>ERZ833822.2699-NODE-2699-length-10346-cov-7.891264_pt1 | contig 10346 bp, 4 predicted proteins | sample MGYA00519913_ERZ833822 | MGnify/ENA primary metagenome ERZ833822 (study PRJEB31850, sample SAMEA3708746) | human gut metagenome | biome: human gut; feature: human-associated habitat; material: faeces | place: China | collected 2014 ... | reverse complement strand
TCTGGCGCAGCTCGATGCGGGTGTGGAAGATACCGGCCAGATCCTTGACCAGCTCGCGGAAGTCCACGCGGCCATCGGCGGTAAAGTAGAACATGATCTTGGAGCGGTCCAGGGTATACTCGGCCTCCACAAGCTTCATTTCCAGACCGTGGCGGGCAATGCACTCCTGACAGGTGCGGTAGGCGCGCTTTTCGTCCTCACGGTTCTGGCGCATCCGGCGGATATCCACGCTGTCGGCCATGCGGGTAATGGGCTTGAGGGCCTTGGGCACTGCCGCATCGGCGATCTCCCTCACGCCCTGCACTACCTCGCCGCACTCAATGCCGCGGGCGGTCTCCACGATCACGTATTCGCCGGTTTTGATGTCGGCCCCGGCGGGATCAAAATAATAGCTTTTGCCGTTCTCTTTGAAACGGACGGAAATGACTTTTTTCATAGTGTTCCTCGTTTTTATCGGTCGAATCTATAGGATAAGGCCCGAAAAAGAGCCTGCTGATCCATTCTGTACTCTAGTATAACATATTCAAATGCACATTTCCACGCAAAAAACAAAAAGCGGCTCTGGCGCTTCAGCAGAAAAATTTTAAAAAGGTGCAACAATCTGCCCGGCTGCCGCGTATCCATAAAGGAAGACTGACCGAATTTGGTCGCACCCGCAGCCGAAAAATGGAAAAACGGAACGGCAAATGTTAAAATCTTGCGAAAGAATCTAAAGAATCGCAAAAGAATCCCGCCCCGCTCTTGCAAGGCGGGGGCTTGCGTGTATAATAAAAATGTTGAAGTGTAGCCTTTCCCGCAGGGAAAGCAGCTGTCCTGCTTTGCGGCAAGGCAGAGAAACGGTAGGAGAAAATGGAAAAATTCAGTGTCAAAAAGCCGTTTACGGTGCTGGTTGCAGTGGTCATGATCCTGATCCTGGGCTTTGTGGCGGTCACAAAGATGGATACGAACTTGCTGCCCAACGTGAACACACCGTATCTGATGGTGGTCACCGTGTATCCCGGCGCAAGCCCGGAGCGTGTGGAGAGCGAGGTCTCGGATGTGCTGCAGAACTCGCTCACAGTGCCGGGCGTGTCCAAGATCACCGCAACATCGGCAGAAAACTACAGCCTGCTGCTGATGGAGTTTGCCGAGGATACGGATATGAACAGCGCGCTGGTCAAGGTGTCCAACAAGCTGGATCAGGCCAAAAGCGACCTGCCCAGCACCTGTCTGACCCCCTCCATCATTGAGTACAGCCTGAACATGAATGCTTTCATGACGGTGGCTGTCAGCCGCGAAGGTGCCGACCAGTACGAGCTTTCTGAGTTTATCCAGAACACCCTTGTGCCGGAAGTGCAGCGCAAGGGCGGTGTGTCCAGCGTTTCGTCCAGCGGTCTGGTGGAAAAGCTGGTGCAGGTGCAGCTCAATCAGGATAAGATCGACGGGATCAACGCAAAGCTGCTGGAACTGATCGATACCCAGCTGGCTGCAGCCCGCTCCCAGCTGGAAAGCGCCGAGGCGCAGATCACCGCCGGACGCAAGGAATACGAAAAGCAGCTGAAAAACTTTGGCAATACGGTGTCCAACTCGGTCATGAGCCAGATGAGCACCGAGGTGGGTGCCGCAGTGGAAACGGTGCGCGCGCAGGCGCAGGCTCTTCTGGAGAGCGTGAACAGCCTGATCGCTGTGGTCAAGGAGCCTGAGATCCAGCAGGCCCTGATCGAGGTGCGCGACGGTCTGCAGAAGGTCATGGACAAGTTCAACGAGACCGGTATGCGGGATATCGACTCTCTGATCGATATTGTGGCTGAGCTGCGCACCATTACCGATAAGCTCACTACCGCCCTGCAGAAGCTGCAGGAGCGCGTGAACACCGAGACCGGCTCCGAAGGCAGCACCGCAGAGGATCTTGCCAATGAGATGCAGCTGCAGGAAAGCCTGAATGTGGTCTATAACACGCTGGAAAGCACTATCAAGGCCATGGACAATGTGCCCCAGCTGATGACCGAGTTCTCCGGCGCACTGGGCAGCTTCTCCCAGCAGCAGCTCAACGCCTATATGCAGTTCACCGAAGCGCGTGAAATGCTGAACGAGTACGAAAAGCAGCTGGAGGCCGCCAAGGCAGAGTACGAGACGGCCAAGACCAACGCTCTGGCACAGGCCGATGTGACAAAGCAGCTGGACATTGAAACGCTGGCGCAGCTCATCTATGCCCAGAACTTCTCCATGCCGGCCGGTTACGTGCAGGATAAGGACGGCGAGTCCTGGCTGCTGAAAGTCGGCGAAGAGTACGACAGTGTGAAGGATATCAGCGGTGCCCTGCTGCTGCATGTGGAGGGCTACGGCGACGTGCGCCTTTCTGATGTGGCGGATGTGGAGGTCATTGATAACTCCGCCGACAGCTACACCCGTCTGAACGGCGAAAAGGCATCCATCCTCAAAATCTATAAGAATGCGACTTCCAGTGCAGGCGAGGTCTCCGACAACTGCCTGACCGCATTTAAAGAGCTGGAAAAACAATACGACGGCCTGCACATGGTGGTGCTGTCCAATCAGGGCAACTACATCACCATCGTCATCAACAGCATCCTCACCAGCATGGTGGTGGGCGCTGCACTGGCCATCATCGTGCTGGCCATCTTCCTGAAGGATATCAAGCCCACCCTCGTGGTCGGCATCAGCATCCCGCTGTCCGTTCTGTTCGCGGTGGTGCTCATGTACTTTACCGGGCTGGACCTGAACGTGATGACCCTGGCCGGCCTTTCCCTCGGCATTGGTATGCTGGTGGATAACTCGGTGGTCGTCATTGAGAACGTCTACCGTCTGCGCAGCCGCGGCGTGCCTGCGGCCCGCGCTGCCGTGCAGGGCACAAAACAGGTGGGCATGTCGGTGGTGGCCTCCACCCTCACCTCGGTGTGCGTGTTCCTGCCGGTGGTGTTCTCGGCCAGCATTGTGCGCAGCCTGATGATGCCCATGTCTCTGTGCATCGGTTACTGCCTGATGGCCTCCCTCATCGTGGCGCTCACGGTGGTCCCGGCGGCATCCTCTACTGTGCTGAAAAAAGCTGAACCCAAGCGCCTTGCCTGGTTTGAAAAGGTGCAGGAAAAGTATGCCCATAGTCTGGAATGGTGCCTGCAGCACCGTGCCCTGCCCCTGATCGCGGCGGTGGTGCTGCTGGTGTTCAGCGGCTGGCAGGTGCTGAACATGGGCGTGGAGCTGCTGCCCAGCATCACCAGCAACGAGGCGCAGATCACCCTGTCCACCGCCGACGGCCTGACCAAGGAGGAATCCTATGCCATTGCGGGTCAGGTGGCACAGGCGGCCCTGAATGTAGAAAACGTGGAAGAGGTGGGCATCACCCTCGACACCAGCATGGCCGGTCTGGATATCAGCCAGCTGGGCCTGCCCACTGCCATCACTGATATCCTGAACTCCGCCAATGCCTACGGCAGATACAAGATCAACGTCATGATGAGCGAGAGCCTTTCCTCCCGTGAGGTGGAAAAGACCCGGCAGGCCATGGAGGATGCAGTGTCCCAGATCGAGAACTACACCGCTGAGGTCAAGCTGTACGGCATGACCGATGATCTGACCAGCCAGCTGGCCACCGGCCTGTCGGTCAAGGTCTACGGCAAGGATCCGGAAACGCTGACTACCGTTTCCGAGAAGGTAATGGAGATCATCAACGATACCGAGGGCTTTGCCAATGCGGACAACGGCCTTGGCAGCGGCGATGCCACCATCATCCTGAAGGTGGACCGCGACAAGGTGCGCGCCTACGGCCTGACCGTTGCGCAGGTGTACCAGCAGATCGCGGCAAAGCTCACCACCACCGCCACCGCCCAGACCCCCGTCACGGTGAACGGCACCACCATGGATGTCCAGATCACCAATAATCTGGACCCCGTCACCAAGGAAAACATGATGGAGCTTACCTTTGAGACCACCGAAATGTCGGCAGACGGCACAGTGACCAATGGTACCTGCACCCTGAACGATATCGCCAGCTGGACCACCGGCACCGCACCGGATGCCATTACCAGCGAGAACCAGACCGAGTATGTCACTGTGACGGCGGATACGCTGGATGGCTACAACACCATGGTGCAGTCCCGCGTGCTGCAGAAGAAGCTGGACGAGTACGCAGCCAGCGGCGAGATGCCGGAGAGCTGCAGCGTCACGCTGGGCGGCGAGACCGAGAGCACCGACTACATGGTGAACGAAATGGTGCAGTGGATGGCTCTGGCCCTGCCCTTTGTATATCTGGTCATGGTGGCACAGTTCCAGAGCCTGCTGTCCCCCTTCATCGTGCTGTTCACGGTGCCGCTGGCCTTTACCGGTGGCCTGCTGGGCCTGCTGATCACCGGCCAGCAGCTCACCATGATCTCCTTGATGGGCTTCATCGTGCTGATGGGCACGGTTGTCAACAACGGCATCGTGTTCGTGGACTATGCAAACCAGCTGCGCATTGGCGGCATGGAGCGCCGCGCTGCGCTGGTGGCTACCGGCAAGACCCGTATGCGCCCCATCCTCATGACCACCCTGACCACCGTGCTGGCCATGCTGCAGCTGGTGTTCAGCGGCGATATGGCAAGCCAGCTGATGAGCGGCATGGCCATCGTCATCATCTGCGGCCTGAGCTACGCCACCCTGATGACCCTGTATATCGTTCCGGTGCTGTACGATATCCTGTTCAAGAAGCCGCCGCTCAACGTGGATGTTGGCAGCGACGATGATCTGGACGACATCCCGGACGATGCAGCCGAGTTCATTGCGGCGCAGAAGTCTGCGGGCACGGCACAGCCGGAAGCCTGACGATTCAGAAGGCTTTCCGCGTCTTGCTGGGCATCTTCGGCGGAAGGATCATTTTAGAACAGAGCAATGCCGGGCGGTCTGCGGACCGCCCGGCATTATGTTTTCACGGAAAGGGTCGTAACGGGAAACGGCAGCTGCTGCTGTCGGCTTATCGCCGTCGCGCAGCGACTCAAAATCGGCGTAACACAAAAAATCATTTAGCGGAGCGGCTTGGATTTTTTTGTGTTACATGCCTCGCCACCTGAATAATTTCAACAAAAAATAGCTGGAAAAATTGGATGCAAATTCTAAAATCGGTTCCCCACAAAGATATAAAACTGTGATATAATCATAAATAAGATAGAATACAGTGGAAGTCTGCCTGACTGTATGTCCGAGTAAAATCTGAGGAGGCGAATGCCCAATGGCACAGATCCGCTCCAAGCCCTTCGGTGTGACCAAACAGGGCGCAAATGTTACAGAGTACATCCTTTCCAATCCCGGCGGCCTGACGGTGAGCGTTCTGAACTACGGATGCATCATTAAAAACATCATCGTTCCGGCCAAGAACGGCCCGGTGGATGTCGTGCTGGGCCACGACACCATGGCAGATTATGAGGATGACTTCACGTCCTCCAGCAGCACCTGCTGCGGCGCGTTCGTGGGCCGCTATGCAAACCGCATCGAGAATGCCACCTTCAGCGTGGGCGGCAAGACCTACCAGCTGGAAGCCAACAACGGCCCCAACCATCTGCACGGTTGCTTTTCGCGCAAGCTGTACCGGGTAAAATCCTTTGGCGATACCCTGCTCATGGAGGCTGAAAGCCCGGACGGCGAGGACGGCTTCCCCGGCAGCCTGAAGCTGGCGGTGCGCTATACCCTTACCGAGGACAATGCCTTCCGCATGGATTACCGCGTCTCTTCGGATGCGGATACCATCGTGAACCTCACGAACCACAGCTACTTCAACCTGAACGGTGAGGGCGATATTCTGGGCCAGAAGCTGCGCATCTATGCCTCCAACTATCTGGAAGGCAACAATCAGACCTGCCCCACCGGTGCCATTCTGCCGGTGGCAAACACCCCCATGGATTTTACCGAGGGAAAGCTCATTGGCCGGGATATCGATACCGGCTTTGCCCAGACCACCATGGTGGGCGGTGGCTACGACCACTGCTTTGTGATCGACCGCGCCCGCGGCTCTAGCCAGAGCATCTGCGCATGGGTCACCAGTGAAAAGACCGGCATCAGCATGAAACTGTACACCACCCAGCCGGGCATCCAGTTGTACACCGGCAACTTTTTGCAGGACTGCCCCACCCCCGGCAAGGGCGGCGTGCCCATGCAGAAGTACGGCGGCTTTGCGCTGGAGACTCAGCACTACCCCTGCAGCCCTTCCCACCCGGAGTTCCCCACCACAGTGCTGCGGGCAGGAAAGGTGTTCCGCGCCACCACCACCCTGCGCTTCTTCACCGGCAAGCAGTGCGGAAAATTGTAAAAAATGATGTACCACACAAAAACGTCTGCTCCGGCAGGCGTTTTTTGCGTGGCAGGAGGAAAACTCCCCCAGTCGCCTACGGCGACAACCCTCTCCGAGGGAGCTGGCAAAGCCGTCAGGCTTTGACTGAGGGAGTTTTGATCCCTATTTCTATGTTTTGCACAAACCGTGCCTTTTATCCATGACAAAATGCCAAAAAACGTTTTTAAATCAAAACCTCAAAAACAAAGATGCAACAAAAATTCATCTAAATAAAAGACACATCCCTTGATTCTGAGCCATAAAAGCGGTATTCTTTAGGCAAGGCCGGGGAATGCCGGCATCAACTGTAATGTAAATGAGCGAGAGAGGTACTAGGCTATGGCAATTTTGGTTTCCGGCGGCGCCGGTTATATCGGCAGCCACACCTGCATCGAACTGCTGAACGCTGGCTACGACATTGTTGTGGCAGATAACTATTATAATGCATCTCCGGTGGTGCTGGACCGCATCAAGCAGATCACCGGCAAGGACTTCCGCTTTTACAAGGCGGATATGACCAAGCACGAGGATGTGGAGCACATCTTCTCTGAGTGCCCGGACATTACTGCTGTGATCCAGTTCGCAGCCTACAAGGCAGTGGGCGAGAGTGTTTCCAAGCCCATTGAATACTATTACAACAACCTCAACTGCACGCTGGTCATTCTGGACGTGATGCGCCATCACAACTGCCACAACTTCGTGTTCAGCTCTTCCGCAACCGTCTATGGCGACCCCGCCAGCGTGCCCATCACCGAGGACTTCCCCACCGGTGCCACCACCAATCCCTACGGCACGACTAAGGTGTTCACCGAGCGCATCCTGCAGGATGTGTGCAAGGCAGACCCCAGCCTGAACGTGGCCCTGCTGCGCTACTTCAACCCCATTGGTGCGCACAAGTCCGGCCTCATCGGCGAGGACCCCAACGGCATCCCCAATAACCTCATGCCCTATATCGCCAAGGTGGCCGTTGGCAAGCTGGAAAAGGTGCATGTCTTTGGCAACGACTATCCCACCCCGGACGGCACCGGCGTGCGCGACTACATCCACGTGGTGGATCTGGCCCGCGGCCATGTGTGCGCCATCAAGAAGCTGGAAACGAACTGCGGCCTGTTCATCTGCAATCTGGGCACTGGCAAGGGCTACAGCGTGCTGGATGTGATCCACGCATTCTCCAAGGCATGCGGTAAGGAGATCCCCTATGTGATCGACCCGCGCCGCCCCGGCGACATTGCCGAGTGCTATGCAGACCCCACCAAGGCAAAGAACGAGCTTGGCTGGGTGGCGGAATACGGCATCGAGGAAATGTGTGCCGACAGCTGGAACTGGCAGAAGAACAACCCCGATGGCTACCACACCGTGAAGTAAACGCATAAACCTCCAAAGCCGTGTATTCTCTGAAAAGAGGGGGCACGGCTTTTTAGTGTGCAAACTCCCTCCGTCAAAACCTGACGGTTTTGCCAGCTCCCTCGGAGAGGGAGCCTCTGGCGTGCCTGCAAGCTTTGCGTTTTAGCTGCAAACTTTCCCGCTATGCCAAAGGCCCCATCCCAGAGGGGGCTGTCTGCGCAGCAGACTGGGGGAGTTAAACCTTCACCATTTTATCTATTGACAACCGCGCAAAGTTAGCCTATATTACTATTGTTAACACAAACTAACACACTTTGACAGTGGATAAAATGAGAAGGTCGATCTTATGACATTAAAAGAATTGCAGATCGGAAAAAGCGCTGTTGTGGATACCGTCGGCGGGGCCGGCGCACTGCGCCAGCATTTTCTGGATATGGGCCTGATCCCGGGGGCGGAGGTCACGCTGGTCAAGCTGGCACCCATGGGCGACCCCATGGAGCTGCGCATCCATGGCTACGAGCTGACCCTTCGGCTGGATGATGCCGCGCAGATCGGCATCACCCCCACCGAAAAGGCCCCGGCAATGTCGGCGGCTCCGGCAGATGATAGAATGGTGGATCACCCCGGCCTTGGCGAGGGCGGAAAATACCACATCAAAAAGGGGGAGAATCCCCTGCCCGAGGACAGGACCCTCACCTTTGCGCTGGCTGGCAACCAGAACTGCGGTAAGACCACCCTGTTCAACCAGCTCACCGGTTCCAACCAGCATGTGGGCAATTTCCCGGGCGTGACGGTGGACCGCAAGAGCGGTGCTATCAAGGGCCACCCGGAGACTGAGGTCACCGACCTGCCGGGCATCTACTCCATGTCCCCTTATTCCAGTGAAGAGCTGGTAACCCGAAACTTTCTTTTAGATGAGCATCCAAAGGGCATCATCAACATTGTAGATGCCACCAACATTGAGCGAAACCTGTATCTGACCATGCAGTTAATGGAACTGGATATCCCTATGGTCCTTGCATTAAATATGATGGATGAAGTGCGGGATAACGGCGGTTCTATTATGGTCAACCAGATGGAGGAAATGCTTGGTATCCCGGTCATTCCTATTTCTGCTGCCAAAAATGAGGGCATCGACGAGCTGGTAGAACATGCCATCCACGTTGCCAAATATCAGGAACCTCCAAGAACCATGGACCTTTGTGATGTAAATGATGACGGCGGTGCTGTCCATCGTTGTCTTCACGCCATTATGCACCTGATTGAGGACCATGCAAAAGCCGCCGGTATCCCACTGCGTTTTGCTGCCTCCAAGCTGGCGGAGGGAGATTCCCTTATTATAAACAGCTTGAACCTGGATGAGAACGAGAAACAGACCTTAGAGCATATCATTACCCAGATGGAAGCAGAGCGCGGCCTGGACCGTGCAGCAGCCATTGCACATATGCGCTTTGATTTTATTGCAAAAACCTGTGATGCTTCCGTTATCAAGCCAAGAGAAAGCAAGGAACATCTGCGCAGCGTGAAAATGGATAAGATACTTACCGGAAAATATACCGCTATACCCTGTTTTGCAGGTATTATGGGACTGGTATTCTACCTTACCTTCGGCGTGATCGGAAGTTTCTTATCTGACCTCCTTGACAGCTGCATTTCCGCTCTTTCCACGCTGGTAGACCATTTCCTGATCCTTTGGAATGTAAACCCGGTGATCCATTCCCTTGTTATGGACGGTATTTTCAACGGTGTGGGAAGTGTATTAAGCTTCCTGCCGATCATTGTTACACTGTTCTTCTTCCTGTCTTTGCTGGAAGACAGCGGATATATGGCAAGAGTAGCCTTTGTTATGGATAAGCTGCTGCGAAAGATCGGTCTTTCCGGCCGCAGCATCGTGCCTATGCTTATCGGCTTTGGCTGTACCGTTCCGGGCGTTATGGCAAGCCGTACTCTTCCATCGGAACGTGACCGTAAAATGACCATTTTGCTGACCCCGTTTATGAGCTGTTCCGCAAAGCTGCCTATCTACGCCTTTTTTACCGCAGCATTCTTCCCGGAGCATGGCACCCTTGTGATGATAGCCCTGTATTTTGGCGGTATTATCATGGGTATTTTAATGGCACTTATTTTACGTGGAACTTTATTTAACGGAGAAGCTGTTCCTTTTGTTATGGAGCTGCCAAATTACCGTATGCCAGGTGCCAAAAACGTTGGTCTGCTGTTATGGGATAAGGCAAAGGATTTCCTTCAGAGAGCCTTTACCGTTATCTTCATGGCAACCCTTGCTATCTGGTTCTTACAGACCTTCAGCCTGCGTTTAAACATTGTTACAGACTCTAAGGACAGTATCCTTGCTATGATCTCCGGCCTGATCGCCCCATTAATGCATCCAATGGGACTGGGAGACTGGCGGATCGCCACTGCCCTTATTACAGGATTTTTAGCAAAGGAAAGCGTTGTTTCCACGCTGTCTATCCTCTTTGGAAAAACCAGCACACTGGTATCCAGTATGACTTCTCTGTCCGCTGCCAGCCTGTTAGTTTTCTGTCTGCTGTATACACCATGTGTGGCTGCCATTGCTTCTATTAAGAGAGAGCTGGGTGGAAAATGGGCACTGACCGTTGTGATCTTACAGTGTGTGGTTGCATGGATCGTTGCACTGATCGTTCGTTTTGTTGCGGCATTCATTATTTAACCAAATCAAGTAAGTCCC
>ERZ833822.2695-NODE-2695-length-10362-cov-3.421461_pt1 | contig 10362 bp, 9 predicted proteins | sample MGYA00519913_ERZ833822 | MGnify/ENA primary metagenome ERZ833822 (study PRJEB31850, sample SAMEA3708746) | human gut metagenome | biome: human gut; feature: human-associated habitat; material: faeces | place: China | collected 2014 ... | reverse complement strand
CAGGGTTTTGATCCCTGCATCACGCTGGTTCGAATCCAGCTAGCCCAGCTGGATTCCAAAAGTAATCCAAAGTAGACTTACAATTTATTCAATGGGGGCTCATAGCTCAGTTGGTAGAGCACTGGACTTTTAATCCAGGTGTCCCGGGTTCGAACCCCGGTGGGCTCATTGTCAAGGGAATGGTTGGAAAGACCATTCCTTTTTTGTTGTTTAGCGGCATAGAGGGAAACTATAAAAAAGGTCAAAAACAGTTGATTCTTCTATCTTTAGGATATGGCGAAACGCAGGGTGCTACACATAAGAGTAAAACAATAGATAAACTGGCAAGTGAGTTTGAACAATGTCAGAAAATATACAGCCGTTTATTTCAAAGCAAAGACAGAAGAATTTAACGAATAGAGGATATGGAATACGATGAAAAAGAAAAAATAGAATATCATAGAAATAATTTCAAAGTAATTTCTTGTATTCACTTGGAGACATATTTAGGTTTTTCTTAAAAATTGTGCATAGATAATTTCCTCCACTTACACCTATTTTACTTGCAATTTCATGTATTGTAAGAGTTGTTGTAGCAAGCAGTATCTGTGCGTGTTGAATTCTTACATCAGTGAGGTAATCTGTATAAGAAGAACCTGTAATTTTTTTGAATAGTTTTGAAAAGTGCGAGGGTGAAAGTGACACATAAGCAGCAACTTCTTCTATTGGAGAGCCATATTCCAAGTGATTTTCAATATATACGAGAGCCTCCTGAATACGTTCATCGAATTTATTAAGATGGAGTATGTGTTTATCACTTTCTGATGGAATGTGATTTTCATACATATAGAAAAACAGTTTATAAACCATACCTATGAGTATAAGTTGTGAGTACTTAGTGTTTTTAGTATATTCCTGTAACATTTCTTCATACATAGCCTGTATTATCTTCTGTGATGATTTTGTAAAATGCATATAATCTGAGCAGATGATGTCTAATTCTTTTTCTCCAATAACATCAATAATTGGCTGGAAAGCCTCGGTTCTCACTTTTAAAACATATCTGTCATAAGGTGTATCTGACATTGAACAATTCCTATGATATACATAGGGTTTACTAATGCCACAGTCGCCAGCGTGGGTAGTCCTTATCACTTCGGTGGATATCCAGCGTCTGTCACCGGAAACTATATATCCTAATGTATAGTGGTCAGGAGCAGCCTGCATGGTAGGCATAGAATATCCACCATCTTTGATTTTGTGATCTATATAGACATTTTCGTCAGGCTTTAAAGGGTTAGGCATAATAATAGTCCTCCATGAATGATAAAATGACATTAAATTGTAGATTAAATATAAAATATGATTTTATATTTAATGAATCTTCTATTTTAATATTATACAATTTACTATATGATAGTGCAATAGCTGGAGGTGAAACGATGGGAATAATGAAAAATAATATGTCAAGAAATGTAAGAAAATTGATTATCAGATATAGTCCACTTTTATTGCTGGCGGTAATGTTGTCATTTATATTATCTAAATTGATTGTAATCGGTTCAGAAATTATTTCAAATTCAATAAATGTAATGATTTCAGGAGAACAAATTTACATGAAAGAACTATTCTTGAAAATGGGAATGATTATTATAATTTCGATGATTATCTCTTTTTTACAAAGTTTTTTCAGCGGAATATTTGGTGTTCGTGTACAGAAGGAATGTAAAAATCAGATAATAGAAGCTGTTGAAAAGGCGGATTGTTTACTTCTCAATCATACAGGGAGTGTCTTGAATAAGCTTACATCAGATATTACTGATATGGGAAAGCTGCTGTCTGAACTTCTGCCTGAAATCATACAATATGGAGTGACTATTATTGTAATTGGTATAGCAATTCTGAAAATGAACTGGATAATATTTGCAGGAGTAATTGTTATTCTCCCGATAAGCCTATTTATCAGTAATAGAATAGCTGTAAGGCTAGGAGCTTTAGCAAAGAAAAGAAGGGGCAAATATGATGAACTCAGTAATATTGCACTGGATAGCATAGGAGGAATCGAAATTGCAAAGTCATATTGTATAGAAAAGCTTTTAGGGAAAAGAGTTCATGAGAAAGCTGAAGAAATTCTGAAAAATGAATACGCCAGAAACAGATATCAGGCACTGGCAAATGGTCTGATAATGCTTATTAAATGGGTTCCAACAATTATTTGCTCATTAATTGCACTTGCTATGGTATTAAATAGAACAATTTCAATAGGTGAACTTATGGCATTTATCGTTCTTTTTAATAAGATTTTCAATCCAATGAGTGAACTTCCGTTCAGAATTATGGATGCAAAAGAAATGATGATTTCTGTGAAAAGAATTGAAAGGTTAATGTCCACGGAACCGGAAAAAAGCGGAAACAATGAAGAAACAAAGAGTAATAATACAGAAAATGTCATAGAATTAAAAAGTATTTCTTTTTCTTATGATATGAAGACATCTAATAACAATTTGGAAAATGTAAGCATGTTTATAAGGAAAGGTGAAAAGATTGCATTAGTCGGTGCTTCAGGTTCAGGAAAATCTACACTTTTAAAAATGCTATGCGGATTTATAAGGGCACAGAATGGAGTATATAATTTATATGGACATAATATTGATGAATGGAATATAGATGCAGCTAGAAAATATATAGCATATGTTTCACAGGAAATTTATTTGTTTCCAGAAACAATTGCGGAGAATATTTCTTATGGTGATTTTTATACTGACATATCTAGGGTAAAGAAAGTATGTAAGCTTGCAGGTATCTATGATATGATTGTGGCTTTGCCGGAGGGGTTTAATACAAAACTTGGTGAAAGAGGAATCACAATTTCAGGTGGAGAAAGACAAAGGATTGCAATAGCCAGAGCATTATATAAAGATGCACCAATTATTATAATGGATGAACCAACATCCGCACTTGATGAAAAGACACAGGAAATCGTAAGTAGGGTAATATATCAGAATAAAGATAAGACTGTTATTGTCGCAGCACATAGGTTATCTACCATAAAAAATGCAGACAGAATTTATTGCTTTGCAAATGGAAAAATATCAGAAGCAGGAAAGCATGATGAACTTATGTTGCAAAATGGAATCTATGCAGAACTCTATGGCAAGGAGGTTTTAAAATGAGCACATACAAATGTCTTATAAAAAGCTTAAAAATGATGGGACGAAGATTACCATTGTATATGACAGGTATATTTATGATGACTGCCTTTAATGCTCTTTTTGAGGTTTCAGGTTCATTTTTTATGAAAATTATCTTTGAAGCAGCAGGAAATGGAACACTGTTCGGGTACTCAAGCAGGATAATCATTACAATTATTGCTGGAATTTGCTCAATTGTCATAGCATCATTTTTTATGTGCATATATAATGATGAAGCAAAAAGAATGACTCTGGTAATGAAAGAAAATGTTTTTGCAAAAGCTATGAGCCTGCCCTATGGATATTATGAAGAACATCAGAGCAGTGAAATAATTTCAAAGATGATATACGATACGGATACAGCCTGCAATATTTATTCATCAAGATTAAGAAGGGTACTGGCACCAATCATATTTGTATTTGTGTTTGTGATAGCAATGGTAACAATTAATCCACTAATGACTCTGATTCTTCTGATTTTGAATATACTTTTGTTTATGGCAAATGCCTTACTTTCAATGCCAATGAAAAAAGTTGGAAAGCAGTTGTCTCAGAAAAATGCGTTGATGACTAATATTGTCTCCAATATTTTGTCAGGTATAGAAATTACAAAAATATATGATGTAAATCATAATGGAATCAAAAAATATAAGTCTGAGAATACACAGTATATGAATATGCAGCAAAAGAAAGTGGGTATAACTGCCGTTTTGGATATGCTAAATACGTCATTTGATTTATTCTGTTCTTTAATGTTTATTGTCATTGGAATTATATTAGTACAGAAGAAAATGGCAACATTAGGGGAAATTGCAGCTATTTTTACATTATATACATCTCTTAGTTTTCGTTTTCTTCAGTTAGGGAAAAACATTCCAGAGCTTGTAAACTGTATTGCATACGCAGACAGAATATTTGAGTTTCTGAATTTGCCAGAAGAAAAAGATGTAATAACGGTTACGGATAACCAAAGTAAAGATACTTATGAAATACATGATAAGAATGTTTATTCCATCGAATGTAATAATATTACTTTTGGATATAAAGGTAAAAATAAGCTGTTTGTAAATGAAAGTTTTCAGTTTCCATCAAACAAAATAATTGCTGTTACAGGAACTTCCGGAAGTGGAAAAAGTACATTAGCTAAATTGTTATTAGGATTTTATAGGTTGGAATGTGGAACCATAAGTATTATGGGAAAGAAACTAGATGATATTGGCTTAGAAATTGCAAGAGAGAAAATAGCGTATATTCCACAGACACCATATCTATATAATGTAAGTATAAAGGATAATATAAGATACGGAAAACCATCTGCATCAGATGAGGAAATCATAGAAGCAGCCAAACTCGCAAATGCTCATGTATTCATAGAAAGTCTTGCTGAAGGATACAATACTATACTGGATAGCAGAGGAAGTAATTTGTCTGGTGGACAGGTACAGAGAATTGCCATGGCAAGAGCAATTGTAAAAAATTCTCCAATTATCCTAATGGATGAAGCAACGTCAGCGTTGGATAACGAATCCGAGCAGCTTATTGCAAAATCAATAGCTAAGTTAAAAAATAGAAAAACAATCATTATGATTGCACATAGAAATACAACAATCAAAAACGCAGATTTAGTCATTAAAATTAGTTCAGCTTATCTGCTATAATTTCATATATTAAAATCTAGCTTTTAATATTTCAGCAAAAGCTTCAATATAATACCCGGAATTATCCCTCCGCCAGAAAGCGCAGTACGTTTTTCTGACTGTTTCGCCATTTCTGACGAGGGGAATTCTGGCAATGGCTGAATCAAACCATGCCGGATTTCCGATTACATCAACAGGCATATAGCCCTGACCGGTAATGATTTTAAGCCTTGCTTCCTGAATGGAGTCAGCAAACAGAAAATCTCCTTTTATACCGATGATATATACACTTCATGCTAATGGTCCGCGCGGTGATTTTTACAAGAATATGTTTGCAAAATGTCCGGCAGGAAGACCGGAAACAGCAGATGAAGTTGCAAATGTGGCTGACTGCATTTTTTATATTCAGGACAGCTTGTATTTGTATGCGATGTGCCGGAAAAAAGTTGGTACGCTCAAGCTGTTTCCGATACAGGTATTTCTTGTTGCGGTTGCGATTGCAGGCGTGATGACAGCACTGAAAAATGAGATGATTTTATGAACCGCATTGATAAGCAGATGTATCAGGATAAGCTGGAATATTATAAGAATCACGAACATAGAAAAAGCTGAATAGCAGTGAATTAAAATAAATCGCATCCTCCTTCGTATAAAGAAGTAAGAACAAAAATACTTCTTAAGAAATCTAAAGATTTATACTGAATAAATTTTTATATTTGGCTGTTAAGATAAAGCCATCAAAACGGAGGAGGGATAATTATGAAAAGGAATATAAAATTAATCGTCAGCTGCATTACGTTTATTGGATTGGAAATCGGTATCATCGGTGCCGGTGTTAATTATTTTTTTAATCATTCTGTTTCAGGAATGGAACAGGGACTTACAGGCAGTACTCAGAACAGTAATGAAGCAAATGAAGTCTGCTATATAACACCGGAAAATCCGGATGCTGACATGACCTTAGAAGATACAACAGAAGCAGTTTTAGAAGCACAGCAGACGACACAGCCGGAAACACTGCTGGGACAGCATACTGTTTCACTGGGAACGTGCGTATTTCAGAAAAAAAAGATTGCGTGCTGGGGGGATTCAATCACTTTTGGACAGGGATACAGTGATGAAGCACAGCTTACAAATGGCGGACAGATTATGGATATTTCCGGCTGGACTTATCCGGATACATTACAGTATTACACAGGAATGGACGTGTATAATCTCGGTGTGTCAGGCGAAACTTCTTATGAAATAGCCGCACGTGAGGGCGGACTTATGATGTTTGTCGCAAAAAATGTTACGGTAAAAGCAGGTAAAAGCGTTGAAATCAGTATTGTAGACGCAGATGGTAACAGTGTTATGCTGGACAATTTTAACGGATATGGTGGAGATAATAATCAGGCAGAAAATCTGGTTTATATTAATGACCAGTTATTCCAGCTGGAAAAAAGAAATGAAAAGCTCTATATTAAAACTTACGGAAGCACACAAAAAGGCAGTGTTAAGTTAAAAAAGGGCATGCAGGTGGTTACACAGGCGGCACATGATGTAAATGCCGATATACTGGTACTTCAGATGGGCAGTAACGGCGGCTGGGACAGCTATGATGAATTGATTGCACAGTATCAGGCAATGATTGAAAAGTCCGGTACACAATGTTATATTATTATTGGTGATACAGATAATCCGACAGAGGCATATGATTCCGAACAGTATGAGAGTGATATTGAAGTCGGAACAAAGGATAATGTGTGGGAAACGGCATTGAGGGAAGCATTTGGCGAACATTTTATTAATATGAGAGCTTTTATGATAGAATATGGACTTAAAACGGCGGGATTAGATCCGACAGAACAGGATTTGGACGATCTGGCAAACGGCAGGGTGCCGGAGCAGTTAAAGGACGATTATACGCATTTTAATTCATATGGATATTATGCAATGGGTGCAGCTGTATACCAGAAGGGCGTAGAATTAGGATACTGGTAAAAATGTATCCGATCACTGCCGGATAAGGAGATAGAAGCATCATGAGTCATAATCAGACGGGCAGAAAGATAGGAATTTATAAAGAACTAGCAGTTGGCATTTTAGTGTCGGTTGCGATTGCGGCCGCGGTCGCAATGGGCGTATTTTATATCTGTAAAAGCAGGGGAATCCTTATTGAAGTGGAGGAAGACTGTTCGCAGTATAAGAAAAAATGCGATCTGCAGGTTATGGAACTGGTGCGTGAGTTAGACAGTGCGTTAAATACAGCGATGGAAGAAATTGAAAGCACGGAATCGCAGGAAGAAAATATTACCGATGCGATGCGCTATCTCATGCAGAATGATAAAATGCCGTTTGTATCCGTAGACGACGGCGAAAATATGTCGATTACGATTGCGAGTAAAAAAGGAACAGTGCTGTGGAAAAATAACAGCGATGACGAAACTATGCCGAAAAAAGGCGGACACATCGAGGTTGACGAACTGGTGTCTGATTCGTATGATGAGGAATGTGGCGAATATATTTTCGTGTATACAAAGAGCGTGGAAAAGGTGCTGTACTACATTGTATTCCGGACACCGGCGTATCCCGAATACATTTATCATGATATGCAGTTACGGGCAGCCTGTCTTGCATTGGCGGCGGTGCTGTTTTTGATACTGGTACTGATATTTTCAAAGAGCAGAATCAGTTACATACGGTATTTATCCGGTGTGGTTGACGAAATTTCGAAGGGGAATCTGCATACACGGATTGATAAAAAGGGATATGACGAGCTGACAACGATTGCGGAAAGCATTGACGACATGCAGCATAACCTTGATAAAATGATGAAAGAAGAAAGGGAGAATGAGCGGAAAAACAGAGAGCTGATTACCAATCTTTCACATGATATTAAAACACCGATGACCATTATTACAGGGTATCTTGATGTGGTTATCAGCGGAAAATATGAAGATGAATCCGAGCGGGATTTATATATAAAAAAAGCATTTGCGCAGGTAGAGAAAATTAACGGAATGATTCAGAAAATTTTTCTGCTGGCAAAAAATGAAATTAAAGTAGAACAGGACAATACAGTGCGGTGCAACCTTTCCATGATGGTCAGCCAGGACGTATCAGAGTTTGAAGGCATTGCACAGAAGCAGAACAGAAATTTTGTGACTGATATACCGGAAAAGCCGCTTTATGCCAATATTGTCATTGAAGATATGCGCGAAGTCCTGGATAATATTCTGATGAATGCTATCAAATATTCAAAGCCGGAAACCGATATTCTGGTAAGCATGGAAGAAGAAGAAAGCACAATGCACCTGATTGTCAGAAATGTGTCAGAAGAAGTAAAAGAAGCAGACTGTACGCGGATTTTTGATAAGTTTTACAGGGCAGACCATGCAAGAGGTTCTGATATTGCCGGCAACGGGCTGGGGCTGTCGATTGTGCGTGAAACGGTGGAACGCAGCAAAGGAAAGGTCTGGGCAGAGTATGCACAGGGGTATTTCAGCCTGCATATCCGTCTGCCGAAAGCGTAAAAGATAAGGCTGTAGAACATAAATTACAGAAAGGAGTAAACATGTCAGTCATATTGGTAGTGGATGATGAGGAAGACATCCGGGAACTGGTTGGAATTTATCTGAAAAATGAAGGCATGCAGGTCTGTAAGGCGGCAAACGGCAAAGAGGCGCTGGAATGTCTGGAGAAAATGGATATTGATCTGGCAATTTTAGATATTATGATGGCAGATATGGACGGCATTACGCTCTGCATGGAAATCCGCAAGAAAAGTAATCTTCCGATTATTATGCTGTCGGCAAAGGATCAGGATATGGACAAGGTGCTGGGACTGACGGCGGGGGCAGACGATTATCTTGCAAAGCCGTTTAATCCCATTGAACTGGTGGCAAGGGTGAAGGCGCAGTTGCGCCGCAGTAAGGAATTTAACCACTGTGTGGCAAAAAATGTTTTGGAATATATGGATTTATCCATGAATCTGGAAACACACCGTGTCTTTTTAAATGCAAAGGAAATTTTTTTGACACCGAAAGAATTTGCCATTTTAGAACTGCTTTGGAAGAATAAGGGAAATGTATTTTCTACGGAACATATTTATAATACGCTGTGGAGCGAGGAAGAAGCATATGATACGAATAATGTGGTGATGGTGCATATCCGGAATCTTCGCAGCAAGATTGAAAGTGATGTAAAAAATCCCCGGTATATTAAGACGGTATGGGGTGTCGGATACAAATTTTCTTAGGTTGCTTTTCCTGTTTAAAATCGGTATAATATAGATATTATGCTTATATGGAAAAAGTTTTTCCAAAATAGATGGGAGGATTATGCAGGAGAGAGAAAAATTTCAGTCACGGCTTGGCTTTATAATGGTATCGGCAGGCTGTGCGATTGGATTGGGGAATGTATGGAAGTTTCCGTACATTTGCGGTGAAAATGGCGGGGCAGCATTTATTATGATATATCTGCTCTTTCTGGCAGTTTTAGGCTGGCCGATTCTGATGGCAGAATTTGCCGTGGGACGAGGCAGCAGACGAAGTATTGCGCAGTCATTTTCAATATTAGAATCAGAAAAGAGCAACTGGCATTGCTTTAAATGGTTCGGCATTGCAGGAAATTATCTGCTGATGATGTTTTATACCATGGTAACAGGCTGGATGATGTATTATGCGTGGCTTGCCGTATCAGGGCAGCTTGAGGCAAACAGTAAGGTGCAGAGTACGACAGAACAGTTTGCAGATATGCTGGCCAATCCGGGTACCATGATTTTATGGACAGTGATTGCAATTGCGATTGCGTTTGGCATTTGTGCGTTAGGATTGCAAAACGGTGTGGAAAAGGTGACGAAGGTCATGATGCTGCTGCTCATAACATTGATGATTGTACTGGCAGTCAACTCTGTTATGCGGGATACAACAGGTGAAGGTCTGCGTTTTTATCTGATACCGGATATTGAAAGAGCCGGTCAGAAGGGCTGGGGAAATGTAATTTTTGCGGCGATGACTCATGCATTTTTTACACTGAGTGTCGGCATGGGTTCGATGAGTATTTTCGGCAGTTATCTGGAAAAAGACCACAAGATTACAGGTGAAGCGTTAAATGTCGTGATTTTGGATACTTTGATTGCGATTATTGCGGGCATTATCATTATTCCATCCTGCTTTGCTTACGGAATTCAGCCGGATGCGGGACCGTCACTGTTATTTATCACACTGCCGAATGTATTCCGTCATATGCCGGGCGGCAGGGTATGGGAAACGCTGTTTTTCATATTTATGACATTTGCGGCACTGTCAACAGTTATTGCCGTATTTGAAAATATTATTGCGATTACCATGGAAATCTGGAACATTGAAAGAAAAAGGGCAGTTAAAACCAACATGGTGATGCTGATGCTGCTTTCAATGCCTGCGGTTTTAGGATACAACCTGTTGTCGGGAATCCAGCCGATGGGCGCAGGCACAACGATTATGGATTTGGAAGATTTTTTGGTATCTTACAACATTTTGCCGCTTGGCGGACTGGTCTTTGTCCTGTTTTGTACAAAGAAAAACGGCTGG
>ERZ833822.2694-NODE-2694-length-10367-cov-8.264643_pt1 | contig 10367 bp, 7 predicted proteins | sample MGYA00519913_ERZ833822 | MGnify/ENA primary metagenome ERZ833822 (study PRJEB31850, sample SAMEA3708746) | human gut metagenome | biome: human gut; feature: human-associated habitat; material: faeces | place: China | collected 2014 ... | reverse complement strand
GTGGTGCTCCGGCAAACTTTGCCTATCATGTATCACAGTTTGGTTTTGACAGTCGCGTGGTGAGTGCCGTAGGCAAGGATGAGTTGGGAGACGAGATTCTGAACGTATTCAACGAGAAGAAACTGAAAACGCAGATTGAACAAGTGGATTATCCTACCGGTACGGTACAGGTGACACTGGATAACGAGGGAGTGCCTTGTTACGAAATCAAAGAAGGCGTGGCATGGGATAACATACCTTTTACGGATGAACTGAAACGTTTGGCATTGAGTACGCGCGCCGTTTGCTTCGGTTCCCTGGCTCAACGTAATGAAGTGAGCCGTGCCACTATCAACCGTTTTCTGGATACGATGCCCGACATAGACGGACAACTGAAAATCTTTGATATTAATCTCCGCCAGGACTTCTACACCAAAGAGGTATTGCGCGAATCTTTCCGCCGTTGCAACATTCTGAAGATAAACGACGAAGAACTGGTGACCATCAGCCGTATGTTTGGCTATCCCGGCATCGACTTACAGGATAAATGTTGGATTCTGTTGGCAAAATACAACCTGAAGATGTTGATTCTGACTTGCGGAATTAATGGCAGTTATGTGTTTACCCCGGGTGTTGTCTCTTTCCAGGAGACGCCGAGAGTTCCGGTTGCCGATACGGTGGGGGCAGGTGATTCCTTTACGGCTGCTTTCTGTGCTTCCATTCTCAATGGAAAACCGGTACCAGAAGCTCACAAACTTGCCGTTGAAGTTTCTGCTTATGTCTGCACGCAAAGCGGTGCAATGCCCGAACTTCCGCAGGTTTTGAAAGACAGGCTGATGTAATTTCTCTATTGATGTAAATGTAGGGACGAAAAGAATCCAAAAGTGAAAATCCTTCTTACTACGGTATGTTGTAGTAAGGAGGATTTTTTTAATTCAAATCTTTTCGGATATCACCTCTTTTCTTCTCTTTTTATTGTTGGATTTTTAGCTAATTGTATATCTTTGCACGATTCACAAGATAATAACTAAAAAGAGAATGTCACATTATGAAACACGTTTCTATTTTATTCCGCTCGAAATGCTGGAATGTATTTTTGCTTCTATGCATAGCCCTTCCCTCATTAGCACAAAAAGAGTTTAAAATCGATCAGGTATCTGTCGTTAATGTAGGCGACGGAAGATTCTTGTACCGAGACTTGATGACGGAAAAACCGCTCAACGGCGAACATCGTATCATTGACGGTTATCACTCTGCGTATATACTGGCCTCTTTTAAAGATGGTTTTTATGATGGCAAATATGAAGAGCATTTGGATAACATTCTGATAAATGAAGGCGTCTACAAAGATGGACGGAAGAATGGCTTATTTAAAATCTATTCTAAGTTTGACGGTAAACTGAAAGAAGAAAAGTCTTATAAGGAAGGAAAGTTGAACGGTACGAGCAAAACGTTCTTTACTGACGGAAAAATAGAAAGTGAGAAAAACTACCGGATGGGCAAGGAGGATGGAAAACATTTGTCGTATGATTATGACGGAACTCTGCGGATGGACCATAATTATAAGGATGGTAAACAAGTAGGGAAACAATATACTTTCATGAAGGGTACTTATGAACTATACGAAACGGTTTATTATAATAACGAAGGGTTGAAGGATGGAGAATATTCGTCCATCTTTACTTTTGGAGCTCCTCATGTATTGGGTAGTTACAAGAATGGGCAGAAGAACGGTCGTTGGACAGAGATTGCAGAGAGTGGCGATACCATTGTAATTGAAACTTATCTGAATGGAAAAGAAGAAGGCCTGCACGTTTCATACAGTGGTGAGACAGGGATGCGTACCAAAGAATATTATCTGAAAAATGACCGCAAGGACGGAATCTATCGTGAATATGACTTGAAAAATGGCGAATTGAAGTACGAGGCAACCTATCAGTTTGGCAGACTGCACGGAAAAGCACGCCAGTTAGTGGTGGACAATCGCTTTGATTATTGGGAAACTTCTACATACGTCAACGGACGGCAAAACGGTCCTTTTGAATCTCGTTATGTGAAGAATAACAAGCTCCGCGAATGTGGAGAATATAAGAACGGTCACCGGGTAGGACGTTGGAAACTTTATACCATTGATGGCAAACTGGAAAGGGAATGGGATGAAAACTAGGTCTTATCAACTGTCATATAGGTTGTAGGTGTTATACAGAGTGCAAGGCGTAGCCGTACAGACATAAAAAAAGGAGCAACGCCTTGCTCCAACCTTTGTTAACCTTAAATCTAATACTATGAAAAACACATTGCAAAGATACGGACTTCTGTTAAATCTGCAAATAATCCAAATAAAAAGAGATGTTTTATAACATTTATTGAGTGTTTGTCTTACGCTTTATACTTTTGTTAATAGTTTCCGGTTGAATATTGGGAACTGTTTTGCATTTCTTTGGAGGGTAATGATGAGAATAATTGGGTGATAGATAGCATACTCACAGTTTTATTTCTTATTTTTGTTCTCAATCGTCCATTTGGGTCATAGAAAGAAATACGAAAAAAATGAGAATGATGGGATATACAAAGTGGATAGCAGTCTTGCTCTGTCTTCTTGGCATGACGGCTTGTCGGCAGGACACACACCGCTTCCGTATCGGGGTGGCGCAATGTAGTGATGACTCCTGGCGGCATAAGATGAATGATGAAATTCTTCGCGAAGCAATGTTCTACGATGGGGTATCGGTTGAAATCCGGTCGGCTGCGGATGATAATCGCAAACAGGCGGAGGACGTTCATTATTTTATAGATGAAGGGGTTGACTTATTGATTATTTCTGCCAACGAAGCGGCCCCCATGACTCCGATTGTAGAGGAAGCCTATCAAAAGGGAATACCTGTCATCCTGGTAGACCGGAAGATTCTTTCTGATAAATATACTGCCTATATCGGTGCCGACAATTATGAAATAGGACGTGCGGTAGGCAATTATATTGCGTCAAGCCTGAAAGGAAAAGGGAATGTGGTGGAACTTACTGGACTGGGTGGCTCAACTCCTGCCATGGAACGCCATCAAGGATTTATGGCTGCTATCAGTAACTTTCCGGATATCAAACTGATTGATAAAGCGGATGCTGCGTGGGAGCGTGAACCGGCGGAAGTGGAAATGGATAGTATGCTCCGTCGGCATCCGAAGATAGACGCCGTGTATGCGCATAATGACCGTATCGCTCCGGGAGCTTATCAGGCTGCAAAGAAAGTGGGACGGGAGAAGGAAATGATTTTTGTCGGTATCGATGCTCTCCCCGGCAAAGGCAACGGATTGGAAATGGTGCTCGACAGTGTGTTGAATGCTACTTTTATTTATCCGACCAATGGCGACAAAGTGATGCAACTGGCAATGAATATCCTTGAGAAAAAGCCTTATCCCCGGGAAACGGTCATGAACACTGCGGTGGTCGACCGTACGAATGCGCATGTCATGCAACTTCAGACAACTCACATCTCGGAACTGGATCAGAAGATTGAAACATTGAACGGACGTATCGGCGGATATCTGTCTCGGGTTGCTACACAGCAGGTGGTGATGTATGGCGGTTTGGTTATTCTTCTATTGGTGGCAGGCTTATTATTGGTAGTCTATAAATCTCTCCGTGCTAAAAATCGTCTGAATAAGGAACTTTCCGAGCAGAAGAAACAGCTGGAAGAGCAACGGGACAAGTTAGAGGAACAACGTGACCAATTAGAAGAACAGCGGGACAAATTGGAAGAGCAACGGGATCAGCTCATCCAGCTTTCTCATCAACTGGAAGAGGCAACGCATGCCAAACTGGTGTTCTTCACAAATATATCTCACGATTTCCGTACTCCGCTTACATTGGTTGCCGATCCGGTAGAACATTTATTGGCCGATCATACACTAAGTGGAGATCAGCATCGAATGTTGATGCTGATTCAACGAAACGTGAATATCCTCTTACGTCTTGTCAATCAGATTCTGGATTTCCGTAAATACGAGAACGGTAAGATGGAATATACACCTGTTCAGATAGATGTTCTTTCCTCTTTTGAGGGCTGGAACGAATCATTCCTTGCAGCGGCCCGGAAGAAACACATTCATTTCTCTTTTGATAATATGCCGGATACGGATTACCATACATTGGCGGATATGGAAAAGTTGGAACGTATTTATTTTAATCTGCTTTCCAACGCGTTCAAGTTCACACCGGAAAATGGAAAGATAACGGTTCGTTTATCTTCCTTAACGAAAGAGGATACTCGCTGGATTCGTTTTACTGTTGCCAATACCGGTTCAATGATTTCCGCCGAACATATTCGGAGCATTTTCGATCGTTTTTATAAAATAGACATGCACCATGCCGGTTCGGGAATCGGGCTTGCATTGGTCAAAGCTTTCGTTGAATTGCATAAAGGTACAATTTCTGTGGAAAGTGATGAAAAGCAGGGCACTGTTTTTACCGTTGATTTACCGGTACAGACTTGTGAAACTATTCTGGCCGAAGATTCTCTAAAGTCATCAATCTCTGCAGTTCCTTTAAATCCTGCTTCTCCCGGATCTCCCGCCTCTTCCGACCTGAATGGAACTTTAGCTGCCGAAGAAGAGGAACTGGAAAAAGGCTATGATTCTTCCAAACCTTCCGTTTTGGTAATTGATGATAATGCAGATATCCGTTCGTATGTACGCGGATTACTCCATACCGATTATACTGTAATTGAAGCAGCAGACGGTTCGGAGGGCATCCGCAAAGCAATGAAATATGTTCCGGACTTGATAATCTCTGATGTGATGATGCCTGGTATTGATGGAATAGAGTGCTGTCGTCGGCTGAAAAGCGAACTGCAAACCTGCCATATCCCTGTCATCTTATTGACAGCCTGTTCTTTGGATGAACAACGGATTCAGGGATATGACGGAGGTGCGGATTCTTATATCTCCAAGCCCTTCAGTTCGCAATTGCTGTTGGCACGCGTTCGTAATCTGATAGATTCACATCGCCGCCTGAAACAGTTCTTTGGTGACGGACAAACGTTGGCGAAAGAGGATGTCTGTGATATGGATAAAGATTTTGTGGAAAAATTCAAGGCTTTGATTGAAGCAAAGATGGGAGACTCAAATTTGAATGTAGAAGATTTGGGTAAGGATATGGGATTAAGTCGTGTGCAGCTCTATCGCAAAATAAAATCCTTGACTAATTATTCTCCGAATGAATTGCTTCGTATCGCTCGTTTAAAGAAAGCTGCTTCCCTGCTTGCTTCGTCGGATATGACAGTGGCAGAGATTGGTTATGAAGTCGGTTTCAGCTCTCCTTCTTATTTTACCAAATGTTATAGAGAGCAGTTTGGAGAAAGTCCGACAGATTTGCTGAAGAGGAAAGGATAGAATCAAAACTATTCACGTTAGAATACAATAAATCCCGGTAACTTGAATTTTCAATGTTTGCCGGGATTTATTGATATGTGTTAGTTATGAATCAATAAACTTTTATCTGCGTTTCCTTGATTATACCAGTTTTGTTCGTTTTTGCCACTACTTTGCGCCCATTTTGCAAATCCTTTATAGGCTTCCAAGAAATTAGCTTTTTCAATAGCATGCGCTGCGTTGCCTGGTACTCTTAATCCCCAAATCAGGCGTCCTGCACTAAAATAATAATTATCATCTTCTTCGTCCCCGTTTGTATATATCGGTAGCAGATTTTTATCATTGAATGGATATTGGTAAGTGATCGGTTCAATACCATTCATATGGATTTCTGTTCCGCTATCATTACGTTTTAAATACAAGTCGAATTCATCGCCTTCTAATATTTCCTTTACTTCTTTTCTCTTCTTTAGGGTGATCAGAATATTGATCTCCGGTAAATCACTTGTTGCTACCAAAGCATTCTTTTCTGTATTATAATATTGGCTGCCTGCAGGTTTAGCCAGATTCTTAATTAAAGGGCTGTAATCAATGATAAGATGTTTATTGGGGACAAGTTCTACTCCGTCGATCGCAGGAATCACGTTTTTAGTTTCATAAACTTCTATACTTTCCACTTCGTCAGAATCTATTTCTTTCAGTCTTAAATAAGGGGAATAAGGGAATATTCCTCCGATAGCTTTTAGACGTAACCCTATTTGTATATACTGCGCAGTGTATTTTTTGTCAACCTTTCTAATACCTTGGAACTGCACCTTATAATTGACTACAAAATCATTAAAGTCATAATCTCCTAATGATGGAAATTGGTCTTCAAACATGATTGTTCCCCAACCATCTTTGGGATGAAAAATGACTCCTTTTGACAATTGGATGTCATCTTCTATATCATGCCCACGAGTGATTGACCGGGTGGTGTTAGATTTGGATTTGGCATCATTAGCAATGTTCAGTGAGAAACTTCTATCTGCATTTACAGGTATGGCTACTTTTTTGGTTTCATTGGTGCTGGTTTTGTACTGGGCATACAATGTATTTACGTAGGTTGGGATGCTCAAAGGGAGACTTGAAATTTCTGTATCTACAGGAATGTCGGCTATTTTCTCTTCTTTACTACATGCTTCATCCAAAAAGAAGGAAACCATAGTGGGGGTAGTAGCAGCTACTGTTCCTGCGGCTACTTGAGTTAATTTCCATTGAAAGCCTGCGGGTATATCCAGGTCTTTTACTTGAATTTCTTTTTCAGGTTGCTTGCTTTCATCATAAAGGTTCTTCTCACAGGAGCTGAAAGCGAATACTCCCAATAAACAAGAAGCGAATAGAATTGTCTTCTTTTTCATAACAGCAGTGCTTGTTTTGTTAATAATAGGGTTGCTTTTAATGGGTACAAAGGTCGGGATTATTTGTAAATAAAGCAAATAAAGTTGCATATTTTATTTGAAATGCTTTTGTTATTTGCAAATTCTCTTCTTTTTATCTAGCTTTGGGAATGAAATAAATAAAGTCCAGGCGATGAAAGATTATAAAGTAGATAAGGCAAGCCTTTCCACATCCTTTTGTCAGGAGGTGTATCAGGTTGTTCGGGAAATTCCGGTAGGTAAAGTTTCTACCTATGGGGGAATTGCCGCATTATTGGGAATGCCTCAATGTTCCCGTATGGTGGGGCGTGCCTTGAAACAGGTTCCGGATGATTTATCTACGCCTTGTCACCGGGTTGTCAATGCATCGGGACGCCTTGTTCCGGGGTGGACAGAGCAGAAACAACTCTTGTTGGAAGAAGGGATCTCTTTCAAGCAAAATGGATGCGTAGACTTGAAAAAGCATCTTTGGAATTACTCCGTATCTAAATGAAATTTGCATATTTAATCTATTTTCCTTACCTTTGTGCCAACAATATGCAAGAACAGACTGTTATTTATTTATGAAAATACTGTTTTCTACTGTTCATTGAGAGGATAATCTTATCAAATTCTATTCCTTTTAAACTACTCAGTCTGTCTTTTAAAACCATTTTAAAAAACGTCGGATCATCATGTTGTCATGTGACATGACTGAACCATGCGAACATTCAACTTGTTTATCGTAAGTGAGAATGAGGAACGCAGCAGTTGAAAACAAAACAACTATTATAATCTAAACCAATATATTATATGAGTAAAATAGAAATAAAGGATTTGTACCTTATCTTTGGTCACGAGAAGCAGAAAGCACTCAAGATGTTGAAAAAAGATAAGAGTAAAGAGGAAATTCTGAAAGATACCGGTTGTACGGTAGGAGTGAAAGATGCCAATCTTTCAATTAATGAAGGAGAGTTTTTTGTGATAATGGGACTCTCGGGAAGTGGAAAATCGACATTACTGCGTTGTATCAATCGTCTGATACGTCCTACTGCCGGACAAGTGCTTGTAAACGGAGTAGATATATCTAAAATATCCGAAAAAGAGTTATTGCAGGTTCGTCGGAAAGAGCTGGCGATGGTTTTCCAGAATTTCGGTCTGTTGCCTCACCGTTCCGTATTGAGTAATATTGCATTCGGTCTCGAACTTCAGGGAGTGAAGAAAGAGGAACGTGAGAAGAAAGAAAAGGAACTGGAAAAAGCCAAAAAGAAAGCGGAGAAAGAGGGGAAGGAGTATGTAGAACCGACGGTATTCTTACCTGTAGATGTATATGCACCGGGTACGATGGATATCTACGACTACATCTCTCTTACGTTTACTGAACCGTTGGCAACTGCTGCTGATGGTGCTATTCATCTGAAACAGAAAGTAGACAGCTTGTGGAATGATGTCCCTTACGATTTTGTTCCGGACTCTCTGAACCTGATGCGCTATAATGTTTATGCAGATTGGGTGCCCGGTGAAAGCTATGCTTTTGAAGTCGACTCGACGGCTTTCCATGGAATATATGGCCTTTTCACCGATAAGATAAAGAAAGAATTTAAGGTGAAGAAACCTGAAGAGTATGGGCAAATATTCTATAATGTGACGGGAGCGGATTCGATTGCTTTTGTAGAATTGCTGGACGCACAGGATAAAGTGGTACGTACAGTGCCGGTTGTCGATGGTAAGGCAGATTTCTACTTCCTGAATCCCGGCAAATATAGTGCGCGCCTTATAAATGATACGAATGGAAACGGTGTGTGGGACACCGGAAAATACGAAGACAAACGGCAACCGGAGAAAGTGTATTACTATCCTCAGGTGATAGAACTGAAAGCTAATTTCGACTTGACCCAGGATTGGAACATACATGAAAAGCCGCTGGATAAACAGAAACCGGATGAACTCAAAAAACAAAAACCAGATGAAGACAAGAAAAAGAGAAACCAGAATAACCGCAGCTCCGGCAATAACCGGTAAGCGCGGATGGGTGTTCTGCCTGTTGGGAGCACTGTTACTTACGATGATGTCCACGCCTGCCAAGGCACAATGTACGGCTCAAAACACCGCATTTCAGTCCGGCGAGCACGTGATGTACGATTTATATTTTAACTGGAAGTTTATCTGGAAGAAGGTAGGGCTGGCAAGTCTGACCACCTTCTCCACTACTTATCAGTCACAACCTGCCTACCGCTTCAACCTGCTTTCAGTAGGAAGTAAAAAGACCGATTTCTTCTTTAAGATGCGTGATACGCTGACTTGCTACGTCAGTGAAAAGCTGGAGCCGCTCTACTTCCGTAAAGCGGCCGAAGAGGGTGACCGCTATACGGTGGATGAAGCTTGGTTTTCATATAAGGATGGCGTATCCAACGTGAAACAGAGGCGTATCTGGCACAATCCGGTCCGCGATCCGCAAGAGATGGAATACAGTGACAGCCGTTGCATCTTCGATATGTTAAGTATCCTGGCGCAGGCGCGTTCTTACGATCCGGCAGATTATAAAATAGGCGACCGGATTCTTTTCCCTATGGCCACCGGACGTAAGGTAGAAGAACAGACGCTGATTTACCGGGGCAAAGAAGATGTAAAAGCTAATAATGATACGATTTATCGTTGCCTCGTATTCTCTTTTGTAGAATATAAGAAAGGAAAAGAAAAAGAAGTGATAACTTTCTTTATCTCAGATGATAAGAATCATCTCCCGATTCGTCTGGATATGTATCTTAACTTCGGGTCGGCAAAGGCTTTCCTGAAGAGCGTACAAGGAAATCGTTATCCGATGACGTCGGTAGTAAAGAAGAAATGAGATAGTTATAAGCTGAACGGCAGCGGATCCCCTTTTCTGAATACGCTGGACTCGAATGTAGCAATCAATTTTCCGTCTTGATTCGTGATATCTATCTGGTAATATCCGGTAGTACGTCCGATGTACCGTTCGCGTGCTTCGGCATACAGCGTGTCGCCCGGTCCGCTGGCGCGCAAAAAGGTGATATTGGAAGACAGGGAGAAAGCCAATGTACCATGTGAATTAGCAGCGGCGGCCAGTGCCAGGTCTGCAAGAGTGAAGATGGCTCCGCCTTGGGTGCGATGTCCTGCGTTAAGGTGATTCTCCGTGATAACGAGGCGTGCCTTACTATATCCTTCGCGTACTTCCAGTAGTTCTACACCGGTTTGTTCTGCAAAGAGATCTTTCTTGAAAAATTCTTGTGGAGTCATGTTTTCAATATGATTAAAAAGTTCAATCTGTATGATTTATGTGCAAATGTAACAATTTTGCTCTTTTCCTGTATAATTTAGGAGGGTCTTTTCTGTAAACCTGCGCTACTTTTGCTGACGAAAGAATACGAAACTTTAATAAACAAATCATTATTATGAAAACAATCCTCACGACATTGGGAATATCCCTCCTAGTTTTGGCGGGTTGCACAAGTCAGAAGCAGACCGAGAGCAACTTTATCCAAGAGAATATTGATAATGCGGTGGCGCAGGAAACCATTCAGACCGACATTATCGAAAAGTCAGGGAAAATTCTGAATCCAAGAACTATCAACAAAGACGGTAGCATTTCTTACATACCTATTGATG
>ERZ833822.2688-NODE-2688-length-10385-cov-3.604259_pt1 | contig 10385 bp, 5 predicted proteins | sample MGYA00519913_ERZ833822 | MGnify/ENA primary metagenome ERZ833822 (study PRJEB31850, sample SAMEA3708746) | human gut metagenome | biome: human gut; feature: human-associated habitat; material: faeces | place: China | collected 2014 ... | reverse complement strand
GCAGCTTCAAGTCCGGCACATAGTAATCGCCCACAAGAACATAGTCCAGACCGTTGCTTTTGTCATGGATTCGTGATTTCAATTCTGTCATGCTATTTTTTCTCCTTTCACTTTTTGCCGATTTGATTTGCTTGTGGCGTTCTGTTCAACACACACATTGCTATCAGAGCTTTTTTCTTCTGCTATACGCTCATGCTCCGCAAATTCTTTTGATTTCTCACGAATCTTTTTCATATACTTACGATTGGATTCTCGTTTTCTGCGAAGTCGTTCCGCCTCTTTTTCAGCAGCAATCCTTTCTTCCTCTGTTGGTTCATGCTGCTCCACAGGTACTTGAAATTGCCCGACATAGTTAAGATATATCTCCACCTCTGTGGTGCGGTCTGCACCTTTTCCTTGTGGCTCGTGAACCAGAATTTTGTCGATAAATTCATTTATCATGGCAGGAGTAAGTTCTGTAATGTTCTCATACTTTTTAACCAGCTTTAGAAAACGCTCCACATTATTTTGACCGCCTATAATCCGTTGCATATCAGCGGTGTCAGTCTCAATAATCTTGTTCAGCTCGTTCTGCTCATTTTCATAATCAGTAAGCATACTCTGAAAAAGTCTGTCCGGCAATCTTCCAATCACATTATCTTCATAGATTTTCCTGATAAGCATATCCAGTTCGTGAACTCGCTTCTGATTTCTTTCAATGCGGTTTTTTACAGTTTCAGAAACAGCAATATCTTTCATCGCCGATTCTTCTTGCAGAGAATAAACAAACTCCCGCTCATTCAAAGAAACATAATGGCAAGTCTCCTGTATGGTTTTCAGAATGATGCTTTTAAGTGCTTTTGTTGAAATATGGTGGCAAGTACAATGTCGGTCATACTTCTGATAAGCAAGATTATATGTGGAACATTCATAACAATCTGCCGGATTGGAATAACTTGTCCTTTTTTCGCCTTTGGCAGTATAGTATATTCTTTCTCGCCCTTTCCGCTGCCTGTGATTATACATCGGCGCACCACAATCAGCACAGTAAATCTTTCCGGTCAGAACATTAGGCTCGCCCATAGGATCTGCTTTTCTTACATTCTGTCTTAACTTTTGAGCAAGCAGCCATGTTTCTTCATCGACAATAGGCTCTTGTGTATCATCAAAAACCACCCAATCTTCCTTATCTGCCCTTTTCGTCTTTTTGTCCTTATAGGAATTTTTGAATGTCCTGAAGTTGACAGTCTTTCCGATATACTCTGGTCGGGCAATCAGAGTAGTAACCTGATTTCCTCGCCACATATACGGATTTTCTTTGTCATAGTTGCTTGCATGATTTCCAAGTCCCTTTTTTCCAAGATAATAAGACGGTCTTTCTATTTTTTCTTCTGAAAGTTCTCTTGCTATCTGATAAGGTCCTTTTCCCTCAATAGTCATGCGATAAATTCTGCGGACTACTTCAGCAGCTTCTTCATCAATAATCCAATGGTCGGGGTTTTCGGGGTCTTTCAAATAGCCGTATGGTGGGATATTACTTGTATGAGCGTTGCCGGAAGAACCTCTGGATTTCAGTACAGCTTTAATTTTCTTACTTGTGTCCCTGACAAACCACTCATTCATGATATTCAGAAAAGGGGCAAACTCACTGGTTTCTTGACGGTCACTGTCAATACCATTATTGATTGCTATAAATCGAACTTCCTTTTCTCTAAACAGAATGTCAGTGAAAAAACCTACTTGCAGATGATCTCTGCCGATTCTGGACATATCTTTGCAGATACAGGCAGTGATTTCTCCGTTTTTAACACCTTCAACAAGTCTGTTCCATGAAGGTCTGTCAAAGGTCGCTCCACTCCAACCATCATCGGTAAAATGAACAAGATTCGTAAAACCATGTTTCATAGCATAATCTTCAAGCATTTGCTTTTGATGAACTATACTGTTACTCTCTCCAGCATTATCATCATCACGAGACAGTCTTTCATACAAAGCAGTAATGCCATTGCTTCTATCTTTTTTTCTTCTCATGCTGAACTCCTTTCTTCAATTCCTATCCACTCCTTACGCTCACAAAATATCACATCCGTAAAGTGCTTCGGCGGTGTGGTATAATGCTCGCTAATCTTCGTCTGTACCCCGTCAAAGGTCTGCCCCTCGGAAAGCTCCGGCAGTTTCTTATTCTCCTGCTCCTTATCTTCCGTTGTCTTAAAAGAACGCTTAAAGGCATCCTCAAAATCTTTCCATCCGTTTTTTAAGACCGACTTGCCGGAAGTGACAAAGGTGTATCCCCCACAGGAAAGCTCTGCCTTGACTGTTTCATAAAGATATTTCTCCCCCGTAGCACACAGCAGTCTGTTGGCCACAAGGGATAAAATTTTTCGCTCCGTTTCCGGCAGGGCTGCAAGGTCAGTTTTGGCAATCTCCATTGTGGGGATAATCGCATGGTGGTCTGTGACCTTTTTGCTGTTTAACACTCGCTTAATATCCGGATTGAACATCCTATTTTCCTCAAACAATATGGAACCAAAAATTGCTTCAATCACATTTCCGGCGGTCTGCTCCATATCGTCAGACAAATACTGGCTGTCCGTTCTCGGATAGGTACACAGCTTCTTTTCATAAAGGCTCTGGGTGTACTCCAAAGTCTGTTTTGCAGTAAACCCGAATAAGCGGTTGGCATCCCTCTGAAGCGTGGTAAGGTCATAGAGCTTCGGCGGTGCCACCGTCTTTTCTTCCTTTGTCACAGACGTAACAAGAGCCTGTCCGTTCAGACAAGCTCCTGCAACATTTTCTGCTTCTGTTTTACTGTCAATCCTCTCTGTGACCGCATCCACGCCGCCGCAAAGGATATGAGCCATAAAATACTGCTCTTTCTTGAAATTCATAATCTTTGCTTCACGCTCTACAAGCATGGCAAGAGTAGGTGTCTGTACCCTGCCCACCTTTAACACCTTGCCGCCATATAAAACGGTAAAAAGCCTTGTACCGTTGATACCCACAAGCCAGTCCGCTTCCTGTCTGCAAAGCGCAGAATGGTATAAGTGATCGTAGTCACTTCCCGGCTTTAAATTCTCAAAACCTTCCCTTATGGCACTTTCCTCCATGGAAGAAATCCATAAGCGTTTCATCGGTTTGCTGCATCCTGCCTGTTCATACACCAGACGGAAGATAAGCTCTCCTTCCCGCCCTGCATCCGTGGCACATACCACGCTGTCTACTCTTGTATCATGCATCAGCTCCTTTAATACCCTGTACTGAGCAACCGTGTCTTTCTTGACCTCATGCTGCCAATGCTCCGGTATCATAGGCAGGCTGTCGTAAGTCCACTTTTTCCACGCATCAGAATAAGCATCCGGCTGTGCCAACTCAACCAGATGCCCCACACACCATGAAACGATAGAACCGTTTCCCTCCATGTATCCGTCTTTTCTTTCATCTGCACCAAGCACCTTGGCAATTGACTGTGCCACACTTGGCTTTTCTGCTATCACTAACCGCATTATTCTTCCTCCTGTTCCTCAAAGAAACCATCATCCGAACAGTCCTCTGATTCCTCATCTTCATTCTCATAATCTTCGTTATCTTCCTCGTCCTCATCTTCGTCCTCGATGAAGTCCTCCTTCTTTTTGCGTACCATCTTGAAATAATACGCACCTCCGATTACTGCCACTGCAAGACCTCCCATCAGGATATAGGAAATCATAGGATTTGCCTGCTCTTTAACCTCCGTTTCTTCCGGTTCCCCGGTGCTTTCTGTATCTTCTTCTGTTCCCTCTGTATCTTCCTCCTGCTTATTTCCCTGTTCTGCATTATTATTCGGCAATGCACTTTCAGAAGTCGGGATTGCAGACTCTAATGCAGCGGAGTTTTTCGGTAAGGTCTCACTGTTATCAGATGTGGTATTCAGCAAGTCATTTTCCGTAATCTCTGTCAGAAAATAGACCATTTCTTCCTCACCATCTCTGTCGATAATCAGATAAAACACCTTGTCCGATGCTGTCTGAATGGTATAAAATTCCTTGCCCTGCTCGGACTGCTTACTCTCCTTATCCTCATTCTCTCCTTTCTCCGAAGCATCCGCTTCCGCCATTGCCTGCTTTTTCTGTTCCGCAGGATTTGTCTGTGAAGAGGTATTTCCATTACTGTCTGTCTTTGTATGCTCTGTTACGGTTCCCGTGGCACTTCCCGGCTTAGTAGCTTCTGCATTGACCGGAAGCTGTTCTGCCGGATTTTCATCACTCTCATCTGCCGGGTCTTTGTAGTATGGATTTTTCGTTTTATAAACCTCCGACATATTTCCGGCATTGTCCATTGCAGAAATGGTAAAATACTCATACCCCGCATCAAATTGCTGCAGGCGGATATTCAAAGTTCCGTTTGTAAGGTCTGTAAATTCATATCCGCTAACATAGACTGCTTTCGCTCCGGAATCCGTATCATGTACCTGCACACTCAAAAGTCCGTCACTGACCGCAGCATTAAGCGTAGGCTTTGTGGTGTCAAAACATTTGATTGCACGGCTTCTCTCATAGGTATTTCTCTTCTGGTCAGTGACCTGCACATACACCGTACAGTTTTCAGAAATCTCCAGCTTTCTGTCCTCTGTCACATCCGTCCAGCTTCCATTCTGTCCTACCTTTGTCTGTATCTTGGCAATTTCAAAATTCCCTGTATGTGCCACATCCGCAACTGTAAATGTCACGGTTGCTTTGTCATTATGCCACCCATCCGGCTGATTGATCTGGATTGTGACATTCGGCTTTTTATATGCACAGAGCTTGTAATCTTTCACGCATACCTCGCAATTATGGTCGTATTCATACGCACCACATTTATCCTCACAGGTACACTCCGGTTCTTTCACATCACCACCGGATACCGTATCCTCTTCCGTGCTGTTTTCTTCAGAACCACTTTCCGTTTCCTGCTCTGTGTCATTCTCGGTTCTGTTTTCCTCAGAGCTGCTTTCCGGCTCTGTATCCTCCGCATGAACACTCACTGCATAATTCCCGTTCATGGCAAATCCCAAACCGGGCATACAGAATAAAACTGCTGATAAAACAAGCGATAACACCACCTTAGCTGATAACTTCATTTTTTTCATGGCTTACTGCCTCCTTTTCTGATTGTTGTTCCTGTTCCTTTTTCTTTAACAGGTGTAAAATTTCTTCCTCGCTGACTTTGTTCATTAACATCAGCCGTTCCAGAGAGATTTTATTTTTCTCAATGAATTTCATCTTCTCCGCATCCTCTGCCATCTGTAACTGCTCCTCCAAGTCCTTCTGCCTTGCCTGCAATCCTGCAAGCTGCTCCCGGACTTTCAGAAGCTCTTTTTCAATTCTTTCCTTTGTCATTTATCCTCACTTCCTGCTTTTAATTTAATCTACCAAAACTGTAGAAATGACTCTGCCAGTATGGTGCATTGATAGAAGCATATTTGATTGGGTCACCGCAGTGTATCATTACACCGTTTCCGCAATAGATACCCACATGGCTGACAGGTCCCGGTGAATTGTAAGTACCTGTAAAAAAGATGATGTCCCCAGCCTTTGCATCTGCCGCTGACACCGGCGTACACTGGTCATATATGCCCTGTGCCGTAGTTCTAGGCAGATTGTGAACACCGCTGTTAGTAAATACCCAGCATACAAAGCCGGAACAGTCAAAGCTCGTGGACGGAGAAGAACCGCCCCATACATACGGATAACCAAGATATCTTGCTGCTTCCTCCATAAGTGCCTGTACTGTTGCATCATCATAGGAATCAGGTGGTATGACATTTCCCGGCGAACCGCCACCGCCCGGACTTTCTCCATAAAGAGTTCCCTCACCCACATCAAAGTAAAATAACGGGTTATAATACTCCCCGTTATACAAACACTCGATATGAAGGTGGCTTCCGGTACTGCTTCCCGTATTTCCCGTTGTTCCTATGGTTGTTCCGTGTGTAACAGTCTGTCCGGCACTGACACTTAATGTATCCATGTGTGCATACTTGGTGCAGTAACCATTGCTGTCCTCTATCACAACATAATTACCATAAGAAGCATCATAGGTTGCTGTTGTAACCGTTCCATCCATCGCTGCCAGCACGGTTGTCCCTGTGGGCACCGCTATATCCACACCACGGTGAAACTGTTCCTGCCCTGTGACCGGATTAATACGGTAGCCGTAATAACTCGACACATAGCTGTACCAATACAAATTAAGCGGTGTATAAAACTGCTGTGTCAGCCCATGGGTTTCAGTGTAAAGAGCATAGATTTCTTTCTGCTCCTCATTCATGTGTCCGGCTACCACCACACCTAGGTCGGTGGCTGTCAGTGTTACTTCAAGTATGGTTACGGTGTATTCTTCCTCCGTTTCCTCACCCGTTTCCGGATCTGTTACAGTCCTTGTCCTTGTTTCCGTAGTAGGATTTAAGGTCAGCTCATACATTTCTTCAAAAAGGCTTTCTATCTCACTTTGCATGTCACTTGCCGTAAATTCCGTATGTACTGCCGACAGGTAACTGATTAAAACAAACGGGTCATGCCCTATGGCATCCAGATTGTAGCGGTATTCGTCATAATCCGGATAGTCCGTTTCTATGTTATTGATTTGTTTCTGCAATTTCATTTCCAGCTCGGAAAACGCCAGGTCCGCAGCATCAATCTCCGCCGGAACACTCATATAGCTTCCTGCCAGTGTGGTACTCATACCATCTGAAAACATAGCTCCACAGGACGATATGGCTGTCATGATCATAATCAGAATCAGTGCAAAGATACCGATTGTTACCAGAAGCGAAACATTCCTGCTGGCTATCTCCTGCATTTTCTTGGCAACCTTGGTAACAAAACTGGCTGATTTTGCAGCCGCTTCCTTTGTATTCTTTGCTGCCTGTCCTGCCCGCCTTGCCTTTGCATACTCCCGCTTGATACGCTGTTTCTGCAATCGTTTCTGCATCTGCTTTTTCAGGGTCTTTTCCTGCATATCCGGATTTTCTTCCAAAAACTTCTGATACCGGAAATTGACCTCTTTCTTAAACTGCTTTTTCTCCAGCTTTGCGACTTTCTCTTTCTTCCTTTGCAATCCGCTTTTATGGTTGCGTTTCACAAAATGATCGACATCCTCTGCTGTCTGCTCCGTCTTATGTGCTCCTTCCACCGCAGAATTTTCTTTCTCCACTTCGGCAACCTTGCCATGGGTAAAATTGGAATATTCTGCACCTACCCTGCCTGCAACCACTTTTACCGGACTATCCGGTTTGAATTGCTTTTCTTTTTCCACAGCAGTCAGCACATACTTTGCTTTTCCTGTCTTTTCATCAAAGACACTCTCAAAGGAATACTCCTTTTTCTTTGGTATCTTCTTTCTTGCAGCTTCGGTCTTTTTCCCGGCTCTCTCTGCCTTATTTTGCAGTCTGTCTAATTTTTTGCTTCCATGAAACTCCGGTTCCATCCCTTCCGTAAAGGTTTTGTCCTTCGTCTGGAAATCACGTTCAAAATCAGATTGTTTTGTACGTTCCCTGTTCTGATACTCCCGTCTGTGGTATTTTCCTTTTTTCTGGGATTGGTGGTAGGTATCCCTGCGGTGGTAATCATCCTTTTGCTGATGTTCCTCCTGCTCCGTGTCACAATCCTCTGTAAAAGCATTGTTTTCCTGCGAAAAATCGCTTTTCCCCTTACTATCCGCATCCATATTTTCAGACTTCAAATCCTTCTGCTCTGCGGAAGGATTTTCACTGTGTCCAAAAGTGTCCTGCTTCTGATACTGCTTTTTATTTCTGCGTTTTGTTGACAGCCCTGACTTCTGGACATTCTGTCCAAAAGTTTCAGACAGTTCCTTTTTCAGAACATCTCCGGAAGTGTCATTTGCATCTCTTGGCTGATGTGTACCGGAATGCCTACGCTGTACTTTTTGCGAAGCAGTTCCCTTTTCGGAGCCACCTTTAGAAAAAGCACTCTTATCCCTTGCAAACTCAGCCGACTTGTCTTTTTTATTCTCTGCCACTACTCAACATCCTCCTGTTTTACGCTTTCTTCCGGTTTGGTATTCATAATCGCATAGGTCTTTGTGTCTGCCGGATATTTATCTACAAAAGGAATAACCACGTTATCAAACAGAATCAGACCGGAGCCCGGCTCTGAATTGGTCACATGGGAAAGCTGCTTTTCCGAAAGCCCCAGCTTATCTGCAAGTATCGCCTGATCCTTTGCATTCTGGTTCAGCAGATAAACAAAATCAGAGTTACCAAGAATACCCTCGATTTCCTCCGACTTTAAAAAGTCACCCACGTTCTGTGTCAGACCTGTAGGAATACCGCCCCATTTTCTGAAACGCTTCCAGATTTCCACCGAATAAATGGCAGTCTGTCTTTCCTTTAAAAGAAGGTGGAACTCGTCACAGTAATAACGGGTAGCGATTTTTCTCTCCCTGTTCTGCGACACCCTGTTCCATACGGCATCCTGCACGATAAGCATCCCTAACTCTTTCAACTGTTTTCCCAAATCCCTGATATCAAAGCACATGATACGATTCTTACTGTCCACGTTAGTGCGGTGATTAAAATAATTCTGCGAACCATGCACATACAGTACAAGGGAATTGGCAATACGCTCTGCTTTCGCATTCTTATGGTCTAAAAGGGCATTATATAAATCCTCAAGGATAGGCATATTCTCCGGTACCGGATTTTCAAAATAGGCATCATAGATATGACGGATACATTCGTCAATGATACCCTTCTCATCATTCTCCAGACCGTCCTTTCCTCCGGCAATCAGATCACACAGGGTAATGAGAAAATCACTCTTTAATTTCAGAGCTTCCTTATCCCCTTTATGGCTTAACTGAATATCCATCGGGTTCAGATAATCTTTGGAATTGGTTGCAAGCTTTACCACCTGCCCATGCAAAGCTCCCACAAGGGCAAAATACTCACCCTCCGGGTCACAGATAATCACATCATCCCTTGTCATAAGAAAGCAGGATAAAATCTCCCTCTTTGCACTAAAGGACTTACCACTGCCCGGTGTTCCTAAAATTACTCCGTTTGGTGTACGAAGCCGCTTTCTGTCTGCCATGATCATGTTGTTTGACAGGGCATTTAAACCATAGTAGATTGCCGGTGCAGGCATAAATAATTCCTGCGTACAGAACGGCACAAGAATAGCGGTACTCTTTGTGGTAAGCACACGCTCAATTCCCGTATCATTGCATCCAATCGGTGCGGAAGCCATAAGCCCCTGTTCCTGTAAATACTGCAAACATCTTAAGTTACAGTTTGCCTGCTGGATAATGCCGGACACCCTCTGCGTAATATTTTCAAGCTCCCTTTTGCTCCTGCCGTAACAGGTAATAAGGAAAGTCATTTTAATAATCTTCTGGTTACTGGTGTTCAGATCGTCAAGCAGCTCCAGCGTATCCTTTTCATAAGTGATAATATCCGTAGGAAGAATATCCATGTCATACCCACTGCGGACTGCCTTTTTCTGCTCCTCAATCTTCATCTTCTGAATATTGGTCAAAGCACCCTTTAACATCTTGATTGCCTTGACCGGGTCCATTGTCTGCATATGCATGGTAATAGTCAGGTTATCATCAATATCAAGGAGCTTCTTTAACAGTTCATCATTAAAACGTGGTGCAATGATATCCAGATAATGGACACTGCCATACATCCTTCCTGCCTTAAATCGGCTCGGATAACGGAAGTCAAAGCCCGGCGGTGCAATGTAATCCTTTACGCTCTTACCGGACTCTGCCAGCTCCTTAAATGAAAAACGGAAAGGCTCCATGGTATCCTGATTAAAATACTCATGCAGGATACGCAGACGTTCCTTTCCGTCAAGGCTTTTGGCGTGGGTTCCAAGGTTTAATAAGTTTTTGATAACATCCTTTTCAATGTTATTCAGTTTTGATTTCGCTTCCTTATATCCCTTACACTCCGTACCAAAAATAAGATATTTTGATTTAATGATACCGTTGTTGCCCTTTGCAGCCTGATTCTTTAACATTTCCGTATATTCCTCACGGATATCGTCAAAATCATCTCCCTGCAAAGGAATGTCAAACTGGTCTATCAGCGTCTGCTCGTTGACCTGCCTGTTAAATAAAAACAGCTCAAACCGGATAGACGGGTCAAAATAATTGATGAGCTTGCTGTACTCCTCTAAAATCTCCCCCTGGTCCTCTATTTCCAGAAGGTCATAATTTATATCATAAAATTCCACCATTTTTGTGTAGAAATCAGATGTCACCTGACAGATACCATCACGGAACATCTTTTCAAAAGTGATCGTCCTTTGTGCGGTAGTCGGCTTTTCTTTCTCAATGCTCTTTCCCGATAAAATATGCTTTAACTGTATAAGACGCTTTTTTTCTGAAAAGGTAAGACCGCCACTTTTACTGTTGTTCCT
>ERZ833822.2669-NODE-2669-length-10461-cov-2.820008_pt1 | contig 10461 bp, 4 predicted proteins | sample MGYA00519913_ERZ833822 | MGnify/ENA primary metagenome ERZ833822 (study PRJEB31850, sample SAMEA3708746) | human gut metagenome | biome: human gut; feature: human-associated habitat; material: faeces | place: China | collected 2014 ... | reverse complement strand
GACGGGACTGCTCACCAGCAGGGAAATGCAGGAGCAGGTACTCGATAACATGGATTTAGAAAGAGAACGCGGTATTACGATTAAAGCGCAGACTGTGCGTATTGTATACAAGGCAAATGATGGGGAAGAATACATTTTCAACCTTATTGATACACCGGGACATGTGGATTTTAACTACGAGGTGTCCAGAGCGCTTGCTGCCTGTGACGGAGCGATTCTTGTCGTAGATGCGGCGCAGGGGATTGAGGCGCAGACCCTTGCAAATGTCTATCTGGCATTAGATCACGATTTGGACGTTTTTCCGGTTATTAATAAAATTGACCTGCCGAGTGCAGAGCCGCAGCGTGTTATTGATGAAATTGAAGACGTTATCGGTATTGAAGCACAGGATGCACCGCTGATTTCAGCGAAAAACGGTATTAATATTGAAGAAGTGTTAGAGCAGATTGTTACAAAGATTCCGGCGCCGACAGGCGATGAAAATGCGCCGTTACAGGCATTGATTTTTGACTCTTTGTATGATTCTTATAAGGGTGTTATTATTTTCTGCCGGATTAAAGAAGGAAAGGTAAAGCGTGGAACGAAAATCCGCATGATGGCGACAGGCGCTGTGGAAGAAGTCGTAGAGGTCGGTTATTTCGGTGCGGGTCAGTTTATTCCATGTGAAGAACTCTCCGCCGGTATGGTAGGCTATATTACGGCAAGCATTAAAAATGTTAAGGATACCCGTGTCGGTGATACGGTAACGGACAATGACAATCCGTGTGCCGAGCCGCTTCCGGGGTATAAAAAGGTCAATCCAATGGTGTACTGCGGACTGTATCCGGCAGATGGCGCCAAGTATCAGGATTTAAGAGAGGCACTTGAAAAATTGCAGTTAAATGATGCATCCTTACAGTTTGAGCCGGAAACCTCGATTGCACTGGGATTCGGTTTCCGCTGTGGATTTTTAGGATTACTGCATTTAGAGATTATTCAGGAACGTCTGGAGCGTGAATACAATCTGGATTTAGTAACAACGGCACCGGGTGTTATCTATAAGGTGCATAAGACCAACGGAGAGGTTATTGATTTGACGAATCCGTCCAATATGCCGGATCCGTCTGAAATTGAATATATGGAAGAACCGATGGTTTCTGCGGAAATCATGGTAACGACAGAATTTGTCGGACCGATTATGAAACTGTGTCAGGAGCGCCGCGGCATTTACAACGGCATGGAATACATTGAGCAGACCAGAGCCTTGTTAAAGTATGATCTGCCGTTAAATGAAATTATTTATGATTTCTTTGATGCCTTAAAGTCCCGTTCCAGAGGATATGCTTCCTTTGATTACGAGATGAAAGGCTATGAGCGTTCTTCTCTTGTGAAGCTGGATATCCTGATTAACAAAGAAGAAGTCGATGCGCTTTCATTTATCGTCTTTTCCGGCAATGCCGAAGAACGTGGAAGAAAGATGTGCGAAAAGTTAAAGCAGGAAATTCCGAGACAGCTCTTTGAAATTCCGATTCAGGCAGCTATCGGAAGCCGTGTTATCGCAAGAGAAACCGTAAAGGCAATGAGAAAAGATGTCCTTGCAAAATGTTATGGCGGTGATATTTCACGTAAGAAGAAGCTGCTTGAAAAGCAGAAGGAAGGAAAGAAACGTATGCGTCAGGTCGGAAACGTAGAGATTCCGCAGAAGGCATTTATGAGCGTTTTGAAATTAGACGAGGAATAGAAGATAACTGCATGAAAAAGACAGACAGTAACGAAAAAAGGGGCGGCATTTATATCCATATTCCGTTCTGTGTGCGCAAGTGTGCGTACTGCGATTTTTTGTCTGCACTGGCAGATGAAAAAACACAGGCGGAATATGTAAAGGCTTTGCAGACGGAGATTTATCAGACGGCGAAGCTTCTTTCGGAAAATCCGTATACGGTGGATACCGTGTTTTTCGGCGGCGGAACGCCGAGTATCCTCGCACCGGGACATGTCAAAGCACTGGCAGATACCCTGCGGGAAAGCTTTCCGTTTGCGGAAAATGCGGAAATTACGATAGAATGTAATCCCGGCACGCTCGATGAAGAAAAAGCGGCAGTGTACAGACAGGCAGGCATAAACCGGATCAGTTTCGGGTTACAGTCCGCCAATAACCGTGAATTAAAAATGCTGGGACGGATTCATACCATGGAAGAATTTGTGCAAAGCTATGAAACGGCAAGGGCGGCGGGCTTTGACAATATCAATATTGATTTAATGTCGGCACTGCCTGGTCAGACATTTGAAAGTTTTCTGCACACGCTGGATACGGTTCTTGCATTAAAGCCGGAGCATATCAGCATGTACAGTCTGATACTGGAAGAAGGCACGGCACTTTACGAACATTTAGACCGGTATCCGGCACTGCCCGATGAAGATACAGAACGTCAGATGTACGATACGGCGTGTCTGCGGCTTGCGGATAACGGTTATCACCAGTATGAAATCTCTAATTTTGCAAAAGAAGGAAAGGCATGCCGCCATAATCTTTCCTACTGGGAACGCAAAAATTATCTCGGCTTCGGGACAGGCGCGGCATCCCTGCTTTGCGAACAGCGCTACACCAATACGGACAGCCTTGCACTTTATATAGACACTATGGCAGAGCTGGAAGAAAAGAAAGAAGTCATAAGTAAGGCACTGGCGGCGGTACGCGCCGAACAGCATACACTTTCCGTACCGGAGCAGATGGAAGAAATGTTCTTTTTGGGACTGCGCAAAAACAGCGGCATTTCCGAGGCGGATTTTTTGGGAAAATTCGGAAAAACAGTAGATGATATTTATGCACAGGTGCTTGAAAAAAATCAGAAATTCGGTCTGCTGGTGCGTGAAAACGGCAGAATTTTTCTTACAAAGCGGGGCAGGGAAGTCAGCAACGTTGTAATGTCAGAATTTCTGCTGGATTAACCGGCGGCCGAACCGGCGCGGTGTTTCGCCCATAAATGTTTTGAATTCCCGCTGAAAATGTGCCTGGTCGGAATAGCCGATTTGCGTGATAAATTCGGAGTTATTGCGATGCGGGTCCTGAAAAATTTCATAAAGAGTATGGTGAAAGCGTAACAGCCGGCAAAAGGTTTTCGGGCTGTATCCAAAATATTCCGTAAAAATGCGGCTGATATGGCGACAGGAATAGCCGGTACGCGCAGCCAGTTCGCTGACGGTGATATCGCCGTCAGCTTTTTTGATGCTCTGATGGATGAGTGTGGCGGCGGGCGGGCAGACTGGTGTTTTTCCGGTTTTGTTTAATGCGGAAAGAAAACGCTGTATCCGCTCGGAAAAAGAAACCGTACCTGAAAAGATATCAGAATCAGACATGGAAATGGTCTGGAGCAGGTCAGCCGGAAAAGGAAACGGATGTCCCGGAAGCCGGTAATACAGACTTTCATCAAACCGCACACCAAAGCAGTATGAAAATCCGGAGAGTTTTAGTATCAACGGTTCATCAGCGGTGCGGATACAAAAAATGCGGCAGCTGCCGTCAGGGCGCTGTCCGATAATCAATTCTGTATATGGTGATGCAACAAATTTTAAAGAAACATCGCCGCTGAATTCATAGCAGAATAAATCCGCCGGAGAAGAAAGCAGATGCTCGTTGGTAAGCAGGCTGTTTAAGGTTAAAAATACGTAAGGCTGAATGAGTGTGCATCCGGTGCGCATGTGAAAAACTCCAATCTGTAAAATTAATTTGTAAAAACGGATTTATAAAATTTGCTTTGCCGCCGTAGTGGGGAATCCTGTCCCGCAGTACGGAAAGCAAGTAAATATCCGCAAAAACTTAAAAATAGGTGGTGTATAAAAAAATAATAAAACAAAAATTAAAAAAATCAAGAGAAAATGTCCGATTTTTTCAATAATTATAAAATAAAGGCGGTATAATAAGCAACATAAATTGAACAGCGATGCACAAAGGCGTGTAACAGATTAGGAATAATCGGTTACACGTCTTTTTTTCGTATATGGGTAAAATTTCAAAAAACAGAAATTTTCGGTACGGAAAAAGGATTGCAGCTTCAATAATCCGGACAGGCTCGGATCCACCTGACCAGAAGACATGACAAAGAAGATGGAATTAAGGGAGGAAATGGTTATGGACTTTTCAGCAGTTAATACAGTATGGGTGCTGGTAGGCGCCGCACTGGTATTCTTTATGCAGGCAGGTTTCTGTATACTTGAATCCGGTCTTACAAGAGCAAAAAATGCCGGTAACATTATTATGAAGAACTTAATGGACTTTTGTATCGGTACTCCGATTTTCTGGATTATCGGTTTTGGTATTATGTTTGGATCATCCAGCGCAATATTTGGTGGAATTGATTTATTTACACGAGGTGATTACTCAGCAGTAACACCGGACGGTGTTCCGTTTTACGCATTCTTCATTTTCCAGACAGTGTTCTGTGCAACAGCAGCAACAATCGTATCCGGAGCAATGGCAGAAAGAACAGATTTCAAAGCATACTGCATTTACAGTGCAATTATTTCACTGATTGTTTATCCGGTATCCGGTCACTGGATATGGGGCGGCGGCTGGTTATCAGAATTAGGCTTCCACGATTTCGCAGGTTCCTGTGCGGTACATATGGTAGGCGGTATGGCAGCTCTGATTGGTGCCACAGTATTAGGACCTCGTATCGGTAAGTACGATAAGAACGGAAAGCCAAGAGCAATTCTTGGACACAATCTGACAATGGCAGCACTTGGTGTGTTTATCCTGTGGTTCTGCTGGTTTGGATTTAACGGTGGTTCAACCGTAGCAATGGAAGGTCTGACAAATGCAGCCGATGGTTCAGAAATGACAATGGGGGCGCTTGCAGGTTCAGTATTCTCTACAACAAATATGGCAGCAGCCGTAGCAACCGTAACAACAATGTTATTTACATGGATCCGTTATAAGAAGCCGGATGTATCCATGTCATTAAACGGTACATTAGCAGGTCTTGTTATCGTAACAGCAAGTACAGACTGTATTGATATGTACGGTGCAGCCATTGAAGGTATCATCGCAGGTATTGCAGTTGTATTGGTAATCGAATTTATTGATAAAGTATGTAAGGTTGATGACCCGGTTGGTGCAGTCGGTGTTCATTTTGCAAATGGTTTACTCGGAACGATCTGTGTCGGACTTTTCTCAACAGGTCAGAACGGTGTTGGAGCAGGTCTTTTCTACGGCGGCGGATTTAAGCAGCTCGGTATCCAGCTTTTAGGTGTTGTTACAGTCTGCGCATGGGTTGGCGTAACAATGATTATCGTATTTGAAGTATTAAAGCACACAATCGGTTTAAGAGTACCGGCAGATATTGAAATCAAGGGTCTGGATTACGCAGAACATGGTCTTGCAAGTGCTTATGATGGATTTGCTATTCGCGATGCTGTTGCTTCTGTTCCTGTTCCTATGGGGACTTCCAGAGAATTCACCGCAACTCCCAGACCTTCTGCTCCAGCTGAATTTATCCCGGAAATCCCGGCAGTTGTAAAGACTTCTCCTGAAAAGGAAAATAAGATTACAAAGGTTGAAATCCTTGCAAAGCAGTCTAAGTTTGAAAAGTTAAAGAAGGCAATGAACGACATCGGCGTAACAGGTATGACAGTGACACAGGTACTCGGCTGTGGTACACAGAAAGGCGCACCGGAATACTACAGAGGTGTTGAAGTTGATATGCAGCTTCTTCCTAAGATTCAAGTCGAAATGGTTGTTTCAAAAGTTCCTGTTGCAGATGTTATTGATGCAGCAAGGAAGGCACTCTACACCGGACATATCGGTGACGGTAAGATTTTCGTATACGATGTGGAAGATGTCGTAAAGGTTCGTACCGGAGAAACAGGCTACGATGCTTTACAGGGCGCAGATGACTAAGTTGTAAAACTACTATAATATAAAGAATAAATTGAGTGACACCGCAGAAGAGGATAAACTTTTCTACGGTGTTTTTTGAATCAGATGACGGCTTCATGTATAAAATATCTGTAAAGTTTTTCTTTTAAATTTAATAAAAATAGGAAACGTTCTTGTTTTTAACACAAAAAAGATTTATAATGACAAAAAAAGTAAAAAAGCAAAAACAAGGAGGATTGGCATGGCAGTTTGGAAGATTTCAGAAGATGTTTTTTATGTAGGTGTAAACGATACGACATTGGATTTGTTTGAGAGCCAGTACCGGATACCGGACGGGGTGACATACAATTCCTATGTGATTAAGGACAGCAAAATTGCAGTAATGGATACGGTGGATAACCGGGCGACAGATGCGTGGTTTGATAATCTGGAAGAAGTATTTGGTGGAAAAGCGCCGGATTATCTGGTTGTTTCGCATTTAGAGCCGGACCATGCCGGAAATATCCGGAAATTTCTGGTAAAGTATCCGGAAACGGTTGTTGTGGCAAATGCAAAAACAGTAGCCATGCTGCCACAGTTTTTTGAACTGGATACGGAAGAACTTTCTATATTAGAAGTCAAGGAAGGCGATACGTTAAAGCTTGGCAGACATACGCTGCATTTTGTGATGGCACCAATGGTACACTGGCCGGAAGTCATGGTCGAATATGATGAAGCCGATAAGATTTTATTTTCAGCGGACGGATTTGGCAGATTCGGTGCATTGTCACAGAGCTGCACTTATGATGCCGCAGGAAAAGCACAGGACGTACTGGAGCATGAGTGGACAGGGGAAGCACGAAGGTATTTTATTAATATTGTCGGCAAGTACGGTGCTAATGTCCAGGGCCTTTTAAAGAAAGCAGCGGTACTTGATATTGAAAAAATTGCACCGCTGCACGGACCGGTGCTTACCGGTGGTCTGGAATACTTTTTGGATAAATACGCAAAATGGAGCAGTTATCAGCCAGAAGAAAAGGGCGTCGTGGTGGCATATTCATCAATTCACGGCAATACAAAATATGTGGCTGAACATTTTGCTTCTATATTGAAGGGGCAGGGTGAAGAAAATGTTGCTGTTTTTGACCTTGCAAGAGCAGATATGGCCCAAGCTGTTGCAGACAGTTTCCGGTATGATGCACTGGTGCTTGCTGGAATTACGTATGATGGCGGACTGATGCCGTGCATGGAAGACTTTTTATACCATTTAAAAATGAAAAATTTCCAGAACCGGTATGCGGCAGTGATTGAAAACGGTTCGTGGGGTCCGGTATCCGGCAGGCTGATGAAGTCATATCTGGAGAATATGAAGAATATAACTATTTGTGAGGACATGGTAACGATCCGGTCAGTCATGAAAAAGGCAGATGGACAGGCATTGGAAAAACTGGCAGAAAAGGTTATAAAAAGAAGCTGATACTGTAATTGTATACACAAACGATAGTAAAAATAAACAAAAATTGTAAAGGCATTAAAAAGAAATTATGTATTTTAATAGATAATTTAGAAGAATGCCTTTACTTTTTGTCGAAGAAATACTAAAATATAGATAATCGGAATGATACAATTCCACAATATTTTTAAGGAGGATTACAAAGAAATGGCTAGAGCAAAACAATCTATGGATGGTAATACAGCTGCTGCACACGTTGCTTATGCGTTTACAGAAGTTGCAGGTATCTATCCTATCACACCTTCTAGTCCAATGGCAGATGTTGTTGACCAGTGGTCAGCAGCAGGACAGAAAAACATTTTTGGTAATACAGTAAAGGTAGTAGAAATGCAGTCAGAGGCAGGTGCCGCAGGTACAGTACACGGTTCACTTGCAGCAGGTGCATTAACAACAACATTTACTGCATCACAGGGTCTTCTTCTGATGATTCCAAATATGTACAAGATTGCCGGTGAACAGCTTCCTTGTGTATTTGATGTATCAGCACGTACAGTTGCTACACAGTCCCTGAATATCTTCGGTGACCATAGTGACGTTTACGCCTGTCGTCAGACTGGTTTCGCAATGCTTGCTGAAACAAACCCTCAGGAAGTTATGGATTTAAGCCCGGTTGCACACCTTGCAACAATTGAAGGTAAAGTTCCATTCATTAACTTCTTCGACGGTTTCCGTACATCTCATGAGATTCAGAAGATTGAAAAGTGGGACTATGAAGACTTAAAGGAAATGTGCAATATGGAAGCAGTAGAAGAATTCCGTGCACATGCCTTGAATCCGGAACATCCGGCTATGCGTGGTTCACATGAAAACGGTGATGTTTTCTTCCAGCATCGTGAAGCATGTAACTCAGCATATGATGCACTTCCAGCAGTTGTTGAGAAGTACATGAAGAAGATTAACGAAAAGTTAGGTACAGATTATGATTTATTCAACTACTATGGTGCACCGGATGCAGACAGAGTTATCATTGCAATGGGTTCTATCAACGATGTAGCTGAAGAAGTAATTGACTACTTAACAGCAAAGGGCGAAAAAGTAGGTCTTGTAAAAGTAAGACTGTATCGTCCATGGGTATCAGCTTCCCTCTTAAAGGTTCTTCCTAAGACTGCTAAGAAGATTGCGGTACTCGACAGAACAAAGGAACCTGGTTCATTAGGTGAACCTCTTTATCTTGATGTAGCAGCAACACTTCGTGAAGCCGGTATGAATGATGTTATCTTAACAGGCGGTCGTTACGGTCTTGGTTCTAAGGATACACCACCTTCATCAGTATTCGCTGTATACAAAGAACTTGAAAAAGATGCTCCAAAGGCAAGATTTACAATCGGTATCGTAGATGATGTAACAAACTTAAGCTTACCGGAAGTTAAGCCGGCTCCTATTACATCTGCAAAGGGTACTGTTGAATGTAAATTCTGGGGTCTTGGCGGTGATGGTACTGTAGGTGCGAATAAGAACTCTACAAAGATTATCGGTGACCATACAGATAAGTACATTCAGGCATATTTCCAGTATGATTCTAAGAAGACTGGTGGTATTACAATCAGCCACTTAAGATTTGGTGATAACCCAATCAGAAGTCCATACTATATCAATCAGGCTGACTTTGTTGCATGCCATAACCCATCTTACATCACAAAGGGATATAAGATGGTTCAGGATGTTAAGCCGGGCGGAATCTTTATGATTAACTGCCAGTGGTCAGACGAAGAACTCGCTGAACATCTGAATGCAGAAGCAAAGCAGTATATTGCGAAGAACAATATCCAGCTCTACACAATCAATGCAATTGACAAAGCAATTGAAATTGGTATGGGTAAGAGAACAAATACAATTTTACAGTCTGCATTCTTTAAGCTTGCAAACGTAATGCCTATCGATCAGGCAGTTGAATTCATGAAAGCAGCAGCTAAGAAGTCATACAGCAAGAAGGGTGACGCTGTTGTAGAAATGAACTACAAGGCAATTGATGCCGGTGTAGATGCTGTACATAAGGTAGAAGTACCTGCTGACTGGGCAAATGCAACAGAAGAAAAGAAGACAATCAACCGTACAGGTCGTCCGGCTACTGTAAAGATGGTCAACGAACTGTTAGATCCTATCGGATTAATGGATGGTGACAGCCTTCCAGTATCTGCATTTAAGGATATTGCTGATGGTCAGTTTGAAACAGGTGCATCTGCATACGAAAAGAGAGGAACAGCCGTTATGGTTCCTGAATGGGATCCTACAAGCTGTGTTCAGTGTAACAGCTGTGCATTCGTATGTTCTCATGCAACAATCCGTCCGTTTATTCTGGATGCAGGTGAAGTAAGTGCAGCACCTTCCCAGATTAAGCTTGCTGATTCTAAGCATGCAGTAGCTGAAGGCATGAAGTTTACAATGTCTGTATCTCCATTAGACTGTATGGGATGCGGCGAATGTGTAACTGTATGTCCGGCAGCCGCTAAGGGCGCATTAAAGATGGTTCCACAGGAATCACAGGCAGAAGAACAGCCGGTATTTGACTACTTAGTAGCAAATGTTGGCAAGAAGGAGATTAAGCCTGTATTTACAGATGCTACTCCTATCGGTTCTCAGTACAACCAGCCACTCCTTGAGTTCTCAGGAAGCTGTGCAGGCTGTGCAGAAACATCTTACGCAAGATTAATTACACAGTTATTTGGTGAGCAGATGTACATTTCCAACGCTACAGGTTGTTCTTCAATCTGGGGTGGTCCGGCAGCTACATCACCATATACAGTAAATAAAGATTCCTTAAAGGGTCCGGCTTGGGCAAACTCACTGTTTGAAGATAATGCAGAACACGGTTTCGGTATGTATCTTGGACAGAAGACTTTAAGAGATCAGGCTATTGCTAAACTTGAAGAAATGGCAGCTTCTGAAAAGGCATCTGCTGAATTAAAGACAGCTGTAGCAAACTTCCTTGCATCTAAGGATGATACAAAGAAGAATGCAGCAGATGTTGCAGCACTGATTCCGGAAGTAGAAAAGGCAGCAAAAGAAGGTTGTCCTCTTGCACCGGAAGTTCTTGCAAAGAAAGATTACCTCGCTAAGAAGTCTGTATGGATCTTCGGTGGTGATGGTTGGGCTTACGATATCGGTTTCGGTGGTC
>ERZ833822.2666-NODE-2666-length-10462-cov-9.509753_pt1 | contig 10462 bp, 10 predicted proteins | sample MGYA00519913_ERZ833822 | MGnify/ENA primary metagenome ERZ833822 (study PRJEB31850, sample SAMEA3708746) | human gut metagenome | biome: human gut; feature: human-associated habitat; material: faeces | place: China | collected 2014 ... | reverse complement strand
TTCGTACTCGAACCCGATTCTTTATGAAAAAGGGTTCGGGTACGTTTTTTGTTTACAGGAAGTTCTACGGCGGGAGTACGCAGAACGGTAAGCAAGAACGAGGAAAGGCAGGGTATCACCATGGCGGTGGTGTCCTGCCTTTTTCTTCGGCATCCCCATATTGCGCGTTTTAGGTCAATCTCTGCGTACGTCCGTACACAGTCCGTACGCACGTACGCAGGAAAAAGGGAAAGTTCTGGCATATAGGGGGTAGTCTTTCGGTTGGCGGTATGGTATACTCGGCTCAGAAAATGGTATCGCCACACTGAAATAAAAAGGCTGAAAGGAGCTAAAGATGGATTTTTTGGTTATGCGTGTCTTTGTGAAAATCTGGTGGATTTTCCCCTTTGTCTTTGTGTTTTCTTTGCTTTTCGCAATTCGGGAAACGGTCAAAGATGGTCCAAATGATTTGAAGTATGCTTTGGCTGCGGCGGTCAGCCTGTTTATTCTGGTTGCAGTTTGTATGCCGTATTATAGTTACTACTAAGCAGGGTTTGGGGCAGGCACGCCCCAACAAGAGCACTTCGGAAACTCGACAGAGTTTGAGAAGTGAAGTCCCGGATGGGCAGAAAATTTTCAAGAATTGAAAATTTGTGGCCACGGGACGATTCTTGCCTGCTATGTTTTCCATCGACATTCTTGCCTGCTATGTTTTCCATCGACATTCTTGAAAATTTTCCGCAGTTTCGTTATCTCTCCTGAAAGGTGTTCTTGCTATGGATATTGAAGTCAAACGGATGTCCTCTACGGCCATTGAAATGCTTGACCAGCTCAGCGCTGTCTGCAAACAGTTCGGTGTGGACTATTATGCAGCTTCCCAGAATCAGCGTGATTTGCTGGACAGCATCGCCCTGCATGAGTATCAACTCAGAAAAGCTCATGAGCAGGGGTTGAAACGCGCAGATGTTCCGCCATTCCTTGGCTTGAAGCGCACCGAACGCAGCAACGAGATGCCTGCATAAAGTTTCGAGTGCTGTGGACAATGCTCCACCAAAACAACCCGACTCATTCGAGTCGGGTCTTTTTGTTTTGGTGGGCGGTACAGGACGAGAACAGCACGTGCCGAGCGCAGCGAAGGCAATCAAAGCCCCAGTGGGGCTTTGATTAGTGCGCGGTTCCCAACGGCTAGGAATGTCTACCAAGAAAGATGTCGCCCGACCATTCGGTCTGAGAATGTGGTGAGCGGTACAGAACTCGAACAGCAATAAACAAAGGCAGGGTATCACCGTGGCGCTGTGCCCTGCCTTTTGTTTTGCATCCCCCTATATTGTGCGTTTCGGGTCAATCGCTGCGTACGTCCGTACATGGTCGGTACGCACGTACGCAGGAAAAAGGGCAAGTTCTGATATATAACAGTAGTCTTTTATTGTGTAATATGATATACTCACGTCAACATAACAATTGTGAATGAGCGCAATTTCAAATGGACATCAATCGTATTTTAAGTGAACGAGCTATCTAAAAAAGGAGGCATTTGCTATGAAAAAAGCATCGAACATTTGGGTTCGCAGAGGTCTTTTGCTTCACCGTTTGCATGGACAGGAATTAGCATTAGCTCTCCTATTAAAGCAAAAACCGATGTCTGCTCCACAAATTTGCTCGTCCCTTTTGGAAAAAGAAATACGCTTTGACCGCAAGAAGATTGGAAAACTTTTGGCAGACCTTGAATGGTGGGGAGTTGTCTCTAACGATAGTGGTGTATATAGCTGCCAATGCGCTGTGCTGGATAACTGTCAAGAGCGCTATAACGAGAGCCAGTTGATCGATTTGATTGGGTTGACTCAAAACACTGTGAACGGCCAATCTTTTTATAGTTCTATGCCTCCGATGAGCGTCAGTTCTCGTGGACCCAGTGGTGCATAATCATGTAATTTCCAAATAGTAAGAAGCAGGGTTTGTGGCTCCGCACGCCCCAACAAGACCGCGTTTGCGAAGCAACGAACGCCCCAGCGGGGCGTTTGAGTGGCAGCCCGGTCTTGCGCCGGAAAATTATAAAAACCCGGAACCTTCTCAGGGCCAAAATGGCTCAAAAAGGGTTCCGGGTTTCTGATTTTTGCGCTATTCCTTTGTGCAAGTTGCTATCGCATTTTTATTTTGCAACAGCCCCTCTTTTTTATTTCCGGAGATTTTATTTTCGGGTATAGGCTTCCATGCCGTGCTCGGCGGGGTCGTAATATTCCATCAGGGTGATGTAGTTTTCCGGGTAGTGGCAAAATGCCGCACGCAGAACGCTGTCTGCCGGGCTGTTCACGCTCATCAGGCTGAGGATGTAGTACACCAGCAGCTTCAGCACATCGCTCTCCACCTCGTAGCACAGACCCACCGCCAGCACCGGCACCACCACCTGCTGCGCCCGCAGCGGCACGATGGCCCCCACCTGCTCCAGAATGGGTCGACTCATGGCCGAAGCCGTCATCACGCAGCGCAGCACCTTCGTCCACGACATTTTGCGGATGTTCTCCATGCTGCGCAGCCGTTCCGTCACAGCTTCATCGTCCAGGATCACGCCCTCGGCTGCCTCTTTCTCCGAGAGGGTAAAGGCACACTGCAGCATATCCATAAAGGCAGCTTCATATTTTTCGTGGTAATTTGCAGCGCTTTTGCAGAACGCCAGAGCCGCCGCGATCACCGAATCCACATCTTCCTTTGTCGCCAGCTGGTCGAACCGCAGCGGCACGCCGCCCATCCGGCTCTCGATGATGCTCAGATCATCCAGCTCGTTCTGGTACGCCGTGGAGGGCAGAAAGCGGTCGTTTCCGTTGCGGTGGTAGCCCCACTCTTCCGGCATCACGCGGGCCACGATGTCGCCGCTGGAAATGATGTTGAAGATATTGCTTACATCCCAATCCGTTTTCAGACCGCCGTCTGCAGTGTGGTCGTTGTCGTAGTCCGCCTGCAGATCCGGGCGATCCGCTTCCGTCAGTGCCGCCGGTGCGGCAAAGGTGTAAACAAAGGTATTTTCCTGCGCGATCTGCGGCAGCTGCTGCCGGATGCGCGCCGCCGTCAGGTTTGCCACAGCCGCGCCGCGGCTGTAGCCGCCCAGCCAGAGCTTGATGGTGCCCAGCGTTCCCGCTGCAGCCTCGGCTTTTTTCAGGTAGTCCTGCAGATCCTCAAAAAAATGCTCTGCTGCTGTCACAAAGCCATAGTGCCCGCCGCCTTCGCCCACATGCAGGTTGCTGGCCCACTCGGCGCCATAGCCGACACCGCGCAGCATGGCTGCAATAATGGTGGTGCGCTGGCCATCCTGTACCAGTGTTTTCTGCGCAAAAGCACAGCCCGCGGTATCCACCGGGGTGTTCAGGCTGCGCTGGTAGCCCACATAGACCGCATTGGCAAAGCCAAGCTTCTGGTAGGCATCCGCAATGCTGTCCTCACGGCCCGCTTCACCCTCCACCCAGTAAAGCGCATCGCTCTGGTAGGTGCTGCCGCTTGCCGCCACAAGGCCCAGCGTTGCCAGTGCCAGCTTGTGGCTGTACTGCAGCGCCGTGTTCTCAAAAAAGGCATCTGTATAATAAAAATCGTGGGAGAGATCTGTTTCGCTGTGGTCGCTGCGGAAGGCAAAGGAGTAGTAATCCTCCGGCACCGCGCTGCCCACCACAGCCTGCGGCAGCAAAGCCTCTGCCGCCGCGTGCGGGGCCAGCACGCCTGCCACGGCAGCTGCTGCCACCTTGCAAAAGGCACGTCGTTTTATGGTCTTCATCTTTCTGCTCCAATCAAGGCTTCTGCATAAAACCAGTCTGTTTTTCTAAGTATAGCGGATTTTGCACGCTGATACAATCGCTCTTTTTTAATAAAAAACAGCCCATGCTCCACACACAGACTGTTTTATGGTATAGTATAAGGGTGTCCGGCTCACCTCAGCTCGATCTGTCTGCAGTAGTCCACGATGTGGTGGAACATCTGTTCCACTGCTGGGGCCATTGCGGCGGGGCGCTGCACAGCCAAGCCCACCACACGGTCTTCCTCTGGCTCGATGGGATAGATCTTGATCGCAGCCTTGCAGTCGCGCAGCAGCATCTGCGGCATGATGGAAATGCCCAGACCTGCTTCCACCATGGCGATGTTGGACTGGTCGTCGATGACATGGCAGCGGCGCTCGGTGCCGATCTTATATTTTTTCAGGAACTGGCGCATCTCAGCATCGGTGGCATCGCACTGCACAACGAAGCTTTGGCCGTTCATCAGGGCGGGAGTCATCACGCCGTTTTCCGGTTCGGGCCAGTCCTGCGGCACGATGCACAGCAGCGGCTCGCGGAACAGCTCAGTGAGGTTGAACTCTTCACGGCAGGTGGAGGAAAGGAACGCGATATCCACCTGACCGGTTCGCAGCCATTCCTTCACATCGTCGTAGGTGCCCTGATACACCTCGATCTCGATCTGCGGGTAGTGGGTCATAAAGCTTTTGAGCAGGCCCGGCAGCAGCGAAGCACACACCGAGTTGAATACGCCCAGCTTCACCTTGCCCTTTTCCAGGCCGTTCAGGCGGGCGATGCTCTGCTTGAGGGCCTCGTCGCTGTTGAGCACATCGCGAATAGAGGGGTACAGGGATGCGCCGTAGCTGGTCATGGATACGCCGTTCTTGCCGCGGTTGAACAGAGCAAAGCCCAGCTCCTCCTCCATTACGGCAATGGCGTGACTGATGGCCGATGGGGTCAGGTGCAGCTGCTGTGCCGCCTTGTTGAAGCTGCCCTGCCGGGCCACGGCATCAAAGATCTCGTAGGAAAAAAGCGTCATGCCCAAAGCCTCCTTCCGTCTTTACTGGTTCGGAGACGCCCGATTCTCTGTGAATCTTTTTCATCTTTCATTTGAGATAGTTCAATTATATTCTTGATTGTACTATCCCGCGCCTTTTCTGTCAAGCATTTTGCCCGATTTATGCGCTTTTCCGGCGTATTTTGTCAAAGATGACGCAGGAGCCTGCCAGCCTGCGCCGTATCATTAAAAAAAGCACAAAAAGTAGATTTTTTATCAAGTGAGGGATTCCTTATGACCAAGACTGCCAAAGTCCCTGTCCGCTGTGGACTCAGCGGCACAGCGCTCAAATACATCGCCTGCATCACCATGCTCATTGATCACATCGGCGCTTCCTGCATCGAAGCCGGTATCCTGCTGCCGGCCCTCGCCGCCGGTGCTGCCAGCTGCGGTGGCATCCCGGTCAGCACCCTGCTGGCGGCAGACCGTGTGCTGCGGTATATCGGGCGGCTGGCCTTTCCCATCTTCTGCTTTCTGGCCGTGGAGGGCTTTCTGCACACCCACGATGTAAAAAAATACGTCCGGCGGCTTCTGCTGTTCGGTCTTCTGAGCGAGGTACCCTTTGACCTTGCCTTTTTCCGCACACCGTTCGCCCCGCAGCACCAGAACGTTTACTGGACGCTGGCGCTGGGCGTGCTGGCTATGGCAGGGCTCAAGCGCTTTGAAAAGGAAAACGGCCTGCCCGGCTGGCAGGGGCTTGTGTGGGCGGGCGGCTGCGCCGCGCTGGCGCTGGCTGCCAACACCGACTACCACGCCATCGGCGTGCTCATCATCTGCACCCTGTACCTGACCCGCGCAGACCGCAAGCGGCAGTGCCTTGCAGGTGCGCTGCTATTTTTGTTCGAGCTGACCGCGCCGCTGGCCTTTGTGCTGGTCTGGTTCTACAACGGGCAGCGCGGCGCGTGCAGTCCGCTGCAGAAAAAAGCCTTTTACTGGTTCTACCCGGTGCACCTGCTGGTGCTAGCAGGTATCACGAACCTTATGCTATAACAGCAGAAAGCCCGCCGTCCAAAGACAGCGGGCTTTTTTACAGCTTCTCACATCGGGAACATAACGCCCGTCAGCAGCAGCATGGCAGGCACTGTGACCAGCATACACACGGTGGAGTGGGCCACCGCCTGACTGGCAAGGGTCGCCTCGGTGCCGGTCTGCTTGGCCAGCACAGCGGCAAGGCTGCCGGCCGGGCAGCATGCAATGATGGAAAGGCCAGTGCGCAGCACATTGTCCAGCGGCAGCAGCCACAGCAGCAGCATGAACAGCAGCGGGAACAGGATGCCGCGCAGCAGGGTGACCCGGTACAGGAAACCGGTGTGCAGCAGCGCACGGATGTCGCTGTCTGCCAGCAGCACACCTACGATCATAAGGGCCAGCGGGGTGGTGCAGCCGCCCACCGCACTGCAGAACTGCTGCACCGGTGCGGGCAGCCGCCAGCCGGTGGCCAGCAGCACCAGCATAGCCACTGTGGCAATGTTGGTGGGGGTGATGAAGGTCTTGAGCCGGATCTTCTCGCCGGGGCGGAACAGGCACACCACATAGGTAAAGAACCATACATTATAAGAGGCCATGGCCATGCCTGCAAACACAGTGCCGCGCGCGGTGCCCAGCAGGGCGCTGCACAGCGGCAGGCCGATGAAGCCGCAGTTGGGCATAGCCGCCGTGCCCACCAGCACCGCATACTTGCCCGGCGTGTCGTGATGCAGCCAGCTGCTCAACCGGCACAGGCCGGTGGTCACCACAAACAGTGCCAGCAGCAGCACGAACAGCACCCCTGCCTGAGTGAGCAGCTCCGGCTCACCGTCCACGGCTGCACCAGCCAGCATGGTACAGGGCAGCAGAAGCTTCATGATAAAATCCGACAAAAACTTGCTGTCACGATCCTTGATAATGCCGCTGCGTGCACCTACATAGCCCAGCAGCACTTCCAGAAAGATCACCGTGATCTGACCTGCCAAGACGCCAAACGCCATTGGTTCCTCCTTTTTGTTCCACAAGCCGCATTTTTCCTTTATAAAGGAAAAAGCCCATTGATTTCAACGAATCAACGAGCTTTTTCTTGGCGGAGTAGGAGGGATTTGAACCCTCGCGCCGTTGTTTAGACGACCTACGCCCTTAGCAGGGGCGCCTCTTCGGCCTCTTGAGTACTACTCCAGAGCAAAGTGCGTTACACTTATTCAAAAAAATGGCGGAGAGAGTGGGATTCGAACCCACGGTACGTTGCCGTACGGCAGTTTTCAAGACTGCTTCCTTAAACCACTCGGACATCTCTCCTTGTGGACACTCGCCTTACGCCGTGTCGAATGCCTATTTAATTTACCAGATTTGCACGCCGGTGTCAAGCCTTTGGCGCAATTTTTTTCTTTCAGCCCTTAAAAACAAAATTTACCACAACCTTTTTGGGTCTTGGCCTGTTTCAGGTCTTTACAAGTACACCTTTTTGTTGTATAATAAACACAAGAAAATTTCCTCGCGGTGTAAAGGAGAAATATACCATGTCGTTTTCAGAACTTTTGAAGCAGTGCCGCAAAAAGCAGGGCATCAGCCAGGCTGAGCTGGCTTCCAAACTGGGCGTGACACAGCAGGCTGTCGGCAAATGGGAAAGCGGCAAGTCCTCTCCCGATCCGTCTACCGTGGCCCGCATTGCCGAGCTTTTGAACACCACAGCAGATTATCTGCTGGGCCTGTACCGCCCGGTAAGCAATGTTTCCGCCCCGGAAGAGCGGTTCTTTGGCAGCTATTCTGAAAGCCTGATCCCGGTGATCGGCACGGTAAAGGCCGGTTACGGTGCCCTCGCCTTTGAGGAGGACTACGGTCAGGAGTATGCCCGTGTGAAGGACCCCTCCAACTATTTTTATCTGGTGGTGCGCGGCGACAGCATGGAGCCCCGCATTCAGGACGGCGACCTTGCCCTTGTGCACAAGCAGGACACACTGGAAAACGGCGACCTTGGCGTGCTGATCTACGGCGATGAGGGCGAGGGCACCTTGAAACGCTATATCCAGCGCGGCAACTGCGTGGTGCTGCAGCCCTTCAACCCGGCCTACAGCGAAATGGTCATCAAGGGCGAGGACCTGAATCATCTGCACATCGCCGGCCGCGTGGTGGAGACCAAGGCGAAGTGGTAATAACTCCTTCCGTCTGCTCACGCTGTTCGCAGCCACCTCTCTCATGGAGGGAGGCCTTGGCAAAACCGGAAATTTTCCCGTACTGCCAAAGGCTCCTCCTCCGGGGGAGCTGGCACGGCGGCAGCCGTGACTGAAGGAGTTCGGCACAAATTGATGTAAAGCCATCTGCATTTTGCGCATGGCTTTATTTTTTGACCCTTTTTCCCACTTTGGAGGTGTATTCTGCATGGAACAGACCCTGATGGACAAGCTTACCATTCTGGCCGACAGCGCCAAATATGATGTTGCCTGCACCTCCAGCGGCGCATCCCGCACCGCGCGGGCAGGCATTCTTGGCAGCTGCTATGCGCCGGGCTGCTGCCACGCCTTTACCGCCGACGGCCGCTGTGTAAGCCTTTTAAAGGTGCTCATGACCAACTGCTGTGCCTTCGACTGCAGCTATTGCGTCAACCGCAAGTCCAACGATATCCCCCGTGCCACCTTCACGCCCCGGGAATTGGCTGAGCTGACGGTGGAGTTTTACCGCCGCAACTACATTGAAGGGTTGTTCCTTTCCAGCGCGGTGCTGGGCACGCCGGACTACACCACCGAACGGATGCTGGCCGCCCTGCGGCTGCTGCGGGACGAATACCGCTTTGGCGGCTACATCCACGCCAAAGCCATCCCCGGCACAAGCCCGGAACTGCTGCAGCAGCTGGGATATCTGGCCGACCGCCTGAGCGTGAATGTGGAGCTGCCCAGTGAGCAGAGCCTGAACCTGCTGGCCCCGGACAAAGGGCGGCACTCCATTTTCCGGCCCATGAAGCAGATCGCAGTTTCCGGCGCGCAAAGCAAACAGGAGCTGACCGTCTACCGCCATGCGCCAAAGTTCGCACCCGCCGGGCAGAGCACCCAGATGATCGTAGGTGCTTCGCCGGAGACAGACTACCACATTTTAAAGCTCACTGAGGGCATGTACCAGAAGTACAGTCTGAAACGGGTGTTCTACTCCGCCTACATCCCGGTAGCCGAGGACACCCGCCTGCCTGCGCTGGACACCAAACCCCCGCTTTTGCGGGAGCACCGGCTGTATCAGGCTGACTGGCTGCTGCGGTTTTACCAGTTCAAGGCAGACGAAATTCTGGATGAAGCCAACCAGAGCTTCAATCCCTACCTCGACCCAAAATGCAACTGGGCCGTGCAGCACTACGGGCTTTTTCCGGTAGATGTGAACCGCGCGCCCTTTGAAATGTTGCTGCGTGTGCCGGGCATCGGCCCCAAAAGCGCCCGGCGCATCTGGCACGCGCGCAAGCTTTCCAGCCTTGGGTTGGACGAGCTGAAGCGCATGGGCGTGGTGCTCAAGCGGGCACAGTATTTCATCACCTGCAAGGGTTTTGCGGGTGCGCACCCGGGCCGTGGCACCGCCGGGCGGGAGCGCATCACGCAGGCGCTCATCGACCCCAACGTGTTCGGCGGCAGCTGCGAACAGCTCAGTCTGTTCACGCCGCCTGCGGTGGACGATCTGATCACGCAGGGCGTGGCACCGCGCGCAGCCATGCGCATGGTGCGGGAGGAGGCGGTGCAATGTCTGGCGAAGGCGCTGTAAATGTTCAAGTTCAGAAAGCCCGCAAGCTCCACGATGCGGATGTGGTGTACCTCTACGACAGCAGCTTTGAAGGCTTTCTGTGCTGCGTGTTCGAGAGCTTTGCCCAGCACGAGATTCCCTTTGCGGTGTGGACGCCCCAGCAGGAAACTTCCACCCTGTACCCGGTCAAGGACATCCCCACCGACCACGCCAAGGCTCAGCGGGTGTTTGCCAGCTTTGGCAGAAAGCTTGGCCCCAAGACAGAGTACCTCGTCAGCCGGGATTTCCTCTCCGGGCGGGAGGACAAAGAGCTGCTGCTCATCCGCTTTCTGCATCTGGCCTTCGCCCTCGGCCCCGGCACCGTGAAGCGCACCGGCCACCCGGACGTGGCCCCGCTGTATGAGATGAAGAAAAGCCTTGACTGGGAAGTGGATAAGTTTCAGGGCTTTGTGCGGTTTGAGGAGCACGACGGGATGCTGGGCGCCGTCATCCACCCCAAAAACTACATCCTGCCGCTGCTGCGGCCCCACTTTTGCGGGCGCTTCCCGGAAGAGAACTTTATGATCTACGATGCGGTGCATCAGGCTGTGCTGCTGCAGGAGGATCACAAGGCCCGGCTGCTGGAGCTGGCCGCGCCGCTGAAGCTGCCACCGCCCAGCGAGCGGGAGCAGCAGTTTCAGGCATTGTGGAAGCAGTTCTACCAGACGCTGGAGATCAAGGCTCGCCACAACGAAAAATGCCGCATGACCCACTGCCCCAAGCGCTTTTGGGCCGATATGGTGGAGATGAAAGATGAATTTTAACAAAAACGTTGCATCTGCGGCGTTGCAACCCCCAAAACCTATGGTATACTATAAGAGATATCCGGCAGGCCTTCTGCCGAACACTCCCGCACTGCTGCGGGGCAACACAAAAGGAGTATTGTAGCGTTATGGTTCGCATTACTATGGAAGACGGCGGCATCATCGACATCGAGCTGAACGAG
>ERZ833822.2652-NODE-2652-length-10524-cov-11.208329_pt1 | contig 10524 bp, 11 predicted proteins | sample MGYA00519913_ERZ833822 | MGnify/ENA primary metagenome ERZ833822 (study PRJEB31850, sample SAMEA3708746) | human gut metagenome | biome: human gut; feature: human-associated habitat; material: faeces | place: China | collected 2014 ... | reverse complement strand
AAAAAACAGCGATTTACATCAAACTTACATCAATTGATGCAGAAATCGGTGCAAGTAAGAAAAAATTGCATAATTAGCAGAATGAATGGGCAGTCCTGAAATCGGGATTGCCCATTTTTAGAAAAAAGACGAAAAACTCTTGACCTGCACGCAGCGTATACGCTTATACTATCAACATAAATCATAAGGAGGTGCATCCGATGTTATTGAATGAAATTATAAATGAGGTTGGAATGACAAAGCGTGCAGTTAAGTATTATGAAGAAAAAGGATTGCTGTCAGTGGATAAAGATAACAATGGTTATCGTAACTATACTGCACAAGATGTTGAAACTTTAAAAAAGATTTCAGTATATAGAAAACTCGGTATTAGTATTAAAGACATACAGAGCCTTTTGGAAACTGGAGACAAAAGTATTCTTCTTCGTGTTTATCAAGATAAAGTGCAGGAAAAAGTTTTAAAGGACTCAGAACTTGAAGCTTTGAAGCAATTTATAGATGATGGTGACGCAGACAAAGCAAATGAGGCACTTGATTATCAAACCGTTGAAAATGCGATTGAGTCTTTGCTACCGGGAAAAGAATGGGGAGATTATTTTAAAAGCCATTTCAAACCATTTCTTAATGTAAGGTTGAAGACTCTAGAACAGAAGCAAGCACTACAAAACATATTAGAATATTGCGATGAAACGACATTGAAAGTTCCTTTTATTATGGGAATAGGTGCGAAGATGATAGGTGGGATTGCACAAGAAACCAGAACCGCAGATGAGATGATAGCCTATTATCGTGATATGAGTGAAAGCGAATATGAAAGACTAAAAGAAAAAGTATGGAAAGGTGCTAAAATGAAAAACGGTATAATGAAATACCATCCGGCATTTATTGCACAGAGAAAAATGCAGAAAGAGTTACAAAATAAAGGCTATAACGATATATTCATTCCTAATTTGATAGTTCTGTCTCCAAAGTATGCAGAATATAAGAAAGCGTTAGATAATGTGAACGATAGAATGTGTAGAGAACTTGGACTGTATTATGATAGCAATTACAACTTAGTTATTAAAAAAGATAATTCTAAGTAAAAGTTAAACTACCCTTTGAGAGAGGAGAAATTGCTTCAATTTGTGAAGAGTGCAAGACAGTTATATTTAAGTATTAAGCAGTTACAATTCAATAAAGAAATTATGAGACAGTCTTACGAAATCAAACGTAAGGCTGTTATTTTTTTCGAGAAAGGGAGCGAACTGAATTGAACAAAGAGTTAAAAGTTATAGATTTTTATTGTAAGAAGTGTAAGAAGAGTATGAAAGTTTCATACATGGTTACAGGTAACAGAAATTATCCGGTACTACAAAATAAGAAAAGCGCTTGACTCTACATCTGTTGTAGATGTTATAATACGGGTAATTTAACAAAAAGGAGGATTAGGCAATATGGAAAAGAACCTTACGACAGGTAGTGTGTTCAAAAATGTTGTATTATTCTCATTGCCGTATCTGCTCTCGTATTTTCTTCAAACGCTCTATGGCATGGCTGACCTATTTATCATCGGACAGTTCGAGGGTGTAGCCAGTACTACCGCTGTTTCTATCGGCTCACAAGTGATGCACATGCTTACGGTTATGATTGTAGGGTTATCGATGGGAACAACTGTCAGCGTCGGTCAGGCAGTGGGAGCAGGAAAGCAAAAACAGGCAGCGCATAACATCGGGAATACGGTAATATTGTTTCTGGTGGTTTCCATTGCACTTACGGCCATCCTGTTATCCTTTGTTCATCCCATTGTCGTTGCCATGTCTACGCCAGCGGATGCGGTGAGCGGTACGGTCACCTATTTGACCATTTGCTTTATCGGGATTCCGTTTATTACATCCTACAACATCATCAGTTCTATTTTTCGAGGGTTGGGCGACAGCAAAAGCCCGATGTGCTTTATTGCCACAGCCTGTGCTGCCAACATCGCTTTAGACTATCTTTTTATGGGTGTGCTGCACCTTGGGCCTGCGGGCGCAGCCCTTGGTACAACTCTCTCTCAGGCAATTAGTGTAGTTGTTTCCCTTACCGTTATTTTGAAACGCAGGAGCATCGTTCTGAAAAAAAGCGACTTTAAGCCTTGCCGTGTGGTCATGGGAAAAATTTTGGGGATCGGCATCCCAATTGCGTTTCAGGACGGCCTGATTCAAGTTGCTTTTATTATTATCACGATTATTGCCAATCAGCGTGGACTGAATGACGCAGCGGCGGTCGGGATTGTGGAGAAAGTGATCAGTTTCCTCTTTTTGGTCCCCTCCTCTATGCTGTCTACCGTTTCTGCCTTGGGAGCGCAAAATATCGGTGCGGGCAAACCGGAGCGGGCCATTCAAACGCTGCGCTATGCGGTGATGCTCGCCGCAGGCTTTGGTGTGCTTGTTTCTATCGCGATCCAGTTTACAGCGGAAGGCATCGTTTCGCTGTTCACCAATCCCAGCACTGTGGACGGAGCGGCGGTGGTCCGTTTAGGCGGCCAGTATCTGCGTGGTTACATTTTTGACTGTATTTTTGCTGGCATTCATTTTAGTTTTAGCGGCTTTTTTTGCGCATGCAGGAAATCCGGCCTGTCGTTTTTACACAATATTCCCGCTATTGTATTGATGCGTGTGCCTGGCGTTTATGTTACTTCAAAATTATTCCCGGCAACGCTTTTCCCGATGGGACTAGCTACTGCGGCAGGCTCACTGATATCGGTCGTGATCTGCCTAATCGCCTTTGGAGTCATACGGCGCAAATCAACACTTGTTCTGGTGGAGGAGTAAAATATGGATCGGAAAAATCTCTTCTCAATAGGTGAAGTGTCAAAATTGTTTCATATTAGTGTTAGTAGTTTGCGGCACTATGAAAAGCTCCTTGACTACATCACAAAAGAACAGATACAGATTGTTGGTTTTTCGCGAGAAATCACGCTCATAGACTATGGCCACAATTCTGTGATGATTGATGCTTGACAGTCTCCTTCGGGTTCGCTATAATAATAAACGTAAAATTTTAGTGGACTTTTCCGGATTCGGTCATCTTTTTGCCACACAGCTATCTTGTGATAGTTGTGTGGCTTTTTTGCTGCCTGTATCTCGGAAGTATTAGCAGAATGGAGAACTATATCTGTATGGAAAATAATTTTTTGTCTCTTATCAAGACGCGCCGTAGTGTACGGGCTTATAAATCGGAACCTGTCCCTTCCAAGGCTTTGGACGCTGTACTGGAAGCCGGTCAGCCTGCGGCACGCAAACAAAACTATATTGTTCGGACAATTTGTGGAAAAGAGGGAAAGTATGCAGACCAATAACAAAATGGCGGTTGCGCCCGTTGGAAAACTTATCTGGCAAATGTCGATACCGCCGCTGATTTCCATGTTTCTGCAATATTCCTATAATCTGATAGATAGCGCGTTTGTAGCGCGGCTGAGTGAAAATGCTTTGACGGCGGTTTCCCTGTCGTTTCCCATTACAACTTTGATGAATGCGGCATCTATCTGGATTGGCGTTGGTGTGAATGTACTGATTGCAGGGTATCTTGGACAGAGAAAGCAGAATGAGGCAAATACTACCGTCACACATGGATTGTTACTGGCCTTTGGAATTGGTGCTTTGCTCAATCTTCTGTCATTGCTGATTATGAAACCCTACTTTGGGGCATTCACCAATAACGAAGAAATTTATCAGTTGAGTATTGCCTATATGAGCGTATGTTCGTTCATGCAAATTCCCAACATGGTGCATATCGCAATCCAGAAGATGATACAGGCTACTGGGAACATGGTTGCTCCTATGTGGTTCCAGATTGCAGGAGTGGTCGTTAATTTTGTATTTGACCCACTACTAATTTTTGGTATTGGTGTTTTTCCAGCTATGGGAATCCGTGGCGCTGCGGTGGCTACTGTTGCGGGCTATTTGTTATCCATGATTTTGGCATTTGCCTTGCTGCTGGGCAAAAAGCAAAAAGTGCGGATAAAGATCAAAGAATTTCATATACAAAAGTGGATGATTGCCCGTATATTCACCCTTGGCTTACCATCTTTCATTATGAATGCCCTCAGTTCGTTTATGGTGACATTCGTCAATCTGTTTCTGGTGGCGTATTCCGATACGGCGATTGCATTCTTTGGTGCGTATTTTAAGGTGCAGCAGCTGATCGTTATGACAGTAAACGGCTTGATTCAGGGCTGTTTGCCTATTATGCGGTTTAACTACAGTGCGGGAAACAGAGATAGGCTGCACTCCGCTTTCCTATACGGAACCGCTTTGGTCTCCGGTATGATGATACTGGGAACATTGACCGTCAACTTCTTTCCGGAACAGCTTTTGGAATTATTTACAGCATCGGAAGCCATGCGCTCCTTTGGAATATCCGCTATGCGAATTATGGCGGCAAGCTATCTGTTTTGCGGTCTCTCTACCATGATTTCCACCTATTTTCAGGCGACAGAAAAAGTAGGTTCCAGCATAGCGATTCAATTATGCAGACAACTGCTTTTCCTTGTTCCTGCCTTATGGTGTCTGGACAAATTATTCCAGCTGAATGGAATCTGGCTTGCATTTCCTGTTGCGGAAACCGCCACTATGCTCATTGCGCTCGTAATAATGGCATGGCATCGCCACAAAAATATCTTATAACATGTTTCAAGGAGGAAAAATGATGAACGATACTTTTATGAAAGAAAAACCGGTATTGCCGTTGATTTTATCCATGAGCCTGCCTATGGTTTTATCCATGCTGGTTAATTCTCTATACAACATTATCGACAGCTTTTTCGTCGCGCAGATAAGCGAGGAAGCTATGACGGCATTATCACTGGTTTACCCGGTTCAAAATTTTATCAATGCTGTTGGAATCGGATTTGGCGTTGGAATCAACGCAGTGATCGCCTTCTATCTAGGCGCTGGAGATAACAAAAAAGCAGATCAAGCTGCCACGCAGGGACTTGTGCTTGCCATGATTCACGGCATTGTTATGACAGTCTGCTGTATTACAATGATGCCGGCTTTTTTAGGAATGTTTACTTCATCCAAGACAGTGATTGAACTTGGCGTCCACTATTCTGTTATTGCGTTCGCTTTTACATTGGTTATTATTGTTGGTGTTACATTCGAGAAACTATTCCAAGCTGTAGGAAACATGAAAACAACCATGATCAGCTTGATGTGTGGGTGTATAACAAACATTGTCTTAGACCCCATTCTGATTTTTGGCTATGGTCCATTCCCTGAAATGGGAATCGAAGGCGCCGCACTGGCAACCGGCATCGGGCAGGCCTTGACACTTGCGATTTATCTGGTCGTTTATTTTGTGCGGCCAATTCGCGTGCATATCCGCAGGCAGTACATTTTGCTCAGCAAAAAGATGGTAATAAAGCTGTACTCCATCGGCATTCCCGCAACCTTGAATCTTGCGCTCCCATCTCTTTTGATTTCGGCGCTTAATGCTATTTTGGCGGTATATTCCGAAGTGTATATTCTGGTTTTGGGAATCTATTATAAATTGCAGACATTCATCTATCTTCCGGCTAATGGCATTGTTCAGGGGATGCGCCCATTGATCGGCTATAACTACGGTGCGGGGGAGAACAAAAGAGTCAGCCAGATTTATAAAATCGTCTTGTGCATGAGCGGTATCATTATGGTGCTTGGGACAGTAATATGTCTGCTAATCCCCGGCCAGCTTATTGGGCTGTTTACCCACACAGAAGCGACAATCCAGATCGGGAAAACAGCCCTGCGTATCATCGGCGCCGGTTTTATCGTCTCGGCGGTTTCCGTTACATCTTCCGGCGCACTGGAGGGACTTGGAAAAGGCATTCCTTCATTACTGATTTCACTTTGCCGGTATGTTGTGGTTATCATCCCAACTGCATTTTTACTCAGCAGGCTTTTCGGAGCGGTTGGCGTTTGGAATGCGTTTTGGATCACGGAAGCGATTACAGCAATCATTTCTATTTGTGTTTACTACAAGGCAATAGCAAAAAGCCAGCTGAGCCAGTCAACAGTAAAATGAACGTTGCTTTGCGCCGCCGTTGACAGCCCCGTCTGCCTTTGCAGATAGGCAATCAAGGGGATGTCGCACTAAGAAATTAGTGCGTTGCCCCTTTTTCTCCTAAGAATGATTCTGTGCGGTTACTCAGTCAGTTTGTAGAGGAGATGGATTTGACTGATTTATATTCTACTTATGATAGAATAAATTCTTTATCGCCAAGAATACTTTTGAAGATTGTTTTATACTTTTACATGAATGGTGATTATTCATTCCGTTCTATGGAATTAAACTGCAAAAGAGATATCAATTTCATGTTTTTTTTAGAAGGGCATTCTGCACCTGACCATGCAACACTTGCACGATTCAGGAGCATTCATTTTGCCCCTTGTTCTAAGCGTATTCTCGCAGAAGTTGTATCGGATGAACCGGAGCATTCAGGCTGAAGGCTCGTTTGGAGACATTTATTTCCTTTAAAAAGTGCCTGAATTTAGAAATATCAAAATAAAAATTTTTAAAACCTATATAGGTTTATTAAAGTACGCCAATTTTTGGAACATCCCATTCATTTTAATAAATAGTAGCTTAAAAATCGTATTTTTATAGGAAAAAGAGGCACCAAGAACAAGCTGGCAAATCAGATGGATAACTTATCTGTATCGGACGAGTATTATGACAAGAAGTATGAGGATATGCAGGTGCGTCTGGATAAACTTTATGATGAGATAGAGGAAATTGAAATTTCCATTGAAGCAGTGGAGACAAGACTGTATAATATTAAGCAGGAAAAGATATCCGGTGATAATGTGTATCAGTTCTTATTATTCTTCTATAATCTGTACGACAGATTTACAGATATGGAGAAGAAGATATTTATGAAGAGATTCCTCCTCCTTATGAGACGGGCAAAGCGGTAATTGAACAGAGTTAGGAGAGAAAAAACGTATGAGTCAAATTGTTTCGTTGTTTATGTTTAGTTGTGGCGCTTATTGCCTTTGGAGTCATAACGCTGGTGAGTGTGTTTTCTCTGAGTATCGGAAAATATAAATGGGTGTATCTGGTCTATACGTTCCTTTCTTTGGTCTATTTTTGCATTTCTCGTTGTCAACTTAGAAGCTTCTTGGGGAAAAAACTGGTTGTATACAGCTTTTTTGCCGCGCTGCTGCTGTTTACCGCTAGAACGGCGGTCATGAACGGGCTGATTCTGAGCAGTATGCTGCTCTATATCGGACTTGCTTTCTTTGCGCAGCACAACCCAATTCTATCCAAAAACCTAGTGGATATTATTCTGTACGGGGTGCTGAGTATGTTTCTGATTGCCACGATGATGCGAAGCAAGCTCCAGAGAATCCTGTACCATAAGGAAATGGAAGCGTTGGAAGTCAGCAAGCGCGAATCGCAGGAACGAATCCTGAATTATGAGAGATTCCTCACGGACATGGTTCGGTATGCCGCTTCAGAAGAAAATCCGGACAAAGTACTGAATCAACTGGTGGAGTATATCGGACAGCGTATGACCGCCGATCGAGCGTACATCTTTGAACAGAATGACCGCGGAACGTTTGACAACACCTACGAGTGGTGCAAAGTGGGTGTACCCAAAGAAAAAGATAACTTGCAGGATGTGCCGTATGAAGGCATCATTGAAACATGGTTTGCACAATATCAAGAATCCAATAATGTCATCATCCATGACATTGAAGAATGCAAAAAAACAAGCGAAGCCATCTATGAACGGCTGAAACCTCAGGGTGTCAATACCCTTGTGACAGGGCCAATCAAAATCAACGGCAAGATGGTCGGATTCTACGGTGTGGACAATCCTCCCGAAGAGAAACTGCATGAGATCTCGAATCTGATAGATATGATCGAGTTTATGATCTCTTTTATGATAAGACTGCGCAATAATGCAGATGTACTGGAGCACAGTGCATTATATGACCAGCTCACAGATTGTAAAAACAGAAAAGCGCTGGATTGGGCGTACACAGAAAAGCTGGAGAAGTACTTTCCCCTGGCGGTTGTCATGTGCGACCTAAATGGCCTAAAGGAAATAAATGACCAAAAGGGACATGACGCCGGTGATAAATTCATTGTGCAGGCCGCACAGACACTGAAATCTGTGTTCGGAAAGCGTCATGTGTATCGGCTTGGCGGAGATGAGTTCATTGCGGTTCTGCCAAACATCACACATCCGGCGTTTCAGAAACTACTGGAAATGGCAAAAAGCCAACTGGGTGCTACCGCATCCCTCGGTACGACGATAAGCGGCACAAAGGACACAGATTTTGAGTCGCTTCTGAAAGCCGCAGATGCGGAAATGTATGAAAACAAGAAGCAATACTACATCGTGACAGGAAAAGAGCGGAGAAAGCTGAAAATACTGTATCTGATTATTTGCAGACAACGAATATGGACTTTCTAGATATGTTTTTAACTGCAAAGCATTTAGAAGGGTGTTCTGACAAAACAATACGCTATTATAGGTGTAGTATTGAAAAGATGTTGGATACAATAAATATTCCGGTCATAAAGATAACGACCGAGATGCTACGAAAATATCTTGTAGAGTATCAAACGATAAATAATTGTGGAAAGGTAACTATTGATAATATTCGTAGAAGTCTTTCTACATTTTTTTGTGGTTAGAGGAAGAGGATTATATTATAAAAAGCCCAATGAAAAGAATTCATAAGGTAAAGACTGCCGTTATTGTAAAAGATACCATTCCGGATGAGAAAATAGAAATTCTTAGAGATAATTGTAATAATCTGTGTGATAGGGCAATATCATCGCATTGCTGATGAAATACTTACATTAGACACTTTTCCAGAACGATTTAGGATTATGGATTCTGAGCCGTAAAAGAGAACGGAGTTGCGTAGAATGCTCGTCGATAATTATTCAGTGTTTTACACAATCCGTGACGAAAGGGTAATTGTAACGGATGTGTTATACACGGCATCTGATATAGAAGCACGTTTGAGAGGCGAGCTATAAAAGCACGCGTTTATTTGAAGTTTATGGAGAGGAGAAGAATATGATTTTTCACTATGCTGGCAAATATAATGGAGATGAGAGTAGTCTTCCATACAAGGAACATCATCCTAATGCAACCCCGTTTAAAGAACCAGAGGATACGAAGAAATTATCATTAATTGCAAATGTGGGATGTATTTTGATAATGGGTATATTAGCAATTCCATTTTTAATACTGGGAATAGAATATATTCCTGATAATGCAATATGGATGATGATAGGTGGAATTTGTGGCGGATTATCTATGTTGCCACATGAATTGCTGCATGCAATGTGTTATAAAAAAGATGTATATATGTATAATGATTTGGCACATATGTTGATGTTTGTGGTAGGAACAGAGGATATGAGTAAAGGGCGTTTTATTTTTATGTGCTTGTGCCCTAATCTTATACTTGGCATAATTCCCTATATTTTATTTTTGATATTTCCGCAATTTGTTGGATTGGGTTTATTTGGAATTATTTGTATTGGAATGGGGTTTGGGGATTACTTAAATATTTACAATGCAATAAAGCAAATGCCGAAAAATTCCAAAACATATTTATGTGGAATGCACTCATATTGGTACTTGTAGAAATGCCAAAATTTCAGTTTCATGTTGCTTTTAATAATTGAATATTGAATGATTTTACATAGCCGTTAAGGAGTAATTTTTGCTCCCTAGCGGCTTATTTTATTTTTCAAAGTAGGAGGTGAGAAAATTGAAAATTAGAAAGGTTGATGACAAACCGATGGTCATTCACACCAAGGAGAAAGCCAAGATTCATGCCCACGAACCGAAGGGAGCCAAGATTAAGGGGAGTAACATCTATACAGTAGAGAGAGGTCCTAAGACAGCTGGTGCAAAGGTAACTGATACGGATAGAAAGAAGTCCTATCGCAAGAGTACCATTCATCAGTCGGAGCCGAAGAATAAGGGATTATCAAGATTCAAGCAAAACCTTAAGGAATCAAACACTTCCATCAAGACCAAGAACACGAATCTTCACATTGCAGGAAGAACTGGAGCACTTGTAGCCGGGGCAGTAACAGATCAGGTGGAAGGCGGTCAGGAGGTATCGCAGGCAGCATATCTTGCATATGAAGCAAGCCGCCCTGTTACCGGAACTGCTTCTAAGGGGGCTGCACTTTTCAGGAAAAAGGCGGCAGCCGAGGCAAAGAAGCGTATCAAGAAGGTAGAGGCAGGAAAGAAGCTGGCAAAAAAGACAGCAAAGAAAGCTGCCAAAGATACAGCCAAGACGGTAGCTAAAGAGACGGCAAAAGAAACAGCAAAGACTACTGCCAAGGTTGCAACGAAAACTGCTACAAAGGCAGCTGCTACGGCGGCAGGAACAGCGGTTGCACCGGGAGTAGGCACGGCAATCGGCATGGCAGCCGGATATGCGGCAGGTGTGTCCATAGAGGTCAAGGATGAAAAGATGACAAACCGGAGCAGGAAGATAAAGTTCTTTCTGGATAAGATGAAAGCACAGGAGAATC
>ERZ833822.2637-NODE-2637-length-10571-cov-3.579498_pt1 | contig 10571 bp, 9 predicted proteins | sample MGYA00519913_ERZ833822 | MGnify/ENA primary metagenome ERZ833822 (study PRJEB31850, sample SAMEA3708746) | human gut metagenome | biome: human gut; feature: human-associated habitat; material: faeces | place: China | collected 2014 ... | reverse complement strand
CTGGCTTGTGATCAGTTCATGTGCTTTCACACACATCATAACATCCGAAGATTTAATACTGATGACAAGATTATCATAGCCTAATTCCTCGATAATGTGTACTTTATCCAGCGCACTCTCAACCAGTCCTTCTGCTGTAACACCATGATATTTTTCCACAAGCTCCTTCTCCAGCGAGCCACTGTTTACACCGACACGGATTGGGATGTTGCGTTCCTTCGCCACATCAACGACTGCTTTAATACGCTCTGTATTTCCGATATTTCCCGGATTGATGCGTATTTTATCCGCTCCGTTTTCCATCGCTGCGATAGCCAGACGATAGTCGAAATGAATATCTGCTACCAGTGGAATATGAATCTGTTTCTTGATTTCTTTTAACGCTTTTGCAGCTTCCATAGTAGGTACTGCGCAACGAATAATGTCGCATCCTGCCTGCTCCAGCGCAAGGATCTGTGCTACAGTCTGCTCTACGTCTTCTGTCTTTGTGTTCGTCATGGACTGGATTAAAACAGGGTTGCCACCACCGATTTTTCTGTCTCCGATCCGGATGACTTTTGTATGATCTCTGTACATATTAACTCCTGTTTAACTCCTATTCATCTAATGAAAGAATACATTCTTGATATCGTTAAATAATATCACAACCATCAACAGCATAACCAGAACAAATCCGATCAGCGTCACGATATTCTCCTTATCCTTCGGAACCTTCTTTCTCGTTACTGCTTCAATTAACAGGAAGATAAATCGTCCTCCATCCAAGCCCGGTATCGGCAGCAGGTTCATAACGCCAAGGTTTGCCGACAGCAGTACGATATAATTCATCCAGTTTAAGAACAGATCGAGCACACTGCTCTTTGCTGCCTCATTGAAGGTATCGTTCATGTTCTTCGCTACTCCGACCGGACCGGATACTTCATCCGAACTTACCTGACGGGTAACGATCAGCTTCAGACTTAAGAAGGTTGCTTTTACCCAGTATCTGGTCTCATAAGCAGAATATTTACAAAGCTCTCCAAAGTTCTTCGGGAGCTGATAACCGACACTCATTATTCCGATCTTATAGCCATCCGGTGTCTTTGCCGGATATACCGTCGTATCATAGACCGTTCCGTCTTCTTTCTCAAGTGTCAGATCGATCGGTGAACCATCTCCATAAATCTGAAGGTAGATCTGTAACTCACGGAAATTCTTAACCGTGCTTCCCTCGATTTTCAATACCCGGTCGCCATCTGATATCCCGGCTTCTTCCGCCGGATATACACCATTAAAATATTCCTCGGCATTTTTGATCTGGTATTTTTCAATATTATCTTTATTGTATACTGCTCCTATGATCGCAGGATCACTTCCACAGAAATGAATGATCACCATGGAAAATAAAAATGCGATCACGAAGTTCATGGCAGGTCCTGCAAGTACAACCGCCATTCTTGCCCAGATGGATTTCTTCTCAAAGGAATTCTCATCATTTTCGTTTTCTTCATCATCTTCGCTGAGCATCATACAATAGCCGCCAAGCGGAATCAGCCGCAGCGTATACTGTGTTTCTTTCTTATGAAACTGAAACAGCTTCGGTCCGAATCCCATCGAAAACTCTTTTACTGTGATATGATTGATCTTTGCTACGATAAAATGTCCCAGCTCATGAAAGAAAATGATGACACCAAAGACTAGTATGATTAATATGATATTCAAAAACTAACACCCACTTTCAATAAATTCATATACTTCCTGCTCGGTTGCAAGAATCTCATCTATATCAGGATTTTCAATCAAATTATGATGATCCATGGATGCACGGATGATATCATAGATATCAAGAAAATCGATTTTTCTGTCTAAGAACTGCTTTACTGCATATTCATTTGCCGCATTGAATACTGTAGGCATCGAACCGCCGATCCCGATTGCCTCATATGCATATCGTAACCCAAGAAAGGTATCCATATCCGGTGTCTCGATCACAATCGATGAAAGCTTCGTAAAGTCAAGACGATCTCCCGGCATGTATCTTCGTTCCGGATAGAACAGCGCATACTGGATCGGCAGCTTCATATCCGGCGTACCGAGCTGTGCGATCACTGCTCCATCTTTATATTCTACCATAGAATGAATGATACTCTGCGGTTGGATCACAACCTGAATATTTTCCGGTGCTACATCAAATAACCATTTTGCTTCAATAACTTCCAGCCCTTTATTTACCATCGTTGCTGAATCAATGGTGATTTTTCTTCCCATGCTCCAGTTTGGATGCTTTAATGCGTCCTCTAATTTCACATGCTTAAAAAACTCTCTGCTCTTGCCACGAAATGGTCCACCGGATGCTGTCAACAGAATTTTTTCAATGGAATCATGTGTATTTCCCTGCAATGACTGGAAGATTGCCGAATGTTCACTGTCAACCGGAAGGATTGATACTCCTTTTTCCTTTGCAAGCGGCATAATGATATGTCCCGCTGTAACCAGAGTTTCTTTATTTGCAAGGGCAATATCTTTTCCCGCTTTAATCGCTGCCACAGTCGGGCGGATACCGATCATTCCTACAATAGCGGTAACTAATATATCCGATGTCTTGTATTCTGCAATCTCGATCAGCCCATCCATGCCTGATACGACACGGATATCCATATCCTTCAGACGATCTTTTAATTCATCTGCCAGCTTCTCATCCCACAGACCAACGATCTCCGGTCGGAACTCTCTCGCCTGCTTCTCTAATAAGTCTATGTTTCTTCCTGCTGATAAAGCACAGATTTTTATATCCTGATTCCATCTTGCGATCTCAAGTGTCTGTGTTCCTATAGATCCTGTGGATCCAATGATAGCTACATGTTTCATATTTGTTCTCCTTTACCCATTTCAAACATCTGTATCTAACATTTTTATCTGTCTGCACTATTTCCAATGCGACATAAAGGAAAAGCAGCGTAATTATGAGCACAGTTCATCTGTACGCTCTCCCACACTGCTTTTTCTGATTACAACAAATATAATATAAGATAATACATAATTGGTGCTGTAAATATAATACTGTCAAACCGGTCAAGGATTCCGCCATGTCCCGGTATCAGCTTGCCATAATCTTTGATATCATTATTTCTCTTGATTGCAGAAGCCGCCAGATCCCCGATAACTGCAGGCAACGCACATACAGCTCCGATCAATGCAAATATCCATACAGAATGTGCAACCTGCATGAAATGATTATAAATCAAACCAAATACAACACCTAATATTCCTGCTCCAACGATTCCGCCGATCAGGCCCTCGATACTCTTCTTCGGGCTTAAGATCGGTGACATCTTGTGCTTACCGATCGCACGTCCGACCAGATAGGCACAGGTATCATTACCCCAGGAGCTGACAAAGATCAGCAGAACAAGAATCAGTCCATGTTTCATATCTCGTATGAGATACACATACGACAACATTACACCTACATATACAAATGCAAAAAATGCCGCCATGATCTCTTTATCTTTGTAATTCGGATATGTGAGCACATAGATTGCAAGGATGACCAGCATATAGACCGCGATCAGCGGTAATATAAACTGATGCAGGTCAAAATACAACAATGCATAATAAAAAACCGTTGCACCGTAAGCTGCATATCCAAGTCCTTTCTTGTTCAGCCCATATATACGAAGTAACTCCATCACACCGATCAGCGAAACCGCACACATTACCAGACATGTAAGTGCTCCGCCAAAATAAAGTGTGATTGCTGCAATGATCACCAGGATCACTGCACTGATTGCCCGTTGTTTAAACATATTATTTCCTCTTTATTTTACCCCGCCATACCGACGGTCTCTATGACTGTAATACCGGCATGCATTGACCAGCTCGTCCATATCAAAGTCCGGCCATAACACATCCGTAAAATAAAATTCCGAATATGCGATCTGCCATGGAAGAAAATTCGATGTCCGAAGCTCTCCGCTGGTACGAATCAACAGATCCGGATCCGTCAGTTCCTTTGTATCAAGGTAGGAACTGACTGTATCCTCTGTAACCGCATCCGGTGATAGCTTTCCAGCCATACAGTCGGATGCAATCTGTCTGACCGCTCTTGTGATCTCATCCCGTCCGCCATAGTTAATCGCTACAGAAAACTGAAGTCCTGTATTATTTGCTGTAGCTTTCTCCAGATTATACATCTTCTCCACGATATCCTCCGGAAGATCCTCGCGCTTACCGATGATCCTTACACGCATGTTATTCCGATTGGATCGCTCGATGCTGTCAACCAGATACTTGCGGAAAATATTCATGATCGTAGATACTTCCTCTACTGAACGTTTCCAGTTCTCGGTAGAAAATGCGTATACAGTCAGGTATTTAATCCCAAGTTCATCTGCATTCTCGCATGTTCGCTCGATTGCCTTTGCGCCCTCTGAATGTCCATAGGTTCTTGGCATCAGTCGTTTCTTCGCCCATCTTCCGTTTCCATCCATGATGATCGCAACATGCTCAGGAATATTGATCATTTCTCCATTTATTTCTTTATTCATAATTACTCCAAATTAAACAGTTAAGATCTCTGTTGATTTCTTCTCAATAGCCTTATCGATCAGACCAACATACTTGTCTGTCATCTTCTGGATCTTATCCTCGTTTGTCTTTAATTCATCCTCTGAGATATCTCCGGCTTTCTCCATCTTCTTGATCGCATCGTTTGCATCTCTTCTGACATTACGGATAGCAACTTTTGCATTCTCACCTTTTTTCTTAATATCCTTAACGATCTCTTTTCTTCTTTCCTCTGTCAGTTCAGGGAAATTCAGGATGATGTTCTTACCGTCATTGTTTGGTGTCAGCCCAAGATCTGAATTCAGGATCGCCTTCTCGATCGCCTTTACCAGTGATGGCTCCCATGGTGCGATCATCAGCGTTCTTGCTTCCGGTACGGTGATATTTGCAAGCTGCTGCATCGGTGTCGGTACACCATAATATTCTACCTTGATCTTATTTAAAATGTTAGGGTTGGCACGTCCTGCACGGATCGTAGCATATTCCCCTTCCAGGTTTTCAACTGTCTTCGTCATTTTCTCTTCGTACTGTGTCAACATATCTTTTTGTTCCTCCTGTTTATTTATACGTTCACATATGTTCCTGTAAAGCCACCGGTAACGGCCTTTACAATACTGTCTTCACCATTTAAGCCGAATAACATCATCGGCATTTTGTTTTCCATTGCAAGAACTGCAGATGCAAGATCGATAACTCCAAGCTTATTATCAACAATGTCTTTCATCTGCATGCTGTCATATTTCTTTGCATTTGGATTTGTCTTAGGGTCACTGTCATATACGCCGTCAATTGCTTTTGCAGATAAGACTACATCTGCCTTTACTTCAACCGCCATAAGAACAGTTGCCATATCTGTTGAGAAATACGGATGTCCGATTCCTCCGGCAAAGAAAACAACTTCTCCCTGCTCCATATATTCTACAGCTTTATCACGGTTGAACAGCTCTGTCATTGTTCCGCATGCAAATGGTGTCATGATATGTGATTTGATTCCAAATACACGAAAAGCATCTGCGGTATAGATACAGTTCATAACAGTTGCAAGCATGCCGATTGAATCTGCTTTTACACGATCCATATTTTCTGAGGTTCTGCCACGCCAGAAATTACCACCACCGATTACTACACAAAGCTGGATTCCTTTATCCAGGATCTTCTTTACCTGTCCGGCAACATCATATACAGTCTTTTCATCAAAGCCCTGCTTTTTTTCTCCAGCAAGTGCTTCTCCACTAAGTTTCAATAACACTCTGTTCATTTCCATAATTGTAACCTCTTATGTTTTCTCAAAATTTTTCTATCCTAGTATAGCACAATATAACTATATTTCAAACAGGAAGTTGGAAAGATTTTATTCAAATTATCGAAGCCCCGGATCTGTTCTCCATAACAAAAAGAACACCACAAAATCTGACTGGTTTCATGATGTTCTTTCGTTTCCGGTATGTTTCTATATACTATTTATTAACGATTGAATCCGGATCATCATCTACTGTAAACGTATCCAGATCGATCTGGTTATAATATCCTGTATCGTTGATAATATTTGCACTGATATTTTTAACTGTCTGGGATGGAACATAATCATAATCGTTAAACAGATATCTGTGAAGAACGACTACATTGTTCTCCAGATCTCCTGCTACAACCAGACTTCCCTTACTTCCAAGTGTTGGTGTTGACCATGTAAATGGGAAACCGGTTGAGGATTCCAGTTTGTAATTGAAGCAGTTCGTTGCAAGATCCATAATCTCTTTCTTTGTAAGGCTGGAGCTGATATCATCTACAACTGCATTCAGGCAGTCATTTAACTTGGAGATTCCGGCACTCTTTGCCTTTTCGATCATAAGGCTGATAACCTTTCTCTGTCTCCATGCTCTGGTGATATCACCCTGGTCTGTACTTCGGATTCTTGCATATGCGGTAGCCTGAACACCATCAAGATGTACAACACCTGTATCATATACATACGTAGACTGGATGCCATTGACTCTCTGCTGTTCATCGATACACTGATTCAGCTTGTCAAGCTCGCTGGACTTCAATTCGATATCAAGACCGCCAAGTGCATCGATTGCTTCTGTCAATGCCTTGAAGTTTACAGTTACATAAGCTGTAATATTCAGGTCAAGGTTCTTGTTCAATGTATTGATCGCCTCTGAAGCTCCGCCATAAGCATAAGCATGTGTGGCCTTCTCATAGCTCTTGGAATCATTTGCAAGCTCCAGATATGTGTCACGATATACGGAAGACATCTTAACCTCCTGTGTATCATTGTTAATGCTTACAATGATGATTGCATCGGATCGTGCTCCGCTTTCTACCATATCAATATCACGGCTATCTACACCGAATAATGCGATCGTTGTATAACCGGTCATCTTCTTTACGGTTTCTTCTGCAAGGTCATCATTCACCTTAACGTCTTTTAACTCTTCAAAATTCATTTTATTAAATGCTGAATTGATATAAGCATTTACAAAAAGGACACCTCCAAGAATGATCACCAGTATTTCTGCTATAAGTGCAATGATCCATGGTTTGTTTTTGCTCTTTTTCTTCTTTTTCCCGGAAGATCTGCGCTCAGCAGATTTTTTCTGTGCCCGCTTTGCTGCTGTATCTTCCATATCATCATAATCGTCGAAATCTTCATCGCTAAAAATATTATCGCTCATTATTCATTCTCCTATACGTTTGTGTATATGTTTCATCTCAACAGAACTATTTTTCGTACAAAATGTCAATTTTCCACGAACAAACAAGGTGTATTCTACTACAAATAATATTCAAATTCAACCTGTTCATAAAAATATAACATTTACGCCGGACTGTCTTCTTTATTCGCCCAGGATAAATTTGTCAATAACCGGAACCAGACCATCTTCATCATTTGAGAGTGTAACATAATCTGCATGTTCCTTTACGATCTCCTGTGCATTTGCCATCGCCACACCGACACCCGCATATTCGATCATCGTCAGATCGTTATATCCATCTCCGCAGGCAACCAGATCCTTTACATCCATGTGCAGATATTCCAGAAGCTTTTCAAGGGATGTTGCCTTATGCACACCCTTTGGCATGATCTCAACAAAGAAAGGCTCGGAACGGAAAACAGTAACCGAATCTCCATACAGGGCTGCCAGCTCCTGCTCCACCTGCTCTGCAACATCAGGTTCTGCTGTCAGCAGGCACTTATTGATCGGGAAGTCAATAAAGGAACGAAAATCCTCCACCTGTACGATCTCCATACGATTGATTCTTGCCTCAAGACTCATATAATCATCAACCGGGGTTCCTGTTACAACGATGTCATCCTTATAAGTCACCATCCCAATCTTTTTCTCAACACAGTAATCATATATTTTTCTTGCAATCTCATTATCTACACATGCCTGATATGCGATCTCACCTGTTTTATAATTCACGATACGTCCGCCATTGAATGCCAGCACATATCCACCATACTGATTCAGTTCCAGTTCATCCGCAATCTTCCGGATTCCAGGCAGCGGCCGTCCGGATGCAATTGCCACAACATGTCCTTTTTTCTGGATCTCCATGATCTTATCCAGTGTAGGCTTTGTGATCTCTTTTTTCGAATTAGTCAATGTACCATCAATATCAAGTGCTATTATCTTCTTCATCTTATTATCTCCACGTTTATCTTCAATTTGTAATGATCAAGTTGATAATATATAGTAGTTTCACCTCTTTGTCCAGTAGTTTACCCGAAAAAATGCGATTCTATTGTAATTGACGGTGCGATTGTATTATAATAATCAATCATAAATGCATCTTTTTTATTAAATTTCGGAGTTTTGGCATGAATTATACGATCTATATAAAAGAAAAGAATCTGGCAACAAATATAAAAGCGGCTGTTCATGAATATATCAAGCGGCTATCACCTTTCTGTAAAGCTACAGTCTGCTGTGCAGGCAAAAAAAAAGTTGCCTTTGCAAGTAGCGATATCAATATCCTGATCACCCCTGACCAGACAGGCAAGCACACGATCTCTTCCGAAGCCTTTGCCCGAATGATCTCTGACTATGCCCTGGGCGGATATTCAAAAATCAGTTATTTTATTGGATTTTCTCCGGATGATCTTCCGATTTTATCCGATCAGACCTTTTTCGTTTCCAGTATGACATTATCTAACGAGATCTGCCTGATTGCCTTTACGGAACAGCTCTATCGTGCCTATACCATCAATAACAACATTACTTATCACAAATAATACGAATCTGGTCAAGCAACATGACACGCATCAACTGATGTGGGAATGTCATATCCGAAAAACTCATTTTCACATCTGCACATCTGACCAGTTCGTTTGAAGTTCCCAGAGAACCACCGATCAGAAAGGATACTGCTTCATATTCTCGCTCTTCTGCCTGACGGATAATTGCCGCGAACTGTTCGGTTGTATATTTTTTACCTTCTATGCAAAGAGCGATCACAAAATCATTTTTACCGATACTTGCAAGACTGTTTCTGCTTTCTGTTTCAATAATCTTCTGCTTTACAGCATCGGATGCATTCTTCGGTATTTTTTCATCCTCACTCTGAATGATCTCTACCCGGTTCTTTTTATTGATCTGTTTACAGAGTTCCTGTATCTGACTGCTATAATATTCTTCTTTTATCTTTCCAACACATATGATCTTAAACAGCATCATGCATCTCCATTTTCTATCTCTGATCCAGCTTTATCTGGTCAAACAATTTCTTTTCCGCTTCATTTTTCTTATGCGTAAACATACTGACAATGATCGTTACCGCCAAAGCAAATACAAAGGATGCAGTTCCCGCACTCAGTTCTGTTGATACCGCCAGTGTATTTCCTTCTATCATCGGTACAAAATACCAGACAGAACAAACCGCAAGCCCTGTAAACAGTCCTGCAAAAATTCCCGGTCTGCTTGCTGCTCGCCAGACAACTGCCAATATACATGGAGCTGCCATTGCAGATGCATACTCCCATGAAACCGTGATCAGTTTCTGATACTCCGGCTTCCATATACCGACAATCACCAGTAATGCGCCTGAAAGAATAACCAGCAGGCCTATATCTGCCACATTCTGCTGCTTTTCATCCCTGATCCATTTCATTTTTGGCAGAAGTCCCCGAGCTACCTCCATACTCATTGCAAATATACGCTCGGTCAGACACAACAGCGTAATAACCAAAACTCCAAGTATAACATATCGGATCTCTGTCGGAACTTCCAGCTTATGACATAAGGCTGCAACATAAGTCCGGAGCAGTTCGTCAATTCCAGAATCAAGCGTCACCTTTAACGGATAGATACATACTGCATTTAACAATGACCAGACACTGATCACAACAATCATCACGCCTGTATACAGGATTGACAACACCCGTCCACGATCCAGCTCATGACTGTCCTTTGCTTCAAATGCTCCATTAAATAAAAATGGAAGTCCAAGACAGCCAAGTCCCATACCGACCATGGATATAATATATGTAACACCGGTCTGTGTGCCGTTATAATACAGAATATTCAGATATACACTGGTTCCGCCCTTCATATGCAGCTTTCCATAAATATCGAGAAGCTCCGATGGTTTATTTACCATAAACAAACTGATGACCAGAACAAAGAATACCAACAACAATATTATATAGAAGATACTCCTTATTACACTTCTTACTTTATTTCCAAGTATGCACATATAAATGCTTAAGATCACCACGATCCCTACAGCAACCCAGTGATATTCCATGCCAACCGTCTTGCTGATCACCTTACTCCCATATTCCAACAATGCTGCAGTCATAGACAGAAGGATCAGCAGCCATACAACAAGAAAGCTGTCCTTTAATATAACCGACCGGTATCTGTCATATAAAAATTCCCACATACTTCCGATGGTCTTCCGGGAAAGATCCCGATAAGAACGGAGCCGCTTTACCAGAAACAACCAGGCAAATGTTGTACCGACAATCCAGAAATCGCTAAGATGCAGACAAAGGCTGTTATCCGTGCAGCTATCGAAGT
>ERZ833822.2635-NODE-2635-length-10581-cov-8.289094_pt1 | contig 10581 bp, 6 predicted proteins | sample MGYA00519913_ERZ833822 | MGnify/ENA primary metagenome ERZ833822 (study PRJEB31850, sample SAMEA3708746) | human gut metagenome | biome: human gut; feature: human-associated habitat; material: faeces | place: China | collected 2014 ... | reverse complement strand
AAGCCACAACCAGACCATCTATGAGAATCCGTCTCCTGGAAATAAAAAGGGCGGAATCTCCACACTTGAGGATAAGTCTTTAGGCTGTACACAAAAGTCTGGAAGTGCACTTGTAAAGGGTGTATTAGAGTATACAGAGCCAGTTCACACAAAGGGACTTAATTTATTAAGTGCACCGGGCAATGACCTTGTTGCGGCAACTGCACTGGCACTTTCAGGTGCTCATATCGTTTTATTCACAACAGGAAGAGGAACTCCATTTGCATCACCAGTTCCGACAGTAAAGATTTCCAGTAACTCCAAGCTTGCAGGTCATAAGGATAACTGGATCGACTTTAATGCAGGACGTCTTGTAGAGGATATGCCAATGGAAATGCTTTCTAAGGAGCTGTTTGAGTATGTGCTCGCAGTTGCTTCTGGAAAGAAGGTTAAGGCTGAGGAAGCCGGCTTCCACGATATGGCAATCTTCAAGCAGGGTGTAACGCTGTAATACAATATTGAATGATGCAGGTGCGATAAGCGCCTGTTTATCAGATAGAAAATTTAAGTCCATATAAAAAATATTCACTCATCTAAGAAAGGATAGGATATTATTATGAAAACATTTATGGGGAAAAATTTCCTTCTGACAACTGACACAGCAAAAGAGCTGTTCCATGATTACGCAGAAAATATGCCGATCATTGACTATCACTGCCATATCAACCCGAAGGAAATCTATGAGGATCGCAAGTTTGAGAATATTACTCAGGTATGGCTTTGCGGTGATCACTACAAGTGGCGTCAGATGCGTTCTAACGGCATTGATGAAAAGTACATCACAGGAGATGCAACTGACAGAGAGAAGTTCCAGAAGTGGGCAGAGACTCTTGAGAAGGCAATCGGCAATCCGCTGTATCACTGGAGCCACTTAGAGCTGCAGAGATATTTCGATTATCACGGTGTATTAAATGGTGATACTGCAGAAGAAGTATGGAATATCTGCAACGCAAAGCTTGCTGAGGATTCTATGACTGTTAGAAATATCATCCGTAAGTCTAACGTAAAGGTAATCTGCACTACTGATGATCCGATTGACAGCCTTGAGTGGCATAAGAAGATCGCTGCAGATGAGACTGTAGATTTCAAGGTATATCCAGCATGGAGACCAGATAAGGCAATGAACATTGAGAAGCCAGATTTCTTAGAGTATGTACAGAAGTTAGCTTGTGTATCTGGAATCAAGGTAGACAGTGTAAAGAGTCTGCTTGCAGCAATCGACAACCGTATGGAATTTTTTGATTCCATGAAGTGTTGCGTATCTGATCATGGTTTAAATTATGTTGTATATCAGCCGGCAAGTGAAGAAGCAGTTGAGGCAATCTTCCAGAAGAAGGTTCGCGGTGAAAAGCTGACTCAGCTTGAAGTTGACCAGTATAAGACAGCATTTATGATTCATGTAGGAAGAGAGTATCATCGCCGTGGATGGGTAATGCAGATGCATTATGGCTGCAAGCGCGACAACAATACCTTCCGTTACAACCAGTTAGGACCAGATACAGGATACGATTCCATTAATAACGATGCAACAGCAGCACAGTTAGCTGATTTCTTAAATGCACTCAGCACTACAAACGAGCTGCCAAAGACAATTCTGTATTCCTTGAATCCAGCTGACAACGAGATCATCGGCACCATTATGGGCTGCTTCCAGGACAGCGAGGCAGTAGGCAAGATCCAGCACGGTTCTGCCTGGTGGTTCAACGACCAGAAGATCGGCATGGAGAACCAGATGAAGAGCCTGGCCAACCTGGGCCTGCTGGGCAACTTCGTTGGCATGCTGACCGACAGCCGCAGCTTCCTGAGCTACACCCGTCATGACTACTTCCGCCGCATCCTGTGCAACATCATCGGCCAGTGGGTCGAGGATGGCGAGTATCCCAACGACGAGAAGGCTCTGGAGAAGATCGTCAAGGGCATCTGCTTCGACAACGCAAAGCGTTACTTCGCCCTGTAAGCACTTCTCCCATTTCCTGAACGGAACCGACAGCGCCGCCCGCAGAGAGCATTCCCTGCGGGCGGCGCTTTTGTTGCTTATTGAATTTTACAGGGCAGCCAGGGTCTTGGCAACATTGTAGCCAAAGGTGACACAACGGCTGTGGCTCAAGCAGTTCTCATTGTGGGGATAGGTGCCGGAGAACATGCTGCCGGACACATTGCCGATGGCGTACAGGCCCGCAATGGGCTGTGCCTCGGCGTTCAGCACCTCACTCTTATCCGTGATCTGCAGGCCGCCGCAAGTGCACAGAGCAGACGCCATCTCTTTGGTTGCATAGAAGGGCGCAGTGTCGATCTTGTGCATCATCTTGCCAGGGAAATGGAAATCGGTGTCCTCACCGGCATCGCACATCTCGTTCCAGTGGTTGATGGTCGCCACAAAGGCATCAGCGGGCACGCCCATCTTCTCTGCAAGTTCCTCCAGCGTATCAGCCTTCAGTGCCTTGTCGCTGGTAGCAGCGCCAGCCCAGACCTCCTTGGGGCCGTAGCAGCTGGAGGACGGCGTCCAGATACTGGTGACGATGTCCATCACGTTTGCGTCTACAATGTAGTAATTGTATGCGCCCGGCTGTGCCTGAATGGCGTTTGCCAGATGGTTATAGGCCTCGTACTCAGCCGTAAAACGCACGCCGCGCTTATTGACGCGCAGATACGGCATCAGCTGCTCCGGATCCAACATCAGCGGGTGCGGATATTCGTCCTCCATTGCACCGATGGCTTTTGCCATCTCGTGGCCGTCACCGGTGTTGGTCTTGGTGCCGTTCATCCAGTGGCCCAGTGCCAGATCGCGGGGACGGCAGCAGGCAGCCAGTTTTTCCGGGTTGAACTCATAGCCGCCGGTGGCCAGAACGACGCCCTTAGCGGTCAGATACTTCACATAACCGTTTTCCCCCTTGACGATAGCACCCACGACCTTTTCGCCCTCGGTCACCAGCTGGACGACCGGGGTGTTGAACAGCACTTCCGCACCGGCAGCAGTGATTTTTTCCTGCAGCTTTGCGGCGATCTCATCGGCTGCCATCGGGATGTTGAGGGAGGTGTTCCAGCTGCGGGACAGGCTCAGCTCATCATAGGCAGCGGTGAACTCCGGGAAATCACCGGCGTTGAAGGTCAGAGAATAGTTTTCCACCGGGATCTCCAGCTGATCCAATAACCAGTTGACCGCTTCGTCGCAGGTATCGATCCACTTCTGATACACAGTCTGCTCACCGCGGTACGCACAGTTGACCATGGCATCATCCAGCCACTGCTTGGTATCAAATTCCACGCCGAACTTCTGGTGCACACGGTCGTGGAAAGCGCCCATGGTGGCACTGCGCCAGGTGGGCGAAGCGCCCTTCTCCACGGCGACTGTTTTCAGGCCCTGTTCTGCACAGGCAAGGGCGGCAGCCATACCGGCAGGCCCCTGACCACAGACCAGTACATCCACATTGACGGTCTCTTTGATCTCGCTGTCCGCGATGGGGTCTGCCACAAAAGCGATCTCGCCCTGACCGGCAGCTGTGGCACCGCCCAGGTTTTCCTCACAGGCAGGGAAACCGCTCTTCACTTCTGCAGCAGCCGGAGCTTCGGCAGGCGCTTCGACGGCCACACCCATTGCTTGCTGGATGCAGGAAGCAGCTGCCTCCCGCACGGCACCCGAAGTGTAGGTCGCACCGGAAACGCCGTCGATCTCTGCGCTCTGGGCCTCCATCAGAGCCTTCTGGAAATCCTCAGCCGAGTTGCGGGCCAGGTCGATGGTCTCGTTGGCGGTGTCCACCGTCACGTCGGTAATAGCATTCTCGGTAAAGGTCATGCTGACCGTCACCTCACCCATACCGGTAGCCTTGGCGGTATAAGTGCCCGGTGTATAAACAGCAGCGCCCGAAGCGGCAGCCGAAGAGGAACTTGCCGAATTCCCGCAGGCAGTCAATGCACCTGCAGTCACACCGCTCATAGCAGCCGCGGCGGCCAGCTTCAAAAAACCGGAACGAGAGATTTTTTTCATCGTATTGTACTTCCTTTCTCTTCCCAACAGCTTATCCGCTCTTGTGTCGTATGCACAAAAGCATTATACTATGTATAGTTTAGTCTGTTGTTAAGATTTTGGCAAACATCAATCATTTTACCCGTTCCAAATTTCAGTTGTAGGCAGGTCTTTATGGATTACAAACAGCTACAGTTCTTTCTTGCCGTGTGCGAAGCACAAAGTTTCCGGAATGCTGCCGCCAGATGTTACGTCAGCCAGCAGGCGATCAGTAAGTCGCTTTCCAACCTGGAGCAAGAGCTTGGTGTTCAATTATTCGTGCGGAATCAAAACGGCGTGTCCCTTACCGAAGCCGGTCAGCAGCTTGAAAAACTGGCACGGCCGCATCTGAACCAGCGGGACGAAATTTTACGGCAGATGCGCAGCTTTCACTCCAAGCAGCAGCTTCACATCGGATATTTCATGGGATTCCTGCAGGAGCTCCCTCCGCATTTCTTCCCGCAATTCCAGGAATTCCATCCAGAAGTCCAGCTGCATTACCACAGTTATACCGATACCGAACACAGCCGCTGTTATCGTAATTACGACTGTGACCTTGTCATCACAACTTCGCCCTTGACCAGCAGCGACTTCATTGAATTGGCTCATTCAGAAAGTTCCATTGGCGTGATCCTGTCCTGCGATCATTCCCTCGCAAAAAAGAACGTTCTGACTACAGAGGATCTGAAAACCGTTCCGCTTATTACATTGAACACGGAAAATCGCTCACAGGCCCGTCTGCTGGAATGCCTGCAAGCAAAAGGCCTGACGATTGACAGCGTTCTGGGCGATGCCGATGGAGAACTTGCTTCCGATCTTCTGCAAAAAGGCTTTGTTTCTTTTTATGCCGGCAAAGAAAGCTCTCTGGCCGAAAATGAGTGTTTTCGGCCTTTGTCGGACCTGCAGCTCCAATGGGAATTTTTCATTTATGGCAAACGCAGCCACCGTATCACCTCCTTGCAGCGTGAACTCATTCAGCAGATCCTATCCGCAGTTTCTCCCCATTGAACAACCAGCGCCGCCCGCAGAGAGCATTCCCTGCGGGCGGCGCTTTTGTTTTATCCATTTTCCGGTTCCACCCGGACCTGAAAGCAGAACACCAGCTGCAGTGCCTCCTCCCCACCATTCAGGCAGTAGAGGAAGGCTCCTTGTTCCGGGCAGAACCGGTAGTGGTGGGCCGCTGCATAGTCGATCACCGGCTGCAGCTGACAGCCCCTGAGGGTGCCGTCGGTCTCCGCTTCCAGAAAGCTGCTCAGGTAGGTGCCGCCGGGCATCCGGCGGGCCTGCGGCGGCAAGGGCAGCTTCAGACGCTTCAGGTCCTCGGTGTAGGCTCCCAGCTCCATCGTATAAGGCACCTGCTGCGTCGGCTGTTCCAGATACGCCGGGGCGATGCGGATGCCGGTGAACAAAGCATCCGCGTGTTCCATCCATCGTCGGCACACGCTGTCTGCCGGTTCCAGCTCAAGCGGCACGAACCAGCACTCCGAACGCAGGGTCAATTCCTGCACCTGCTGCGGCTGGTTGGAGAACAGCACATAGTGTCCCAGTGTGGACATGAGCTGCTTCTTGCGCTGCTCCAGCTCCCGGATGGCTTCCTCCAGTGCACGGATCTCCTGCTTCATGTTCCGCAGCGCACCGGCCTGCCCATCCTCCGCATAAAAGGACGCAATGGTCTCCAGCCCCAGATTCGCGCCCCGCAGCTTGCGCACGAACATCAGCTCATAGAGGTTGCAGGCCGAATAATCAAAGTACCCGTTGGCAAGCCTTGCCGGGTGCAGCAGGCCTTTTTGCCGGTACATGCGGATGGTTTCCGGGTTGACGCCGGACAGGCGCGCCAGTTCGTGGATTTTCATAGATATTCCGTCACCTTTTTGTTACCATTTCTGTATTGACCATGTATTTGCTACAGGGTTTATAATTATACCACATCGTTTGTGAAAACACAATCAATGTGCCGCGAAAGAAGAAGTACCAAACACAGAAGAATGAAAAAGAATGGAGAACACATCATGGCAAACATCTCTCGCCGCAACTTCATGAAGGTTGCTGCCGGTGCCGCTGGCATCGCCGGTCTGGGCCTGCTGAACGGCTGTTCCAAGACCGAAGCCCCCGCCTCCTCCGCTGCTGCCTCTGCGGCCGGGTCCGCCGCCGAAGGCACCACCACCCCCGCTTCCGCCGCTCCGGCAACCGACAAGCTCTACACCGCCTCCATCAACCCCCAGCTGGACGAGAGCGAGTTCCGCTCCAACACCAAGGAGCTGACCACGCTGTTCAGCCCCCTGACCATCGGCTCTATGGAAATTTCCAACCGCATGGTCAAGTCCGCTGCCGGTTCCGCCACCTATCTGGCCGGTCTGACCGATGAGCTGCTCACCTACTACGTCAACCTGGCCAAGGGCGGCGTGGCCCTGATCTATGTGGAGACCATCGCAGCGCTGGAGGTCCCGGAAGGCGGCTCCTACGACGCCGACACCCTGGCCTTTGGCCAGAAGCTGGTGGACGAGTGCCACAAGTACGGTGCCAAGATGGGCTACCAGATGTCCGGCTTCGGCATGGGCGAGAATGACATGACCATTGACGACATCCACGCCAAGCAGGCACACTTTGTGGAGGTCGCCAAGGGTCTGCAGCAGATGGGCTTTGACTGCGTGGAACTGAACTGCGCCGGCTTCAATATGCCCGCACACTTCCTGTCCCGCTTCCACAACACCCGCACCGACGAGTACGGCATCGGCTCCATCGAAAACCGTGCCCGCTTCATCACCGAGATCATTGAGGGTGTGAAAAAAGAGTGCGGCCCGGACTTCAACATGCAGATCCTGATCAACTGCATTGAGGAGAACGACAACATCTCCAACAACCCCACCATAATGACGCTGGATTCTGCCGTCACCACCCCGCACACCCTGGCCATGACCATGGAAGAAGGCATTGCCGCCGCCAAGCTGTTCGAGCAGGCCGGGTGCGACTCCATGCACCTGCGTCTGGGACCCCTGGGCCACCACGTTGCCCAGTTCGGTGCCGACCTGTACTTCATCCTGAACGGCATCGAGGGCTGCACCGGTTTCGGCACCCAGTACGACTTCAGCAAGAACTGGCAGGGCATGCTGATCGGCAACACCAGCGGCTGCGGCATCGGCCTGAACGTTGCCGCCGAGTATAAAAAGGCGCTGTCTATCCCCTGCGGCGTTGTCACTTACAACGATCCCGCCCACGCACCCGACTTCTTCGAGCAGGCTCTGGAGGACGGCAAGGCCGACTTCTTCCTGATGACCCGCCCCCTGACCGTGGACATGGAGTACGTCAACAAGCTCAAGGAAGGCCGCATTGACGAGATCGCACCCTGCACCCGCTGCCTGCACTGCCACATCGGCAGCAACGAGGCCAACGCACAGATGGCTTACTGCCGTGTGAACGCCCTGACCCAGCGCGTGATGCGCGAGGGCGGCCCCGCTACCTACGAGCTGGAGCCTGCAGCCACCTCCAAGAAGGTCATGGTCATCGGCGGCGGCCCCGCCGGCATGGAGGCTGCCCGCATCGCAGCTGCCCGCGGCCACAACGTGACCTTGTACGAGAAGCGCGGTGCCCTGGGCTTCATGCTGGACTTTGCTGCTTCCGTCAAGGGCCCCCATGAGAATCTGGCCGACCTGAAGAACTACCTGATCCGTCAGCTGGAGCTGAACGGTGTGGAAGTCAAGACCGGCACCGAGGTCACCCAGGAGCTCATCCACTCCGAAGCACCGGATGCCGTCATCCTGGCCGCCGGCGGCCTGCGCGACACCCTGACCGTGGACGGTGACGGCAGCGCCCCCGTGGTGGAGATGGACAACTTCATGTTCACCGAGATGGGCAACAACGTGATCGTTTACGGCTCCAACGCGCAGGCCTTTGACGCCGCCCTGTGGCTGACCGTGCACAAGAAGAACGTGACCATCGTCACCCCGAACCCGGCCTCCGAGTTCGACATGCAGCAGTCCCAGCACGCCATGCGAATGATGACCACCGCCCTGTACGCTCTGGGCGTAAAGTCCTATCCGCAGTCCGCCATCAAGACGGTCAGCGGCAATGTGGCCACCCTCACGCTGGACAGCGGTGTGGAGATGAACATCAAGTGCGACGCCATCGTCAACGGTGCCGACATGCTGCCCAACACCAGTCTGGTGGACGGCATCGACTGCAAGGAAGTGTACACCATCGGCGACTGCGCCAATCCCTTCAACATCGCTCTGGCCATCCGCGGCGGCAACGACGCCGGCCGTGCGGTCTGATGCAGCCTGAACCCCCGACCCCATAAAAACCAGTGCCGCCCGCAGAGAATCTCCCTGCGGACGGCGTTTTTGCATCCGGGTGCGTGCATCCATCAAAAAATGCCCCGTGGGCGGTCACCCACGGGGCATTCTGCGTTCTTGTCTTACTGGGCCTGGCTCAGGCAGTCGTCCATGGCAGTGAACACGGCCTCGCTGGTCATGGTCGCGCCGGAAACGGCATCCACGCCGTTGGTGGAACCAGCCTTGGTCAAGGCATCTGCCAGGGTCTCGGCAGCAGCGCCGCCCAGCTCCGGGGTCTCGCCGGAAGCATCAATGGCCACCTCGCTCACCTTGCCGCCGGAAACAGTCACGGTGACCTCCACATCGCTCAGGCAGCCCTTGGCGCTGGAGGTGTAGGTGCCGTCCTTCAGGTTGGATGCTGCATTGCCTGCCTGTGCAAGGCAATCGTCCATTGCGGTAAAGACGGCGTTGCTGGTCATGGTAGCACCGGCCACGGCATCCACGCCGTTGGTGGAACCGGTCTTGGTCAGCTCATCTGCCAGGGTCTCAGCAGCCTTGCCGCCCAGGTCCGGGGTCTCGCCGGAAGCGTCGATGGCCACATTGGTCACCTTGCCGCCGGTGACGGTGACGGTGACGGCCACCTCGCTCAGGCAGCCCTGTGCGCTGGACGTGTAGGTGCCGTCGGTCAGGTTGGCGGCGTTGTCGGCAGCGGGCACGGTGCCGGTGTTCTTGATGTACAGGCTCAGCACCACTGCCATGATGACAGTGACGATGGCCATGATGACGATGTTGCGGGTCATTGTCTTTTTCATAAAAAATCAGATGCTCCTTTTGACTTGACGGGTTGATTTTTTCACTTTGCAGGCTTGAAGCTGTCGCGCAGGGTGACCACACGGTTGTACACGCCGGGGTTCTTGCTGTCCGGGGTGAAGAAGCCGGTGCGCACGAACTGGAACTTGTCGCCGGGCTTGGCGTCCTTCAGGCTCTCTTCCAGCTTGCAGCCGGTGCAGGCCACAACGCTCTCCGGGTTCAGGTAGTCCTTGTAGTCGCTGCCCTCGGGGATGGCGTTCATGTTGGCCTCGGTGAACAGCTTGTCGTACAGGCGCACCTCAGCGTCGATGCAGTGGGCAGCGCTGACCCAATGGATCGTGCCCTTGACCTTGCGGCCGTCGGCGGGGTTGCCGTTGCCGGTCTCCAGGTCGGCGGTGCAGTGGATGGCCGCGATGCTGCCGTCCGGGTTCTTGTCCACGCCGGTGCACTTGACGATGTAGGCACCCATCAGGCGGACTTCCCCGCCGAGGGTCAGGCGCTTGAACTTGGGAGGCGGCACCTCGGCAAAGTCCTCGTTCTCGATCCACAGCTCGCGGGTAAAGGCCACCTTGCGGGTGGTGGTGTCGTTGGCCTCGCGGTTGGGATTGTTGGCCACGTCAAAGTACTCGGTCTTGTCCTCCGGGTAGTTGTCCACGATCAGCTTGACCGGGTCCAGCACGGCGATGCGGCGCTGGGCGGTCAGGTCCAGCTCGCTGCGGATGCAGGCCTCCAGCTGGCGCATGTCGATCAGGTTGTCGGACTTGGAGATGCCGGCCTCCCGCACAAAGGTGAAAATGGAGGTGGGGGTGTAGCCGCGGCGGCGCAGGCCGCACAGGGTGGGCATGCGGGGATCGTCCCAGCCGTCCACGATGCCCATTTCCACCAGCTCGCGCAGGTAGCGCTTGCTCATGACCGTGTTGGTCATGTTCAGGCGGGCAAACTCGCGCTGCTTGGGGAAGGCGGTGCCAAAGATGTTCTCAATGACCCAGTTGTACAGCGGGCGGTGGTTCTCGAACTCCAGGCTGCACATGCTGTGGGTGATGCCCTCGATGGCGTCCTGGATGGGGTGGGCAAAGTCGTACATCGGGTAGATGCACCACTTGTTGCCCTGCCGATGATGCTCGGCGTACTTGATGCGGTAGATGGCCGGGTCGCGCAGGTTCATGTTGGGGCTGGCCAGGTCGATCTTGGCACGCAGGGTCTTTTCGCCCTCCTGGAACTCCCCGGCACGCATGCGGCGGAACAGGTCCAGGTTCTCCTCCGGGGTGCGGTCGCGGTACGGAGACGGACGGGACGGCTTGCCGGCATCGGCACCGCGGTACTCGCGCATCTCCTCACGGCTCAGGTCGTCCACATAGGCCTTGCCCTCTTTGATGAGCTTTTCGGCGTACTCGTAACACTGGTCAAAGTAGTCGCTGCCGTAGAAGATGCCGCCGTTGGGGTCGGCACCCAGCCAGTGCA
>ERZ833822.2631-NODE-2631-length-10594-cov-3.303349_pt1 | contig 10594 bp, 10 predicted proteins | sample MGYA00519913_ERZ833822 | MGnify/ENA primary metagenome ERZ833822 (study PRJEB31850, sample SAMEA3708746) | human gut metagenome | biome: human gut; feature: human-associated habitat; material: faeces | place: China | collected 2014 ... | reverse complement strand
AAACAGGCCTCCCAGGCGGCGGGGCCCCTCCGCTTCTTTGCGGACCAGGCGGCCGAGACGCCCAGGGAGATCCCCTTGGGCACCGTATGTATGACCGCGGGCTTGGTGCGGTTCGAGACCACGCGGGCGGCTGTCCTCCCGGTGGGACAGCTCCAGGTGGACGTCCCCGCCCGGGCTCTGCTGGCGGGCAGCGCCGGGAACGCAGCCGCCGGAACGGTGCTCTCCATGGCAGTGGCGCCGGTGGGCATCCGGCGCTGTGACAACCCGGAGCCCTTCCTGGGCGGGAGCGACGGCGAGACGGACAGTGAGCTGAGAAAACGGGTGCTGGACACCTTTCAGCGTCTGCCCAACGGGGCCAACGCCGCCTTCTATGAGCAGGGGGCCCTCTCCTTTGACGAGGTGGCCGCCGCCTCTGTCCTCCCCCGGAGCCGGGGGATCGGTACGGTGGATGTGGTGGTGTCCACTCACAGCGGACAGGCAGACCCGGCACTGCTGGAGCAGCTCCAGACCTATTTCCAGAGCCGCCGGGAGATCGCCGTGGACGTCCAGGTACGCGCCCCGGAGCAGGTGAAGGTGGACGTCACCGTCCGGATCCAGCCGGCGGAGGGTTCCGACCGGGAGACCGTGGCTGCCGGAGTGGAGGCCGCAGTGAGAAACTGGTTTTCCGGCGAGCGCCTGGGCAAGCCGGTGCTGCTGGCACAGCTGTACAGCCTGGTCTTTTCCTGCGGCGGGGTGGCCAACTGCAAGCTGGCCGCACCGGCTGACGATGTGGAGATCGCCGCCCACCAGCTGCCGGTGCTGGGGACCCTGACTGTGGAGGAACTGACATGAGCGGGGCACAATATCTGCGTCAGTTGCTGGCCCCTCTGGGGGTATATGATCTGGAGGGCCCCTTTCAGAACGGGGAGCTGGAGGCCCTGGGGGAGGCCCTGGATCAGGCGGAGGCCGCGCTGGATGAGCTGCACCGGGAGTCCTGTCTGGCAACGGCCCAGGACTGGGGCCTGGAGCGGACTGCCTCCCTGTTCCGGCGCAGGCCCATTGCCGCGACTCCCAAGGCCATGCGGGAGGCCCTGGCCGCCCTGCTCCGCATCGGCGGAGACAGCTTTACACTGGACGCCATCAACGACACCATCTCCGGCTGCGGCGTCAACGCCCGGGTACGGGAGACCGGGAAGGCCGGGACGGTGGAGGTCTCCTTCCCCAAGGTGCCCGGGATCCCGCCCGGCTTTGACGAGATCCAAAAGATCGTGGAGGACATCCTCCCGGCCCATCTGCTGGTACAGTACCACTTTTGGTATCTCACCTGGGCCCAGCTGGAGTCTAAATTTTCCTGCTGGCAGGAGATTGAGGACAAGGCCCTCACATGGACCGGGCTGGAGACCTATGTGGAGCCGGAGGATGGATCCGGATAAAAGAAGGAGGGGGCCCCGCATTCTGTCGTGCGGGTCCCCCTCCTTCTTTTATTTTTGGGCCAGCAGCGTCTCCAGCGTCTGGACCATCTCAAAGACCAGGGCGTCGCAGTGCTCCTTCCGGGTGACGCCCGCCTCCTTGGCACGGGTGAGCAGGGCGGCGCACTCCGTAGCCTGACGCCCCTCCCGGAAGCGGCGGAGCAGATCTCCGGCCTCCTTGGTGCTGTACCCCTTCAGACCCAGCAGCATCAGGGCGCTGGTGATCACCCCGCAGGTGGCCCCGTGGTTCATGCCGGAGCCAAACATGGCCCCCAGCTGATAGGCCTGTTCCTCCCCCAATCCAACCTCGCCGGCAAAGGGCACCAGAATGGACTGGGCACAGTTGTAGTGGCGGCCGCCGGGGGCCGTACGCAGATGCTTGACTTGTTCCATACGATCCATAGTGGGATCCTCCTCGTCATGTTGATTTTCGTCTGTTTATAATGGGAAAACACATTCCGTTCCCTTGCCTCCTGTGACGCCGGGAACGGCTGAGCTTACAAAAATAGCGATACGCTCCTCAGTTGAAAATGTCCGGGGTGTCGGCAAACAGCCGGCGCACCCGCTCCAGCACCGGGCGGTTCTCCGGCCGGGTGAGGCCGGGGTCGCTCTGGAGCAGACTGCGTGCAGCGGCCTGGGCCTCCTGGAGCAGGCGGAGGTCCCCCGACAGATCGGCCAGTGCCAGCTGTGGCAGGCCGTGCTGGCGGCTGCCGAAGAAGTCGCCGGGCCCCCGGAGCTTCAGGTCCTCCTCGGCGATCCGAAAGCCGTCGGTTGTGGAGGCCAGAGTACGCAGCCGGGCCAGGGAGTCTGGGCTGCGGGTATTGGTGATGAGGACGCAGTAGGACTGGTGCTTCCCGCGCCCCACCCGGCCCCGGAGCTGGTGGAGCTGGCTGAGGCCGAAGCACTCGGCGTTCTCCACAACGATCAGGGCGGCGTTGGGCACGTCCACCCCCACCTCCACCACCGTGGTGGAAACCAGAACGTCGATCTCTCCGGCGGCAAAGGAGGACATCACCGCCTCCTTTTCCCGGGGCCGCATTTTGCCGTGGAGAAATGCCACCCGCAGATCGGGGAACACCTGGGTCCGGAGGGTCTCCGCGTAGGTGGTCACCGCCTTCAGGTCCGGACGGGCCTCAGCCTGTGCCCACTGGCCGCCCTGACCCCCGTCCTCCGCCTTTTCCTCCACCGCGGGACAGATGATATAGGCCTGACGCCCCTCCCCCACCAGGCGGCGGACAAAATTGTACATCCGCTGGCGCTTGTCCTCATGGACCACATAGGTCTCCACCGGCGTGCGGCCCGGGGGCAGCTGGTCGATGATAGACACATCCAGGTCCCCGTATATGATGAGCGCCAGCGTCCGCGGGATGGGCGTGGCCGACATGACCAGCACATGGGGGGGCGGCATCCCGCCCTGCTCCGATTTGCCAGCCAGGGCGGCCCGCTGGGCCACCCCGAAGCGGTGCTGCTCGTCGGCCACGATCAGGGCCAGCCGCCGGAACTCTACCTGGGGGGAGATCAGGGCATGGGTGCCGATGATCAAATCGATTTCTCCGGCGGCCAGGGCCTTCCGGGTCTCCCGCTTCTCCTTTTGAGTCAGCCCCCCGGTGAGCAGGCCAACCCAGATCCCGGCCGGACGCAGAAGGGCGGACAGCGAGCGCCAGTGCTGCTCCGCCAGCACCTCAGTGGGGGCCATCAGGGCGGTCTGACAGCCCGCTCCCGCGGCGAGCCACGCGGCAAAGGCGGCCACCACCGTCTTGCCTGAGCCCACATCCCCCTGGACCAGCCGGTTCATGGGCCGCCCGGAGGCCATGTCCCCGGCGATCTCCTCCATCACCCGAAGCTGGGCCCCAGTGGGCGGGAAGGGGAGCAGGGCAAGAAAATCATTCTGCGGGCGGGAGGGAACGGCCTGTCCTGAGCCGCCTCCACGGCGGGTCTTCAGCATGGTCAGACCGGCGGAGAGGTAAAACAGCTCCTCAAAGGTCAGCCGCTGCCGGGCCAGTTCCAGCGCCTGAAAAGTGTCGGGGAAATGGATGTTCCGATAGGCGAACTCTGCCTGGGCCAGCCCGTGCTCCAGACGGATCGACGGGGGCAGAGTCTCCTGGGCCGACCCGGCGCAGGCCTCCACCGCCCGCTGGGTAAGGGAGAGCATCAGGTGGTTGGAGATCCCGGCGGTCAGGGGATAGACGGGGATGATGCGGCCGGTGGTGTTCCGGCGGTCCGCGGGCTCAAAGATGGGGTTGACCATGGCCCGGCGGCTCCCATGCTCCTCCACCATTCCGAAAAAGATATACTCCTCCCCGGCGCGGAGGGCGCGCTCCACATAGCTCTGGTTGAAAAAGGTGAGGTGGAGGGCCCCTGCCTGATCCACCACCCGCAGCTGGACCAGCTCCAGCCCCCGGCGGATCCGGGCCAGACGGGGATGCTCCGCGGCCATGGCCCGGACGCACACCTTCCGGCCCAGAGGGGCGGAGCGGATGGAGTAGATCTCCCGGCGGTCCTCGTAGTCCCGGGGGAAGTAGGTGAGCAGCTGGGCGCACCGGGTCAGTCCCAGCTTCTCCAGCTTTTTCGCCCGGGCCTCTCCCACTCCGGGGAACTGGTCCAGGGGGGTATCCAGTGTGATGGCCATAGGCGCGCCTCCTTTCTGTCCGGGCGGGATCCCGTACAGCGGCAATATTTTACCACAAGTTTTTGGGGGCGTAAAGGGAGGGACGGCAAGAGGCCCCGGCGATCCGCCGGGGCCTCTTGCCTGTGTGTGTTGTAAAAGGAGAGAGAAAAGAAATGGAGAAAGATTGTAATCACTGAGTACGCTTATATCCTAACGGATAATTGCGTCAGAATCGTGACCAACCTGTGAACGTTTTGGAAACAATCCCGCTCCTTTATGAACAATTTATAAAAACATCCCCATCACAGCCCGGTGAGGTCAAAGGGAGGGGTGTACTCCTCCCGGGCGCTGGTGCGCTCCTGACAAAAACCGGGCAGATCCAGATTCCGCATATAGTCCGCGCAGCTCTCCATCTCCCCCCGGCGGAGGCGGCGGTCCAGCTCGGGAAACGCGCTCAGGTCCCCCCAGGGTGTGTACTGGCTCATCAGCGAGAAGAGGACCGCCCCCTTGGGGAAGGTCCGGGCCACCCAGTCCATCACCGCCTTGGCCTGGGCCGTCTGTCCCGGAAGGATCAGATGGCGGATCACCACGCCCCGGGTGAGCAGCCCCGCCTCATCAAACTGACAGGGTCCGGTCTGGCGGAACATCTCCTCAATGGCGGCCTGGGTGGCCCCGGGATAGTCCGGCGCGGCGGAGTAGCGCCCGGCGGTCTCCGGGTCCAGGTACTTCAGATCCGGGAGATAGACGTCCACCCGGCCCTCCAGGGCCCTGAGGGTCTTCACCCGGTCATAGCCCCCGGTGTTCCACACCACCGGAACCGGGAGGGGCTCCTCCAGCACCTGGCGCACGATGTGGGCGTAGTGGGTGGGGTTGACAAAATTGATGTTGTGGGCCCCCTGGCGGATCAGCTCCAGGCAGATCTCCCGCAGGCGGGGGACGGTGAGCGCTTTTCCGAAGTCCCGGTGGCTGATTGCCTCGTTCTGGCAGAACACACAGCCAAGAGAGCAGCCAGAGAAGAACACGGTCCCGGAGCCCCGCTTACCGGAGATGGGGGGTTCCTCCCAGTGGTGGAGGGCCGCCCGGGCGGCCACTGGCAGGGCCGGCATCCGGCACCAGCCCTCCCCTTCCGTCTCGGTGCGCAGGACCCCGCACCGGCGGGGACAGAGGTTGCAGATCATTGGGCGGCCCCCCTCCGGCGGTAGATACACTCCACCATGTCGTTCTCAGCACGGTGGGAGACAAGCTCCAAAAGCTTCGGCCCCCTCAGTCCGCGGAACAGGGGGATCCCCGCCCCCAGCAGGGTGGGGATGATGGTCAGCCGCAGTTCGTTGATCAGGTCCAGCTCCAGGGCCTGACGCACCAGGTCCGCCCCGCCGCACAGCCATATATCCCGGCCGGGGAGGGCCCGGAGCCGGGCTGCCAGCCGGTCCAGTGACAGGTCAGTAAAATGGATGTCTCCCTCCGGCTCCGGCGCGTCCCGGTGGGTGAGCACCCAGGCGGACAGCCCCTCATAGGGCCAGGCACTGGGAGAGAGCTGGGTGGTGATCTGGTCGTAGGTCCTTCGCCCCAGGATCACCGTATCCACGGTCCGGACGAAGTCCGAGTAGCCTCCGTCCCCCTCCCAGGATGGATCCTGGCCGGTCAGCCAGTCCACGCCCCCTGCGGGGTCCGCCAAATAGCCGTCCAGGCTCATGGCGATATAGAGCACGATGCGTCTCATCTCAGATCCCTCCCATCAAAAGTATCCCAATCTGCTGTCCACCGCGTCCCGAAAAGCCTGGAACGCGTTGGGGACCGCATAGTCCTGGGCCAGGGCCTGCCGGTCGGCCCACACCCACCCCTCCGGAAGGGCTTCCGCCGGGATACGGGCGGTCCGCGCCTGCATCCGCCACTCGATATGGGTAAAAATGTGCCTGCCCTGTCCGGCGGGTTCCAGTTCCTCCGGCGCAAGCCCGAGGAGAGCGGGGATCGCACATTCTTCCACAGGCTCATTGGGGTACTCCCACAGTCCGGCCAGCAGCCCCTTGTCCGGCCTGCGGTGCAGGGCCACCCCCCGATCTGAAAAGATCAGATAGACCCGCCGCTGTTCCACCCGCCGGGCCTTTTTGGGAGCCTTGACCGGCAGCTGTTCGATGCGGTCCTCCAGCCGGGCCCGGCAGAACTCCGCCCCGGGGCAGCGGTCACACAGGGGCGCGCCGTTGGGCAGGCATACGGTGGCCCCCAGCTCCATCATGGCCTGATTGAACTGGCCGGGCGCTTCCGTCGGGATGATCTGACGCAGCGCCTCCGTGATCCGCCGCTTGACCGCCGGAGTCGTAATGTCCCCCGTGTCCCCGGTAATCCGGGTCACCACCCGCAGGACGTTTCCATCCACCGCCGGGACCGGCAGTCCGAAGGCGATGGAGGCCACTGCCCCCGCGGTATAGTCCCCCACCCCGGCCAGAGAGCGGATCTCATCATAAGTATTTGGGAATACTCCGCCGAAGTTCTCCACGATCTGGCGGGCGGCCTTTTGGAGGTTTCGGGCCCGGCTGTAATAGCCCAGTCCCTGCCACAGCTTCATCAGGGCGTCCTCCGGCAGAGCGGCTAGGTCGGCCACGGTGGGCACCGCCTCCAAAAACCGCCGGTAATAGTCCAGCACCGCCGCTACCCGGGTCTGCTGGAGCATGATCTCTGAGATCCAGACCCGGTATGGCGTGGGATCGCTCCGCCAGGGCAGCACCCGGGCATTTTCCCGATACCACAGCAGCAGCGGAATGGGGAGTTGTTCTAATTCCTTCATCATGGGGTTCCTCCTTGCGAACCTCCGCCTGCCGGAGCGTTCAAAATATAATCATTTAGTTATGCGATCTATAATCAAATTGGGGATAGTATTTTCGCTGGAAAGGTGGTAAAGTTCTACTTGCAAAAGGTTAAAAAATTAACGAGCCCCCGATAGCCGCTCTTGTCGGTGGGTTTGTCAAAAAACCTTTGCAGCTCGATTTTCCATTCCTTCCTTCTCACAAAACAGTCAAAAGCGGAAGCCCGGCGGGGCTTCCGCTTTTGGCATTTTCGAGGATGCGGTCTGCCTCAGCCCCGCCGGACCACATTTTCCAGGGGCTCTCCGGCCAGATAGCGCTTCAGGTTCTCCAGTGCGATGGCCACGATCCGCTCCCGGGTACCCTCCAGGTGGAGGCCGCCGGCCACGTGGGAGGTCAGCAGCAGGTTGGGCACATCCCACAGGGGGCTGTCCTCCGGCAGGGGCTCCGGCGTGGTGACGTCCAGAGCGGTGCCCCACAGATGTCCGCCATTCATCAGCTCCACCAGGGCGTCCTGGTCCAGAACAGTGCCCCGGCCCGCGCTGAGGAGAACGGCGTCCTCCTTCATGCGGGCCAGCCGCGCCCGGTCCATCAGGCCGTCGGTCTCCGGGGTGTGGGGCAGGGTGAGGGCCACCACATCGGCCTGGGGCAGCAGGCGGTCCAGCTCAGACAGGGGGAACAGCTCATCAAAGCCGGGGACGGGGACATTCACCGAACGCTTCAGGCCGATGGTGCGTTTTGCCCCCAGGGCCTTGCACAGCTGGGCGAAGGCGGAGCCCACATGGCCAGCCCCGGCCACCAGGACAGTGGCGCCCACCAGAGTGCGCACCGAGCCGATGTCCTGATCCCATTTGTGCTCCCTCTGGCGGTCCCGGCACAGGGGGAGCTTGCGGTACAGGGCCAGCAGGCTGGCCAGCAGATGCTCTGACACCGACTGGCTGTTGGTCCCCGCGGAGGAGGTGAGCGCTGCGCCCGCAGGCATCACATCCACGTACTCCTCAGTCCCGGCCCACATACAGTGGAACCACTTCAAATGTGCCGCCTGGGCCACCATATTGGGCCTTGGCCAGCCCAGGATAACTGTGGCCTGGGCAAACTGCTCCGGCGTGGCGGTACGGCGGCCTGCGTAGAGGTGGACGGCGTCTGGTGCGGCGGCTTCAAAGACGGCTTTTTCCTCCTCCGTGAGGGGGAGCATATTCAAAATCGTTTCACTCATGACGATTCTCCTTACTGTCCATGCGGTACGCTGTGGGGTGTTTCGTGGACCTATTGTACCACACTCAAACCGGCTTCGCAATGAGTATCACGGGGCGGAGGCGCGGCCAGACGCCGCCCCGCCCGGAGCGCACAGTCCCCCGTGTTCCCCTGGGGCGGGCCGGAACAAAAGCAGGCCATCAGAAGCCTTGCGGCACAAGGTTTCTGATGGTCTGCTCTGATCCTACCCATTATTTTTCTCAAAGCGGTAGCCCACTCCGCGCAGGGTGACGATCCGGTCACTATACGGCGTGATGGCCCGGCGGACCTGCTTGATGTGGGTATCCAGCGTGCGGGTATCTTCGGGAAGGTCGCCGCCCCAGACGGTATCCAGGATCTTTTTCCGGGAAACCACCACATCTGGATTGGCGGCCAACAGGGCCAGCACATCAAATTCCTTCGGTGTCAGGCTGACCTGGTTTCCATCCACCATGACCCGGCGGGCGATCAGGTCGATATAAATGCCGTCCTGCTCGATGCTCCGCTGGCGCATGGAGTCCAGAAGGGGGCCGCGCTTCATGATGGCGGAGATGCGCAGCATTAGTTCCCTGGGGGAGAAGGGTTTGACTACATAGTCATCCGCCCCCAACTCCAGGCCGCGGATCCGGTCAGCCTCGTCTCCCCGCTCGGACAGGATCAAAATCGGGACCTGGGAAAAACTGCGGATCGTCTGGCAGACGGAAAACCCATCCAGCTCCGGCAGCATCACGGCGAGGATCACGAAATCAAATGTGCTCTGCCGGAAGAGCGCCACGGCGGTATAGCCATCGCTGGCCTCGGCTACATCATATCCCTCCAGCCGGGCATACCGCCCGATCTGAGCACGGACGGCCATATCGCCGTCTACGATCAGGATACGCTTCATAGAACTACCTCCTCTCGATTTCTGAACCGCCTATTGATCTTGGCGATATTGGGCCTGGACCAGGCGGAGCCTTTCCCGGTATTGGTCAACGGCCTGCGGCGGCGCCACGAGCGTGAGCTCTGGCTCCAGCGCAAACAGCCAGCCGAAAAACTGTGGGCTCAGCACCAGGGGGATGCTGACGGTGAAATGCTCCGGTCCGTCCGGGACCAGGATCACATCCTGGCCAAAGCGGTCCAGGACCACGCCTACCATGGCGCGCGTTCCCCGCAGCGTGACAGTCATCTCCTCCCCGCTGTACATTCCAAAATGCTTTTGTCCATAGACGGCAATATCAAAGGCGGAGTATTGCTCTGTGCCCTCAAGGGGTTTGTCCGTAACAGTGATCCCCGTCATCTTATCCACACGGTAGTGGCGCATCTCCCGGTTCGCGCTGTCGTACGCCACCAGATAGTAGTTGTCACTGTTCCAGATCAGGCCGTATGGGGAGACGGCGTACTGCTGTCCCCCGCGGCGCAGGACCTTTTTTCGCTGGAGGTCATAGTCAAAATACTGAAAGGTGATGGCGCGCCGGGCGGCGATGGCAGCATGCAGCCGGTCCACATTGAAGTAAATGCTCTCATTCATCACCTTGACCCGGCCGCTGACAAACACCTGCCGCTGTAACTGGCGGGCCTGGTAAACGCTGGCCAGGTGCTCCAGCTTGCGAATCAGCGCGTCGCTCTTCCGCCGGGTGATGAACCGCGAGGACTGGACCGCGTCCACCAGTAGCTTCAGCTCCGGCAGTTCAAAATCCCGAGCGCCTACAAACCACCCGGGGTGCTTCCCCTTCCGGCATTGGACGTCCACGCCAAAGCGGGACAGGGCGTCCAGGTCATCATAAACGCTTTTGCGCTCTGCCTGAATGTCATAGCGGGCCAGCTGGGAGATCAGCTCCTGCACCGTCATGGGATGTTCCTCATCGGTCTGCTGGGTGAGGATCTGACACAGGTATAGCAGCTTCAGCTTCTGATTGGCACTCCGGGCCATGGGGACCACCTCCGCAGAATGGGATCAGGACCAGGACGCCCAAATTTCGGGGCAGTAGCCCACAGTGGCCTGCTTCCCGTTTCGGACGATTGGAGTGCGGAGCAGGGCAGGATCCTGGAACAGCTTGTCCAGCTTGGCCTGGTCAGAGGCCAGATACTGGAGCAGCACGGTGTCCGGATGCTTGGGGTCCACCATAGCCTCCAGACCGACAGCCTGGCGCACACTGGTCAGCTCTCCCAGGCTCATGCCATATTTTCTGACATCCACAGACTGAACGCGGATCCGCCGCTCCTTGAACCATCGTTCCGCCTTTTTCGTGTCAAAGCTCTTGGAGCTCCCAAAAATCTGGATATTCATACATAGACCTCCCGGGGACCAGCGGAGTGGGTACGGACCGCGCAGACCGGAGTAGATTTCTGAAAAAAGGAATAAAAAGGCAGAAATCGGCCGCAAACGCAGAACATCCGCCCCGCAGATCCCAGAGATCCTGTCCCGGTTTTCCCCCGCTCATCGGCGCTCCCCCTCCACTTCTGAATTTACTGGGAAAAGTATACCATATTTTGCCGGGAGAGACAAGATACTTCCCGTAAGAAAC
>ERZ833822.2627-NODE-2627-length-10610-cov-3.687068_pt1 | contig 10610 bp, 11 predicted proteins | sample MGYA00519913_ERZ833822 | MGnify/ENA primary metagenome ERZ833822 (study PRJEB31850, sample SAMEA3708746) | human gut metagenome | biome: human gut; feature: human-associated habitat; material: faeces | place: China | collected 2014 ... | reverse complement strand
CATATGCACGAAAAAATTTCCACAGAGGAACTTGCTGCGGAAGTGCACCTGCACCCCAGTTACTTATCCCGTCTGTTTCGGGAGCAAATGGGCTGTACGCTGCATGATTATATTTTAGATCAAAAGATTCAGTCTGCCAAACGCATGCTGCAATTTTCCGACCGCAGCTACGCTGAAATTGCAAACCTGCTGGCGTTTTCTTCCCAGAGCCATTTCATACAGGTCTTTTCCAGAAAAGTCGGTGTTACGCCGAAGCAGTTTCGGGAGGCGGAATTTCGTTCAAAACTGATGCGTGGAGAACAGGAATGACAAAAAGCAGTCCGCGGCAAACGGACTGCTTTTGAAACTGTTTTTGCAATAGATCAGATTATACCATGACGACAGCATTTCCCAACAGCTTGAAATCCCGACAGCTTTTGCAGAGATCATTCAAAAATGCGGCAATGCTCCGGTCGCGGAGATTGCCCTTGAAGTCGATGTGAAAAACAACGTCGAAGCTGCCGTCCCGAATGGGTCTGCTTTCGATTTTGGTCATGTCCAGTCCATACAGGAAGAATTTGTTCAGGATTCGGCTCAGGCTGCCGGGCTCGTTGGAAATGGACAGCATCACGGAAATCACAGACGCATTTTCCGCCACCTGCATGTCCTTGGTGATGCAGATGAACCGGGTGTAGTTGTTGTCGCTGTCCTGGATGCTGTCGTTGAGGCAGGTCAGGCCGTACAACGCCGCGCAGGGGTGGGAGGAAATGGCGGCGGCGTGGCGGTCGCCCTTCTCCGCCACCATCTTGGCGGCCATGGCGGTGTTGTCGCAGGGGATGACACGGACGCCGTTGAGGCTGTTCAGGAACTTGCTGCACTGGCCGATGGCCTGCTCGTGGGAGTAGATCTCCGTGATGTCCTCCATCTTCACGCCGGGCAGCGTCAGCAACTCGTGCCGGATGCACAGCCGGGTGGACCGGACGATGGAGAGGTTGTGGTCCTGCAGCAGCTCGTACACCGCCCGGACGGAGCCGTTGGAGCTGTTCTCAATGGGCAGCACACCGAACCTGCACAGGCCGGACTCCACAGCGGACACCACAGCCTGGAAGGTCTTCACATACACGATGTTGCCCCGGGGCAGCAGCCGGTCACAGGCCACCTGGGAGTTGGCCCCCTCCACGCCCTGACAGGCCACCAGGCCCGTCTGGGGAAAGACCGAGGTACCGGCCTCCAGAGAGGCGCGGACTTGGGCGGCCACCTTGGTGGGGGCGGAGATCAGCTCTGCCTGCCGGGACCGGGCCAGCTCGAACAGGGTGGAGAACAGGTGGTAGGCATACCGCTCCCGCTCCCCGGATTTCTCCGTCACCTTGGCCAGGATGGCCCGCTCCCGTTCTTTGTTCAAAATGGGCAGATGGTGCGCATTCTTGTAGGCAGCCACCTCGTCGGACAGGTCCATGCGCTGCAGGAACAGGTCCAGCAGCTGCTCGTCCACTGCGTCGATCTTCTCTCGAATCTCAGAAAGTTCCATGATGTCCCTCCAATAATAAATCTAACAGCACGGCGGCAGTAACCGCCTCCACCACCGGGACCGCCCGGTGGGCAATGCAGGGGTCGTGCCGCCCGTGAATCACAAGCTCCGCATTCTCTCCGGCGGACAGGCTGACCGTCCGCTGGGGCTGGGCGATGGACGGTGTGGGCTTCATGGCCGTCCGCAGGACGATGGGCATTCCGCTGGTGATGCCCCCCAGAATGCCGCCCGCGTGGTTGGTCTGCGTCTGCACCCGGCCGTCCTCCATCACAAAGGGGTCGTTGTTTTCGGACCCCCGGGACCGGGCGGCGGCGAAGCCGTCCCCAAACTCCACGCCCTTCACGGCGGGAATGCCGAAGAGGGCGGCGGCCAGCCGGTTTTCCACGCCGCCGAACATGGGCTCCCCCAGTCCGGCGGGAAGGCCCGTGGCGGCACACTCAACGACGCCTCCCACAGAATCCAGATTTTTCCAGGCCTCCAGAATCAGCGCCTGCATCCGCTCCCCCGCCTGGTCGTCCAGCACCGGGAATGGCTTGGCAGCCACGGCGTCAAACAGCTCCTTCGTGGGCCGCAGGGGGAATAATGCATCCGCCACCGTCCCCACGGACTGGAGGTGGGCCCCTACGTATACGCCCCGGCGGGAGAGAATCTGCTTGGCGATGCCGCCGGCGATACACAGGGGCGCCGTCAGCCGGCCGGAGAAGTGGCCGCCGCCCCGCATGTCCGCCTGCCCGCCCCACTTGACAAATGCAGTGTAGTCTGCGTGGCCGGGCCGGGGCTTGTCCTGCAGGGCATCATAGTCCGATGAGTGCTGGTCTCCATTTTCGATGACCGCGCACAGAGGGGCTCCACAGGTGACGCCGTTTTCCAGGCCGGAGAGGAACACCGGCGCGTCGGCCTCCCTCCGGGCGGTGGAAAGGTGGCTCTTCCCCGGCTTCCGCCGGGCCAGGAAGGCGTTCAGCTCCTCCAGGTCGATGGCCTCCCCGGCGGGCAGGCCATCCACCACCACGCCGATGGCCCTTCCATGGGATTGGCCGAAGACAGAGATTTTCAGGAGACTGCCGAATTCAGAGGACATGGATATCACCTCCCAGGTTCTTGTACACCTCCCAGAAATCCGGGTAGGACTTCTGCACGCATTGGGCCCCCAGCACCGTGACGGGGCCGGTACAGGCGGTGGCGGCGATGGCGGCCGCCATGGCGATCCGGTGGTCGTTGGCGCAGTCCACCATGCCGCCGGTGAGCGTCCCGCCGTGGACTGTCAGAAAGTCCGGCCCCTCCTCCGCCCGTCCGCCCAGGGCGGTCAGCAGGGCGGCGGTGGTGGAAAGCCGGTCGCTCTCCTTCATCCGCAGCCGGGCAGCGTTCACAAACCGGGTGGTGCCGGAGCGGGCCGCCGCCATCACCGCCAGAGGCGGCAGCAGGTCGGGGCATCCGGAGACATCGATCTCCGTGTCCCCCGGCCGGGCCAGCCGCCAGTAAAGTTCGCTGACTGCCTTGTCCCCCTGCGCAGAGTCGGGATTCAGGCCCCGGATGTCCACACGGCTGTCCAGGAAATCGGCGGCGTACCAGAACCCCGCCTGGGACCAGTCCGCCTCCGCCGTGGCCTCAAAGGACTGGTAGGTCTGGCCGCCAGGGACGAAGAGCGTGTTTTCGTCCAGCCACCGGCTGGTGACACCGGCAGCGGCCTGAGCCTGCCGGGTCATCTCCAGGTAGTCCCGGCTCTCCAGGGGTGTGGTGGACACCAGGGTAGAGTCTCCCTCCAGCAGGGGCATGACGAACAGCAGCCCTGTGAAGAACTGGCTGGATACGTTGCCGGGCAGGCGGTATGTCCCCGGGTCCAGGGCCAGGGTACCGTATCCCCGACCGCCGTTTACGGTGAGGACGTTGTCCGCCAGCTTCCAGGCGATGCCCTTCTCCCGGAACAGGTCCTCGTAGGGCTTCAGCGGGCGCTCCATCAGCCGGCCGCGGCCGGTGAAGGACGCCTCTCCCTGTATCAGCAGGCCCACGGGGATCAGGAAGCGCAGGGTAGAGCCCGATTCCCCGCAGTCCAGCAGGGCATAGGGAGGTGCGATGACGATGCCGTTTCCCAGTCCGTGGACCCGGAGGGTGCCATCCGGCAGATCCTCCATCCCGGCACACATGGCAGACAGGCACCGGCGGGTGGCCCGGATGTCCTGGGAGTCCGCCAGGCCGTGGATGACGCTGATCCCGCCGCTGAGAGCAGCGGCGATCAGCAATCGGTGGGCCTGAGACTTGCTGGAGGGCGGCGTCACGGCGCCGGAGAGTTTTTTCGGGGTGATTTGAAGGTCCATTTACGCCTCCAGTCCTGCCCGGATGATGGGCAGCAGGTCCGCTACCGGGACCTTCCGCAGCTCGCAATGGCCGATCTTCCGGGGGACCACCAGGGTGATATCCCCACCGGCGCGCTTCTTGTCGGAAAGGGCTGCCTCCGCCAGGGCTTCAGCAGAGTAGTCTGTCCCGGTGGGCAGGCCATTTTTAGAAAGGCAGGCGGTGATTCGCGCCGCCAGGGACTCCTCCGTCCAGCCCAGGGCCTCCGCAGCCCGGGCGATGACGGCCAGCCCCGCCGCCACGGCGTGGCCATGGGGGATAACATAGCCGCTGCACTTCTCGATGGCGTGGCCCACAGTATGGCCCAGGTTCAAAAGCTTCCGCTCCCCCTGCTCCTTCTCGTCCCGCTCCACCACGCCGGCCTTGTAGGCGACGCACCGGGCGATGACCTCGCCGGGGTCGGCGGTGAGGGTGCCGTCCTCAAACAGGGCGAACAGGGCTTCGTCAGAGAGCACGCCGGTCTTGACGGCCTCGGCGGCCCCGTCGGCAAACACGTCGGGGGGCAGGGTCTTCAGGCAGTCCGTGTCGCAGATCACGGCGGCAGGCTGGCAGAAGGCCCCGGCCAGGTTCTTCCCGGCGGTCAGGTCCACGGCGGTCTTACCCCCCACGGAGGAGTCCACCGCCGCCAGCAGGGTGGTGGGCAGCTGGACATACCGGATGCCCCGGAGGTACACGGCGGCAGCAAAGCCCGCCATGTCCCCAGTGACGCCGCCGCCCAGGGCGGCCACGCAGTCCGTGCGGGTCAGATGCTCCGACGCCAGGAACTCCAGCAGCTCTGTCAGGGTGGAGAGATTCTTGCGCCCCTCCCCGGAGGGGAAGATATGGGAGCAGACGGCAAAGCCCGCGTCCTCCAGAGCGGCGGTGACGGTGTCCAGGTACAGGGAGGCCACGGTGTCGTCGGCCAGAACGGCGATCCTCCGCTGTCCCAGCAGCGCGGCCAGATAGTCCCCGCACCGGCCAAGCAGGCCGCTGCCAATGCGCACATCATAGGGCGGCCGGACCCGGACGGGAATGGTTCGGATGGAGTCAAACATCGAAAAACTCCTTTTATAGAATCATGTCGCGCAGCGGCGCCGGAAATAGGTCAGTTGCCGCCGGCGGTGGCCTTCAGCTCCCGGCCCTCCTTCAGCAAATCGTGCAGCCGCTGAGTATCCTTGGCCCGCAAGGCGTTGCGGTAGTCCGTCAGGTGGCCGATCAGCTCTTCCAGCTCGGCGGTGAGGAAGTCCTCATCGTCCAGAAACAGCTCTGTCCACATGTCCTCATCCAGACGGGCCACCCGGGTCATATCCTGAAAGCTGCCGGCGGAAAAGCCTCGGCGCTTCTGGGCCTCCGGCGACTTCACATAGGCGCTGGAGACGATATGGGCCAGCTGGGAAGTAAAGGCGATGATGCGGTCGTGCTCCTCCGGCGTTGAGAAGGTGAGGCCCGCAAAGCCCAGGTCCAGAAAGAAGGCCTTCAGCGTCTCCAGCAGCCGCATGTCCGTCCGCTTGTCCGGCGTCAGGATCATAGATGCTCCCACGTACAGGTCCTCTGCGGAGGCGGTGAAGCCGCCCCGCTCCTTACCGGCCATGGGGTGGCCGCCGATATAGGAGAAGCCGCGTTCCTCTGCGATGGGGGCGATGGCCGCCACCACGGTCCGCTTCACGCCGCACAGGTCCACCAGAATGGCGGACTTGGCGATCTGCGGCGCGTGCTGCCGGACCCACTCGATGGCGGCGCCGGGCCGGATCGCCACCAGGATCAGATCCGCCTGGGGCAGGTTCTCCTCCGTCAGGGGGGCGTCGATGGCGCCGCACATCCGGGCCATGGTCATGGTCTCCGCGTTCAGGTCTATGCCCCAGACGGTGTGGCTGGTGCGGTTCTTGATGCTCTTGGCCATGGACCCGCCGATGAGGCCCAGGCCGACGATGGCAACATTCATGTCTTACTCCTCCACCGTCTTCATAAAGTCATGGAGCTTCAGCAGCTTCTTCGCCAGGCCGTCGAACACCTCCGGCTTCAGGGACTGGGGGCCATCGCACAGGGCATGGGCCGGGTCGTTGTGGACCTCGATCAGCAATCCGTCGGCACCGGTGGCCACGGCGCCCATGGCCAGGGGATCTACCAGCCAGCTCTTGCCGGTGGCATGGCTGGGATCGATGATGATGGGCAGGTGGGTCAGCTTCCGCAGCACGGGGATGCAGGCCAGATCCAGGGTGTTGCGGGTGTAGCTCTCAAAGGTGCGGATACCTCGCTCGCAGAGGATCACATTCTCATTGCCGCCGGCCATGACGTACTCGGCGCTCATCAGCCACTCCTCGTAGGTGGCGGACATGCCCCGTTTGATCATGACGGGCTTGTCCTGATGGCCCACGGCCTTGAGTAGGTCGAAGTTCTGCATGTTCCGGGCGCCGATCTGGATCACGTCCACATCCTTGAAGAGGGGCAGCTGGCTCAGGTCCATCAGCTCCGTCACGATGGGGAGGCCGGTCTCCTGCCGGGCCACCTTCAGGTACTCCAAACCCGTGGCCCCCAGGCCCTGGAAGGAGTAGGGGGAGGTCCGGGGCTTGAAGGCGCCCCCCCGCAGCATGGTGGCGCCGCTGGCCTTCACCGCTTTGGCAATGGCCACCACCTGCTCCTCGCTCTCCACAGAGCAGGGACCCGCCATCAGGGTCAGATTGCCGCCGCCGATCTGGGTGTTGCCCACCTGCACCACCGTGTCCTCCGGGTGGAACTTCCGGTTGGCATTCTTGTAGGGCTCCTGGACCCGTTTCACATCCTCCACGATGTCCAGGGCGGCAATCAGGTCGATGTCCAGCTGGCTGGTATCACCCACCAGTCCTAAGATGGTGTGGGCCTCGCCGATGCTGGTGTGGATGATGATCCCCTTTTCCTGGAGCCAGGCGATCAGGCTCTCCAGCTGGTGCCGGTTGGGGTTTTGTTTCAGAACGACGATCATACTGTATTCCTCCTAAAAATGATGGGGCTGGTACAAAAAAGACCCGCAGCCGGTTCGGCTGCGGGTCGTCATGCACTGATAGCCTTTTCCTGGCGTCAGACACGATCACACACATTTTCAGCCAAACCGAAATAAGCCTTACCATAAAAATAGGTAAAGCTAAAGTAACGGTATTCGGCAGAACGGGTGATGTTGGTCATGACTGGGTTCCTTTCCGAGTCCTTTGATAGTTTCAGGATAACACCAGAAAAAGCAAATGGAAATTGACAATGATTCCAAAGAATGCGCCGAAAGGGAAACCGCTGCTGTGCGCTTTTCCCAAAACAGGGTTCAGACAGCCGCTGCGGCGCTGGCAGGCAGGCAGCCGGCCATCAGCAGGGAGGTGGCCTTCAGGATGAACTGCACATCCTTGCGCATATCGGCCACGCCGGCCATGTACTGCCGGTGCAGCTCCTGAAGGGCGTCCGCCACGTCCTGACGGAACTTCTCCCGACGAAGGGCGCGGGTGGCCAGATACTCCTCCAGATAGGCCCGCAGGTCCGTCTCATACTGGTGGTGGCAGAGCATACTGTCGGGATAATTCTCGTTATGGGGATAGGTGAACGCATCCGCCAGATAGTGGGTCAGTTTGCCCAGGGTGTAATACTGCCAGATGGTCCAGCGCTGGCGGCGCTGGAGCCGGGAGATGCGGGAGTAGATGTAGTGCTGGGAGTTGGAGTAGTTATGCCCCCGGAACTTATAGGCCCGCAGGGAGCCCTTCAAATAGGTCAGGGGGTTGCAGTCCGGCTGAAAGGAGCCGAACAGGAAGGCGAGCTCGAATCGTCTGGCCTGAAATCCCTGGGTATTCTCCAGCAGGGTGGCGGCCAGCAGTTTGTGACTGCGTTTCTGCAAGATGCACCTCCATGGAAAAAATCAAGAACAACGCCAGTATAGCACGGCGAAGCGGCCGGGCGCAAGCAGAAAAAAACAAAATTTCTATTAACTCGTCCGCGGAAAAGAGGATTGTGCGGAAGCGGAATGTGCGGTACAATAGACGGGAAAGGGAACCGGCGGCCGCGGCCCCCACGGCGGGCTGTACAAACCGCCGGAGACACCGCCCCGCAGAGGGGCGCGGCAAAGGAGAATGACGATGACAGAACTGACACCCATCCGCCGGGGACGCTGCGCGGGAGCGGGCAACTGGCAGACCCAGTATCAGGCCCTGCAGATGACCGCCCGGGAGGCGGCGGAGCTGATCCGGGACGGGGAAGGGACGGGCAGTACCGCCTGCGCTATGCCGGCGTGGACGAAGCGTTCTGTGTGCGCGTATACGGCGAAAGGCGGCGGGAGCGCCTGCTGGAGACCGGCGGCCATATCGCCATCTACGGGCACTTCATCCCCGCCGGGACCCGGCTGCTGACGCCGGAGCTGGCCGGACAGGTGACTTATGACTCCAACTTTTACGGCGTGGAGCGGGGCCTGGAGCCCATGGGCAACGTCCATTACGCCCCCTCCAACCTGAGTCAGACGCCCGCGTGGCTCCTGGCCCGGCGCCCCCGGGTGGCGGCGCTGACCTGCTCGCTCCCGGATGAGAACGGGTGGATGAGCCGCTCCCTGTGGGGCACGGCCCTGAGCCGGAAGGTGCTGGAGCAGTGCGAGCTGGTGCTGGCGGAGGTGAACCCCCGAATGCCCAATATTCCCAGTGATGGGGAGGCCCACACCCGCATCCATGTATCAGAGGTGGACGGGATCATCGAATCCAGCCGTCCTCTGGTAGAGACGCCCATCGCAGCGGGAAACGAGACGGACAGCCGCATCGCGGGCTACATCGCGGATCTAGTGCCAGACGGCGCCTGCATCCAGCTGGGGCTGGGAGGGCTGGCCAATACCGTGGGCGAGTGTCTGGCCCATGCGGGAAAGCGGGATCTGGGCGTCCACACAGAGATCCTGAGCACCGGCGTCATGGAGCTGATGCGCCGGGGCGTGGTGAACAACAGCCGCAAACAGACCTGCCCGGGGCGGAGCGTATACGCCAACATGGTGGGCGGGCCGGAGCTGTGGGCCTTCGCCCATGAGAATCCCGCCTTCTGCCAGAAGGAGATCGACTGGGTGAACGATGCCCGGAACATCGCCCGGAACGACCATGTGGTCTCCATCAACAACGCCATGGAGATCGACCTCACCGGCCAGGTGAATGCCGAGAGTATCGGCCCCCGGCAGTACTCCGGCACCGGCGGACAGCTGGAGTGGGTGGTAGGCTCCCAGTGGTCCAAGGGCGGAAAGAGTATCCTGGCCCTCCGGTCCAGCTACCGGGACAAGGCGGGGGTCCTCCACTCCAAAATCGTGCCGCAGCTGGCCCCCGGCAGCGTGGTGACCACCCCCCGCACCTGCGTCCAGTATGTGGTGACGGAGTTCGGCGTGGCGGATCTGAAATACAAGAGCACCGTGGAGCGGGCCCGGGCGCTGATTGCCATCGCCCACCCGGACTTCCGCCGGGAGCTGGAGCGGCAAATGCCCCTCTGAGTCCCCCGGCCTCCTGTGGATGCTTGGATGACCTGGACAAGGTCCCGCTCTTTCCCAGCGGGGCCTTGTACTGTTTTGCCGAATTTTGCGGCGGCGGCAGAAAAAGGAGCCGGAAGGATTTGACATTCCCCGGCCGTCTCCGTAGAATAAAAAAGTTGAAAAGAATCCGCGCCCTTGTGTGAATACGGCGCAGAGTAACGCGGCGGGGGACCGCCGGGAGAGGCGGTTCACTTTGAAACTTCTAACGCAGATCGGCATCATCTTCGGCATCTGCTGGATCAGCACCTGTATTGAGCGGGTGCTGCCCTTCACCCTGCCTGCCAGCATCATCGGGATGCTGCTGCTTCTGGCGCTGCTGCTGGCACGCGTCATCAAGACAGAACACATCCGGGAGAAGTCGGACTACCTGCTGGGGAATCTCCCCTTCTTCTTCATCCCGGCCAGTGTCAGCATCATCAACTATGCAGATGTGTTACGGGAGAACCTGCTTGCCCTGGTGGTCGTCTGCGCGGTCTCGCTGATTGCCACCTTTGCCGCTACAGTGGGAGCGGTGCGGCTCACCTGCCGCCTGCTGGAGAGGGGGAAGCGGAGATGAGCGCGCTGTGGGAGTCCCCCTTTTTCGGGGTGACGCTGACGATCCTGGCTTACTGGGCAGGCTGCAAAATCCAGAAGCGGACCGGGCTTGTGATCTGCAACGGCCTGGTGCTGGCGGTGATGATGATTATCGCGGTGCTGGCGGTGTTTGACATTCCCTATGCAGCGTACAACGCCGGCGGCAGCCTCATCAACCTCTTTCTGGGGCCGGCCACGGTCTGCCTGGCAGTAACCATCTACGCCCAGATCGACCTGCTGAAAAAGAACCTGCTGCCCATCCTGGCGGGATGCGCGGCCGGGGCGGTGACTTCGGTCCTCAGCATCTGGGGCCTGTGCCGCCTGTTCGGCCTGGACCGGACACTGACCGTCTCCCTCCTGCCCAAGTCCGTCACCACACCCATCGCCACCGCCATTGCGGAGGGGCAGGGCGGCATTGTCTCCATCACCGTGGCGGCGGTGATCTTCACCGGCATCCTGGGCAACCTGTGCGCCCCCGCGCTGGCACGCCTCTTCCGGGTGAAGGATCCGGTGGCGGCAGGGCTGGCCATCGGCGCCTGCAGCCACGCCATGGGCACCGCCCGCGCCCTGGAGCTGGGGGAGACGGAGGGGGCCATGAGCGGCCTTGCCATCGGCCTCTGCGGCCTCGCCACCACTATTTTGGCGCTGTTCTTCGACGTGCTGGTGTAACAGATGAATCCAAGAGGGCCCCGGCCGATGGCC
>ERZ833822.2608-NODE-2608-length-10725-cov-3.860450_pt1 | contig 10725 bp, 7 predicted proteins | sample MGYA00519913_ERZ833822 | MGnify/ENA primary metagenome ERZ833822 (study PRJEB31850, sample SAMEA3708746) | human gut metagenome | biome: human gut; feature: human-associated habitat; material: faeces | place: China | collected 2014 ... | reverse complement strand
GTGAATACATTAAGAATCTGGGATGCAGAGCCGGTCAATACCTTTAATCTGAACTCTTTTGATAAGGGTGATTACCAGAAGGCGATTGAGGAAGAAAACCTTGCAAAGAATATTGTCGAAGTGCTTTATCCGAATGATAACCATTATGCAGGTAAGGAGCTGCGTTTAAAACAGCAGTATTTCTTTGTGTCAGCCAGCGTCCAGAGAGCGGTAGACCAGTATAAGAAGCACCACGACGACTGCAGAAAGCTTTATGAAAAAGTTACATTCCAGTTAAATGATACCCACCCGACCGTTGCGGTTGCGGAACTGATGCGTATCCTTATGGATGAAGAAGGCTTAGAGTGGGATGAAGCATGGGACGTAACGACAAAGACCGTTGCATATACCAACCATACGATTATGTCAGAAGCGCTTGAAAAATGGCCGTTAGAGCTGTTCTCAAGACTGCTTCCTAGAATTTATCAGATTGTTGAAGAAATCAACAGAAGATTTGTTGAAGAAATCAAGGCAAAATATCCGGGCGACCAGGAAAAAATCCGCAAGATGGCAATCATTTATGACGGACAGGTCAAAATGGCACACCTTGCAATCTGCGCAGGCTACTCTGTAAACGGTGTTGCTAAGCTCCATACAGAGATTCTTGAAAAGCAGGAATTAAAGGATTTCTATGAAATGATGCCACAGAAGTTTAACAATAAGACCAACGGTATTACACAGAGAAGATTTCTCTTACACGGCAATCCGCTGTTATCCGCATGGATTACGGATAAGATTGGCGATGCATGGGTAACAGACCTGCCGCAGTTAAAGAAGCTGCTTCCGTATGTGGATGATGAAAAGGCACAGCAGGAATTTATGCAGATTAAGAGAAAGAACAAGGTCCGTCTGGCAAAATATATCAAAGAGCATAACGGCATTGATGTAGACCCGGATTCCATCTTTGACGTACAGGTAAAGCGTCTGCATGAATACAAGCGCCAGCTGCTGAATATTCTGCATGTAATGTATCTGTATAATGAATTAAAGAAAAATCCGGATATGGATATGACACCGAGAACATTTATTTTCGGCGCAAAGGCAGCCGCCGGATACAGGATTGCGAAGCTTACGATTAAGCTGATTAACAATGTGGCAGATGTGATTAACAACGATGCTTCCATCAACGGAAAGATTAAGGTTGTATTTATTGAAAACTACCGTGTATCCAACGGTGAAATCATCTTTGCGGCAGCCGATGTCAGCGAGCAGATTTCAACGGCTTCTAAGGAGGCTTCCGGTACGGGTAACATGAAGTTTATGTTAAACGGTGCGATGACACTCGGAACAATGGACGGTGCCAATGTTGAAATCGTTCAGGAAGTCGGCATTGAAAATGCAGTGATTTTTGGTCTGAGTTCAGATGAAGTTATCCGCTATGAGAATGAAGGCGGCTATGACCCGATGGAAATCTTTAACAATGATCAGGCGGTCCGTGAGATTTTAACAGAGCTGATTAACGGTAAATATTCACCGGAAGACCCTGAGATGTTCCGTGATATTTACAATTCACTGCTGAGTAACCAGGGCGGAAGACGTGCAGATACGTACTTTATCTTAAAAGATTTCCGTTCTTATGCAGAAGCACAGAAACAGATTGATGCCCGTTATAAGAACAGCGCAGGCTGGGCGAAATCCGTGATGTTAAATGTTGCCAATGCAGGTAAGTTCTCATCCGACAGAACGATTGAAGAATATGTATCTGATATTTGGAAGTTAAAGAAAGTCCACGTTCCGATGAACTAGATGGAAGTGTTGATAAATCATGCAGGTCTGTGACCGGATATAAAAATGATTATAAACGGAATTGTGCAGGCAGTCCGGAAAGGTAAATCTTTCCCGGCTGTCTGTACATTTTTTTTGATTTCTTTCATAAACTGTTATAGCAGACCTTAAAAGGTTTACGGAAAGAGATGGAAAACGCGATGAACCGGACAAGAATTTTTTTAAGAAATAAAACCGCCGTACTGACAGCAGTGATTCTTATAGACCTGCTTGTGCCGTATGCCGTAACAGCCACCGTGACAGGCAGAATTGAGCAGAATGTGTCGGAAAGCGTAATACAGGGTAGGAAAGTCATTATTCAGTATAAAAATGCCACGCAGGCGGTGGATTTGAATCAGTTTATTGTGATGGTGCTTGCGGCACGGTTTGACAAATCGCAGGAAATTGAAGTATTAAAAGCGGAAAGTGTCATGGTGCGTACCGATATTTACCGGGTGATGGGAGCGGCGATGCAGGCGGACAGTACAAGCCTTGGTCTGGAATTTTTCACCGAAAAGCAGATGAGGGCATCATGGCAGGAAAATTATGAAAGTAATTATGCGTTGATTGCAGACTGTGTGGCATCAACCGGCAGCAGTGTTTTGATGTATCAGAATGCATATATTGAGGCAAAATATACAGCAGTCAGCGCCGGAAAGACGTTGTCCGGGAGGGAGATTTCAGAAGAAAAATATGCATATCTTGCGGCGGTGGACTGCCCAGAAGATATTAAAAGCACAGATTATTTAAGAGTAGAAACATTTACGTATAAAGACTTTGTCAAAAAGATAAAAAGCGGCTATGAGCAGGCAGGGCTGCACGAAGAAGCGCCGTTTCAGGATATTCAGATTGTGTCGAAAACCGACAGCGGTTATGTGACCAAAATACAGGCAGGCAATGTCATTATGAGCGGAACGGAATTTGCAAAAATTCTGGGTTTATCGTCTGCGGCAATGACGATTGAAAACAGTAACGGCAAGATTAAAATTACGACAAAAGGCTTAGGTGATGGTATGGGTGTAAGCCTTTATACCGCAGATTTTATGGCAAAACAAGGCAGTTCTTACGAGCAGATTTTAAAGGCATTTTACAGTGGAATTACCATTGTTTCACAGTAATCAGACGTATAGTTTGATGAAAACTGGCAATCATATTAACATCAAAGGTCAGTCAGATATCTGGCGGAAAAAGGAATGGAGGTTCATATGAAAGACAGTGGATTCAAACTGAATAAAGAAAAAGTCTTTGGCACAATTATATCATTTGCTATTATTCTGACACTTGGATACGGAATTTATTCGGTGGCGGTCAATTCCGGACGAAAAGAAAATCAGGAAAATATCGTCAACTTAAATGAATCGGGACAGGATAATGTAGCACTTCGGACAGAAGATGTAACACAGGAATATTCTGACATTTTACAGGCTCCGGAAAAGACAGACGGCAGTGATGATGCGGAAGCTGCCAATGCCGGTGCAAAGGCAGAAGGACTTTCGGCTGCGCAGGAAAATATCACAACCGGTAAGGAAGCACAAGGAACAGACACGGCAGAGGAATCGCAGGAATCACAGGCGGCAAAGACTTCTGCCAAGGCAAATCCGGCTGCGGCGTACTCTTTTGATGAAAGTGATATGCTGATGTGGCCAGTAACCGGCGATATTGTTTTAAAATACAGCATGGATACGACCATTTATTTTAAAACACTTGGAATGTATAAATGTAATCCGGCAGTAAACATTGCGGCAGAAGCGGGAACCAATGTCGGTGTGGCGGCAGACGGTGTTGTGGAATCTGTAACTTACAGTGAAGAAACGGGAAATACCGTGGCAGTAGCAATCGGTAACGGTTATGTGACAACGTATGGACTGATAGATAATGTGGTGGTAAAAAAAGGCGACACGGTTGTGGCAGGACAGCTTTTGGGAACAGTATCCGACCCGACAGCATATTATGTAGAAGAAGGCCCGAATCTGTATTTTATGCTGACAAAGGACGGCGAACCGGCAGACCCGGCGGCGTATTTTGAAGACTAGTATGCAAAGGATAAGAAAATAAAGCGCCTTTTAGATTGACGAATCAATTGGAAATCAGGTATACAGGCAGTAAATGTATTTTAAGTGGGTAGATAAAGATACACAGGCGCTTGTATTATAGATTGCGGGAGGTTTCAGACATAACAGTCGGAAGCCTCCTTTTGTTACGCTGTCTGTACGGGAAAGCGGATTTGCAAAAAGACAGACGGAATATGCAGCGTGGGACTTGTAAAAGGGGATTGCGGGCGGGTATAATAAAAGAACAGAAATATTTTAAATATACAGTGTGTGGGGGATGATAGTGTGAAAAATCACACTGATGTGCTGATTTTTCACACGTCAAGTGTAACTTGACGTTGCGCTTTGTGTTGCAGGCGCCACAAAGCCGCTTTTTATCGCAGAACTGAATAAATTCAGTTCGCGGTTTCTCCGGCATTAAAATGCCTGCAGAATGGTGATTAGTATGGATTTAAAAAGAATAGAACAGATATTAAAAGTGGGAGAAACGATAGCAGTTGAATTTAAAAGGTGCGGAAACAAAGTAGAATCAGATGTATACGAAACGGTATGTTCTTTTTTAAATCGTTTTGGCGGTGATTTGTTTCTGGGTGTATTAGATAATGGGATGGTTTCGGGAGTGTCTCAAACGGCAGCGCCGGAAATGGTTAAGAATTTTATTAGTTGTATTAGCAATCCGCTGTTGTTTTCTCCAACGGTGTATCTGACACCTGAAATCATACAGTATGATGGAAAAACGATTATTTATGTGCATATTCCGCCAAGCGCAGAGGTGCATAGTTATAAAAAAGTTATTTATGACCGTGTGGATGATGCAGATGTGAAAGTGACGGCAACGGGACAAATTGCACAAATGTATATTAGAAAACAGGAGATTTTTACGGAAAGAAGAATATATCCGTATATTGAGCCGTCCGATTTAAGACTGGACTTACTTCCAAAGCTCAGGATTCTTGCATCGAATAACTGTGTACAGGGACATCCGTGGAACGGTCTTTCAGATGAAGAAGTGTTAAAAAGTGCCAGATTGTATGGAAAAAATCGCATGACGGGAGAAGAAGGATATAATCTTGCTGCGGTTATGTTATTGGGAAAAGATGATGTTATTTTAGATGTTGTACCGGCATATTGTACCGATGCACTGCTTCGGAAAGAAAATATAGAACGTTATGATGACAGGGAAATCATCCAAACGAATTTAATAGAAAGCTATGAACGTTTAATGGAGTTTGGCAGAAAGCATTTACCGGATAAATTTTTCATGGAAGATGACCAGAGAAAAAGTCTTAGAAGTATTATTACCCGTGAAATGATAGCAAATACACTTATTCATAGAGAATATACAAGTTCCTATCAGGCGAAGTTTGTCATTGAAAACGACAAAATGTATGTAGAAAATGCAAACAGAGCAGTAAATGACTACAGTATAACACCGGACAATGTAGAACCGAATCCTAAAAATCCGATTATTGCCGCATTTTTCAGAAATATAGGGTATGCAGAGCAGCTGGGGTCGGGAGTACGTAATTTATATAAATATTGTAAGTATTATTCCGGGGAAGAGCCGCAGTTTATAGAGGGAGATATATTTAGAATTATTGTACCGTTTAATACAGAATATTTCAAAGAAATGACGCTGTCAGGTGGCGATAAAACAATTGCAAATGGCGATAAAATTGCCGTAAGTGGCAATAAAAAAGCACAAAGTGGCGATAAACTTTTCATAAGTGGCGATAAAAAAGCGCAAAATGGCGATAAAGAAAATGTAAATGTGCATAGGTTGTTGCAGTTGATTGAAAATAATGCAAATGCTACACAGAAGTATTATGCAGAAAGCATGGGAATTTCATCAAGAACGGTATCCCGTTTATTTGCAGAGCTGCAAAAGAAAGGCATTTTAAAACGTCAAGGCTCGAAAAGAAAAGGAACATGGATAATAAATCAATAAGAAACTTAAAGGAGAAAGCATAATGAAAAATAAAAGTGTACCGGGGTACAAGCGTGTATTCGCGTGGATGATTGCGGTATTTGCAATGGTGATTCCGTGGATTTCGTATTTAAGAATCTGGAAACTGACAGATGCGCAGGCAGATGTCTTTGAAAATTACAGTGGGTATGTATTTGATTTTTTTCTGTATTACAGGGAAGTCCTGCTTGTGGTTATGGCAGTCGTCCTGCTGGCAGTGATGATTGGTGAAAATATATTTCCCGACCATGTGATTACACAGACACCGGTCCGTGACAGGCAAAACCGGAAAATATGGATTTGTTTTTCCGTTTATACGGCGGCAGTGCTGTTGTCTTTTTTATTTTCAAAAAATAAAGGGCTGGCGCTGTCGGGCTCACCGTCAGAGGGCGAGGGTGTTTTTGTGCTGATAGGATACGGTATTTTGTTTTTCGGGGCAATGAATTATTTTTGTTATGAAGAAACAATGCGTATTTTTGAAAAAGCGATGCTGGTTTTATGCGTGGTAACGATTGTTCTTACAGCAGTTGAATTTTTTTACGAACCGGTTTTAAAACTGCCGTTTGTAAAAAGTCTGATTGCACCGTCTAAATACGCACAGCTTATTGATAATATGAATACGGATAATTATAAAAGTTATGTATCACTTACATTCTACAATCCAAATTATTTTGGCGGCTTTTGTCTTCTGCTGCTTCCGTATGCGTTTAAAAAGCTGCTGGTATCGGAAAAACGGTGGAAAACAGCCGGGTATATTCTGTTGGGCTGTGGTCTGTTATTCAGTGTGACTGCGGCAAAATCGACGGCCTCTTTTTATCTGGCATTTGCAGAACTGATTTTTTTATGTGCCATGGAAGGCAGAGGGCTGGCAGGACAGATAAAAAAGCTTTTGGCATTGATTCTTGTTGCAGTGGTTATCTTTGTGCTGTGTAATGCGGTAAGCGGCGGGAAACTGATGTCTATCGGTAAAAATGCAATAACCAATGAAAGTACGGCAAATGTTCAGAAAGCAGAAAGCACGGCAGATAAAGAAAATGCGGCGGATACACAAGGGGCATCGGATGCACAGACAAAATCATCGGGTACAGCCGGTATTTTCAGATTAAAGGATATCCGGCTTGAAGGCAATGAGCTGACGTTAAAGGGTGAAAACGAAACGCTTATTACCGTATGCAATGACGGAACGCTTGAATTTTACGACAAGGCGGGTGAGCCGCTGGAAGTAATAAATGACGGAAACAGGATCACTTTTTCAGATTCCCGTTTTGCAGCGGTATCGGTAACGTACAGTCAGAATACGGTTTATTATGACTTGGGCTATGATGAACCGGCGGATTTTTACTTACAGGATGATATTTTTTACGGCATTGGACAAAACGGCGCGCTGTCAGAGTCCGTTACGTTAAATAAGCGGTTTGGAGAGGCGCTGTATCCACTTTTTACGGGACGTGGCTATGCGTGGGTCAATACGCTTCCGTTGTTGACGCATACCGTGATTATCGGACGTGGTGCAGGAAATTTTGCAATGTATTTTCCGCAAAATGATTATGTGGGACTTTTAAACACCCACGGTACGCATACAACCGTAATTGACAAGCCGCACAACGCATACTTACAGACAGCGGTGAACACGGGAATTGTGGGGCTTTGTGCCGTGCTTGCGGTATTTCTCATCGGGATTGGGCGGTTTGTGCGCTTTATGCGAAGTTCAAAGCCAGCAAACATGGACAGCGTGAAATTAGCGGATGCGACCGCGTGCTGGACATTTTGTGCGGCGGCGGCATTTGCGGTCTACAGTGTGGCAAATGACAGTATTGTGACGGTTGCGCCGCTGTTCTTTATCATACTGGGTGTGCAGTTTGCGGCGCTGTATGCAAAGGAATATGAAATGTAGGGTCAACGCATAAAAGCAGTTTAAGAAAAATGAAAGAAATGTAAAAACGCAGAGGAATAAAAATGGCAAGCAGAGGAAAGAAAAAACAGACAGAAGCGCAGGATATGAAAAACACGCAGATGAACCGGCAGACAGACGGTATAAGCGGGACGGAAGCTTTTCGATGAATGTACAGGATGAGATTCAAAGACTTGGTACACAGAAAGGCTATACCAATATCAGCGGATTGTATTATACAATGAATGAAGATGTTGTCATTAATGTTTTAGACTTGGACAATGATAACAGCGGAACAGTTTTTGGCTATGACGGTGCAAACGGATATCAGAATCCGACAGAGTTAAAGGGAAATCGTGTCGGTGCAGTCAATACGGCAGAGGGTTATCTTTTAACACAGCAGAGAACTTATACAGAGGGTGACACGGTAAATGTTGATGTCAGACTTGCGGGAATGTATAATGAGCAGTATGAACAGACGGCATTTACGGACGGTGCAGATATTGCCTGCAAGTCCACGTATAGAATGTATTATGCAAATGAGAAGTATGTATTCCGGATACAGAATACAGACGGAACATATAGCCTGTTAGATAAAAATGGTAATCTTACGGGAGTATATAGTGACATTTATCAGGAAAAGGGAAGAATCCCAAATAATCGCAGACATACATCAGAAGCCTATATCAGTGGGGTAAACAGAAATGCAGCAGGTGCTTATACAACAGACCTGTATAATGCACAGGGGAATAAAATAATTTCCGATTATCAGGGATATGCAGATATAGACGGAACGAAGGATTATTTACTGGTATATACGCGTAAATCCATTGAAGATGATTATAAGGCATATATGATTTGCGACCACAATGGCAATGTCTTAATGACAAATGAACAGTATGGCTTATATGACTTCTTTGAAACAGACGATGGCGCACTGCTTGCCTGTGTATACAACACAGATGCAGACGGTAATAAGAAGTTCGGCGCAGTAAAGCTTCATGTTGAAGATACCCCGCAGCCGGCCGGCCGCAATGGGCTGGTTTTCGATGCAGATGGTGTATGGCGGTATTATGTAAACGATGCAGTTGATTACAGTTATGCAGGACTGGCAGCAAATGAATACGGCTGGTGGAAAATTACCAACGGAACAGTAGACTTTACATATACAGGACTTGCATATAACGATTATGGCTGGTGGTATATGACTAATGGTGTGATAGATTACAGTTATACCGGAATGGCAGCCAACGAGTATGGCTGGTGGTATGTCAGAAATGGTATGATAGATTTTGGATACACCGGAATGGCATTAAATGAGTACGGCTGGTGGTATATAACGAATGGTGCATTAGACCTTACATATACCGGAATGGCATTAAATGAGTATGGCTGGTGGTATATGACCAATGGTGCGTTAGACCTTGCATATACCGGCATGGCAGCCAATGAGTACGGCTGGTGGTACATGACCAATGGCGTATTGGACTTTACATATACCGGAATGGCAGCTAATGAGTACGGCTGGTGGTATATGACCAACGGCGTGTTAGACTTTACATATACCGGCATGGCGTTAAATGAATACGGCTGGTGGTATATGACCAATGGAGCTTTAGACTGGAACTATACAGGTCTTGCATTAAATGAGTATGGCTGGTGGTATATCAGAAACGGTGCATTGGATTTGACGTACAATGGACCGGCAGATAACCAGTATGGAACATGGAATGTTGTAAACGGACATGTAGAGGTTTAAAGCTGAAATAAAATTCAGATAAACAGCGGAATAAAATAAAAAGAATGATATACGGAAATTATGAGAATTCTCAAAAAACGTATATCATTCTTTTTTGTTTTAAGCCAGCGGAAGAACCGCAACATATTCAAACATCATAATAAAATGGCAGATGCTGCCTGCCATAACAAATAGATGAAAAATTTCGTGTGAACCGAAGTATTTGTGATGTGCGTTAAAAATGGGAAGCTTTAATGCGTAAATAATACCGCCCACCGTATAAATAATACCGCCCGCAAGCAGCCAGTTAAATGCGGCAGCAGGCAGGGAATTTAAAATCTGTGTAAATGCAAGGACACAGACCCAGCCCATGGCAATGTATAACACAGAAGAAACCCATTTCGGACATGTAACCCAGCAAAGCTTAAAAATAATGCCGAGAATCGCAATGCTCCAGACCAGTGCCAGCAGCATAAGCCCTGTGCGGCCATGCAGGACAATCAGGCAGATTGGCGTATAAGAACCGGCAATCAGTACAAAAATCATGCAGTGGTCGAGTTTCTTTAAAATTTTATTCGTGCGTTCAGACAAATCAAAAGTGTGATAAGTTGTGCTTGCCGCATACAGCAGAATCATGCTCACAATAAAAATACTTAAAGAAATGACATGAACGGTATCCGGAGCGCGCATGGCACGCAGAATCAGCGGTGTTGCGGCAAACATTGCCATCAGCATACCGATAAAATGAGTAATGGCACTTCCGGGGTCTTTTAATTTAAAATGTTTCATAATTTCCTCCAATCTCCGAGTACACTGTATTTCCATTATTTTAATGGATTTTTCGTGTTCGGCATGTCCTGATATTTTTATGTTTTGACATATACATTATAAAATATTATATGCACTGGTATTTAAAATAATCACATGTAGTATTGAATACTACATATCGATGTAATGATAATACATCAGCGCTTTTTAAAATGCAATCCTTTTTTTCAAAAATTTCAAAAATCCGGTTCGGATTTTAAGATTGTCTTATTGATACAGAAAAAACGCGCAAAACCGCCCATAAATTCCCTTAATTTTATTAAACAATAACCGGCAGAAAGTAAAGAAAACAAAGAAGAAAAACTTTAGAAAACTTAACCAAATACGGGGGATGTGCCGGATGTTCACAAACATGGATTTATTTTCATTAAATTTGAGTTTCCAAACCTTTCACAAATTAAGGAAAAATTTAAAAAGAAAAAATTATCGAACAAACAAAGAAAAGGTT
>ERZ833822.2607-NODE-2607-length-10730-cov-2.699016_pt1 | contig 10730 bp, 10 predicted proteins | sample MGYA00519913_ERZ833822 | MGnify/ENA primary metagenome ERZ833822 (study PRJEB31850, sample SAMEA3708746) | human gut metagenome | biome: human gut; feature: human-associated habitat; material: faeces | place: China | collected 2014 ... | reverse complement strand
TTGTTCGTTGAGGTTGGTATCTATTCCGTCCGGTAAAGAGAGAACGAAGTCAGCACAGGCGGTACGGAGAGCCTGGAGCATTTCGGCTTCGGTGGCATGAGGGTTACCCATTAGCAGGTTGTCGTGAATGGTACCGCTGAAAAGAGTGTTTCCTTGGGGGACATAGACGAAGTTGGAACGGGTTTGAGGGGAAACTTCGAGAGTTGAGAGTTGAAAGTTGAGAGTTGAGAGTGGGGGCTGCGCTGTGTTTGCAGGCGAAAGGGTGATGCTTCCTTCTTGCGGAGTGGCGAGTGCAAGAAGCAACCGGATCAGGGTAGTTTTTCCGGCACCGGTTTCACCCAATACGGCAGTGCAGCTTCCGGCGGGGAAGCTGCAGGAGAAGTGTTTTAATATAGGTCGGTCTCCTGTTGAATAACTGAATGTGACATCCTTCAATTGTAAGTCCGGGGTTTGGGGGAACAGTTGTGCGGTTCCACTTGCTTCGGAGGGAAGTTCTTCCAGTTCCATCAGTCGCTCTACGGCGGTGAGGGCATTGATAAAGGAAGGCAGCAGGCGTGAAAGATCGAGGGCAGGTCGTTGCACTTTTCCTACCAGTTGCAGGAAGGCGGTCATTGTTCCGAAGGTGATACTGCCTGTGCTAAGGCGTATTGCTCCCCAAAGAAATGCTGTAAGATAGCCGCCGGAAAACGCAAATGCCACCAGCATACGTGCAGAGAGCGAAAAGCGGGTACGACCGAATATCTGACTACGGAGTGCATCTTGCAGATCATCCAGTTTTCCGATATGCCGGTCGCTTTGTTCCAGGGTTTTGATGACGGTTCGGTGTTGCAGGCTTTCTTGTATAACGGATTGGATACGGCTGTCGCTCTGCCGGATTTCACGGGTGTAGCGGCGCATTCGTTTCATATAGAAGCGGCTACCCAATAGGAAAATAGGTAGAATGCCTACCACTACCCAAGGCAGGGACGGATCGAGAAAGCAGAAGAATACGAATGCGGCTACCAACTGAACGATGGTAACTATGAAAGCCGGAATTGTACTGGTCAGTACCCCCACGATAGCGGCGGTATCTTGTTCCACTCGGTTTACGATATCGCCGGTGTGGAAGCGTTCCAATTCGTTCCAACGGCTTTGTAATAGACGGGAGAATAGGCGGTGGCGCAGTGCGTTTCCAGTTTCCACTTGCATACGGGCACTGAGCCAGGTGTCGATGGCTCCGCACAGAAGTTGGGCGATTAACAAAGCGATAGTAAGGATAGCGGCATTGGGCAGGCTTCCGATGGTGGCACCTGTGGCAATGTCGATGACGACCTTGGAAGCATAAATAAAGGCAAGAGAAACTGCTACCCCAATGATACCTGTGAGGCAGGAGAGGAGAATACGTCCCCGTTGTCCGTGAGATACTTCCCAGATGTACTTTATTTGTTCTGTCTTCATAATGAGTTAGTTACGAGCTGCAAACTTGTTAATTTGTATTGTTACTGTTCCCTTTATCAGCGTTACCGGATACCATAACGCCTCATTGGGAGCAAACTTTCGCAGCTTCATGCAGCGTTTGGTTGCCCGGCAGAAAGTGTGCCATTTTCCGGCCCAATAACCTTTGGGACGTGGCTTGATGCGTGCGTCATGCTGACCGAAGTTTCCGGTAGCAAAGATATCATCCAGTAAGATTTCTCCTGCCCGTTCCATACCTTTGACGGAGAAGGGCAGGTTGTCTTCCGGCAAACCCAGATAATGCACGGCGATATATCCGAAAGCTTTTGCGGCACGTAGCAATTCTACTTTGCGGAAATACTTTTCCAGCAAAAGTTTGTCAATATCTTCATGACGTGTTGCCAACAGACGGGTCCAGTCGCAAACTTGGCGAAGGCCGATGCCGCTGTTCAGGAAATGGACGAATGCATGCATGAAGATATACAGCGCATTGAATGTTACAGGCGGGAGGCTGACGGGATATTCGTGTATCTCTCTTGTTTCAGCATGCTGTGGGTACCATTCCTGTATCAGACGCTGGAAGTACCGGTTACCTGCCGGATTGTTAATCCGCAGGATGATACGATGGTTTTCTATATGAACGCCATGAAATGAATAGCTGGCGTGTTTGTCCGATGCTTCTCCTTCTGCCTCTGCACCGTGACGGAGCAAAATATTGTTGGCTATGGGCTGTCCTTCCTTTCCGATATAGACGTCGATGTCGCCACATTGACGGTGCAATGGGTTTATGTAGTGAGTGGCGATGCCTTGTCCTTTCAGTAGAATAGGGTGTAGACCGGCTTCCCGGTATGGCATAAAAACTTCCGGGAGTTCTTCATTCAGGCGGAGGTTAGACTGCTCGATTTGTACTACTTTAGCTGCCCATTGCAGGTAGAGCGGTCGGGGTGGGCGCAGTTCTGCCGGCAGACTGAGCACTCCGTCGAAGGTAATGGCGAGAAGGGCTTGGGTACGTGCCAGCTGGTATATTTCTTCCCAGTCGGCACTGTTCATGCTACTGAACGGGGTTGGGTCGACGGGGGTGTTCCATAATCCGGAACGTACCAAGGTTAGGAAAGTACGACGCATATGCTATTCTATGATTCCGGCTTCCAGCCAGTTCTTTATCAGTTGTTCTGCATCCCGCTTTGCGGTTTCAGCGTCTACTTCGTAGTTTTCCGTAAGGGTGTCGGTATTGAAATCTGTTCCTTCCACATGTTGCCAAAGGCGGGTTGCCGTAGGGTTCAGACTGATGATATTGCTGAAATCTACGTTTCCTGTACCGTTGTGCATGATGATGTGTTCGTCACCAATCTGATGTAAAGTAAATCCGTTCTTAATTTTCATTGTTTGTATGTATTAGGGGTTGTTATTGTGATAATTTCTCATCTGCAAATCAAGCGGATGACACTTATTTTTTGTTACGCAGTATTTAATCCTGCGTTATTCGCGTCATCTGCGGATGAAAAATTTTTCTTCTTCTGAATATTGCCAATAGCCATCGCCTTACAGGGGTCAGTTTCATCCACCAAAAAGAGTAGCGCTGCCAGACACGGTCATTACACGGATATTCTTTCTCTTTACGGATGGCGGCAATCATTACTCCCATGACGTTGGCTATGTTGGTCTGTTCGGTTATTCGTATATTACCGTCTCCCAGTAGTGTTAGCTCTTGGCCGTTGCGGTGGATGATGCGGTGGAAGATAATACGTCCGTTCGTATCTCTGGCAAGTACGGCAACGCCCGGTTGTAAATCATCATCGGTAAAAGGGCCTAAAATAATACGGTCGCGGCGGTCTACAAGAAACGGGTTCATACTATTTCCTCTGACTGTCAGGGTTACGGTATGTCCTTCGCTGATGAGGCGTGCTACTTCGGGTAACAATACCTCGTTGGGGATGATTCTTTTTCGTCCGTTATCTATCATTCTTTTTCGGTTATGAGTTAAATGATAAATAATCTTTTAGACGCGGATGACACGGATAACGCGGATCTTTTTTTATCCACTTTTATAGCGCAGCCTTTTAAATCCGCGTTATCCGTGTCATCCGCGTCTAAAAAATAATATACCGAATGGCACTAATCACTTATCACTAAACATTAATCACTTTTGTTCTTTTCCATATCGTATTAAAACAAATCTCCGCCGCCTCCCTGTCCGGCAAGCATTTCAGAAAATACACCGGAGTATGGGCCGCAAGATATTTCACTGTTTCGATGACACCATTATTCAATTCTCTCACTTCCTTCAGATTAGAGCACGATGGCAATAGTGATGCGAAGGCCCGTGCCGGACTCTCTCGTTGAATCTCATTCATCGGAGCCTGTTCCAATCGTACAAATGCCCCTACAGGAACAGAGTCATTCTTGTAGCAGGGTGTCTTTCCGCTCCAGGGCGAACCGTAGACTGTGGCTTCCCCTGTTTCCCGGTTGAAATGCACGATGGGATTATCATCGTTCAGCAGTTCACAGCCGGGGATATGCTTCAGCCACAACCCGCTGTGCGTACTTTTTCCCGTTCCGCTTTTGCCTTGGAAGAGATATCCCTTTCCATCTTTCTTTATGACGGAAGCGTGCATTAATACAGTATCGGAACAAGCCGTATTGAAAGCATAAATCATCATCAGGATATTGTTGAGCACAAATGCATCCGCTTCTGTTTCGTGCAGGAACAGGACACCTTTGGTAAATCCGTAGAAGAAATAAGCTGTGTACTCTTTCGGATCGTTGGGAGCGAGGATGGTAATGAGATAAGAGTCCGTATCCGGAATCACACTGATCCTGCATGTAGCACCTTCCCATTCAAACTCGACGAGTGAGCGGTATTTAGCATGGTCTTCTTCTTGGATTTCACTCTCCGGCTGGACGGCAAGTGAGAATGCTATTTTGAGTTCTTTCTTTTTGTATGTATCTAAAGATAATAGGAAAGGTTTCAGGGAGGGGATCAGCTCTTCCGTTTTCCAGTGTGGAATGGTGGAGGAAGTACCGAATAGATAAGGCCCTACTTGATATACCTGTGCGTTACGCTCTCCTTTCATAATCTATAATATTTGATGTACCGGTGTAAAGGTAGAGGAATTCTTCTGATTGGACAACTGAATTTTACACAATATTACAGGTTTCGGTTCATTTCTCCAGTCTTTTCCGTTTCGGTATGTTCCGGGGATGCTATATCTTTGTAGGCAATGAAATCATTAATCTTGAATAAACCATGAAAACTGTACTTATCTGGTTGACTTTGTGTTTCGGCACCCTGATGACCACCTGTGCCAATGGAACGGCTTATCTTTTTTCCTATTTCATAAACGACAGCAAAGACGGACTGCATCTGGCTTATAGTTACGATGGCCTGAACTGGACCGCCCTGAACGGTGGCAAATCATACCTGACCCCTGCCGTGGGTAAAGATAAACTGATGCGTGACCCGAGTATCTGCCAGGCACCCGATGGCACCTTTCACATGGTCTGGACTTCCAGTTGGACCGACCGGATTATCGGCTATGCCTCTTCCCGCGACTTGGTTCATTGGAGCGAGCAGCGAGCCATTCCCGTCATGATGCACGAACCGACTGCCCACAATTGCTGGGCGCCCGAACTTTTCTACGATGAACCATCGCAGACGTATTATATTTTCTGGGCAACCACCATCCCAGGCCGTCATAAAGAAGTGGCAACCAGTGAGAGTGAGAAAGGGTTGAACCATCGCATGTACTACGTTACCACGAAAGATTTCCAGACCTTCTCGAAGACCAAAATGTTTTTCAACCCCGATTTCAGCGTCATTGATGCTGCCATCGTGAAAGACCCGAAGAATGAGGACCTTATTATGGTGGTGAAGAATGAAAACTCCAATCCACCGGAGAAGAATCTCCGCATTACCCGTACCAGAAATCTGGCGAAAGGATTCCCTACTAAAGTTTCCCCTTCTATCACCGGAAACTACTGGGCGGAAGGACCTGCCCCCTTGTTTGTGAGTGATACGCTCTATGTTTATTTCGATAAATACCGTGACCACCGTTACGGTGCAGTCCGTTCACTGGATCATGGCGAGACTTGGGAAGATGTGTCTGATCTGGTTTCATTCCCTCGTGGCATCCGTCACGGGACGGCTTTTGCTGTGGATACTTCCGTTGTGGAAGCTTTGATTGCAAACTGCAATTTTCCTTTATTGGGCTCCCGGAAAGGTGATTGAGATGTTTCACGTTTTCAGTCACCATTACATTCGTCAAAGGATACTATTTTGCGAGTGCGGTTGCTCGTTCTTTCCTTGCGGATGTTTTCTTCCATATGGTCTGTTTCGGGATCATCGGCCCATACACCAAAAAGATCTTCCAACTTTCCGTTGCCGGTTCTGTTCTTAGCTTCTTTCTTTAATATGGAGTCGGTGAGCATCTTTATCAGATGTAGTTTGGCTTCATCGCTCAGTGACTTCAGCATATCGAAGTAGCTACTTGCCAGTTTAAGGCTCATGTCCATAACTCATCTCCTTTCTTGTTGATTTATAGTGGTAAAGATAAGGTTTGCCTGTGGCTTCTGCAACAAATTACGGGGAAAATATGTTTCCTCCGTCACCTTTCCGAAGTCTCTAATATTTATAAGTCAGCATCAGACGCCCTTCCGAAGTATTGGAAAACACATTGGCGTGATACCTGTATTTGGTATCGCGGGTGTAGTTCATAAATGTGCCGGTGAGGTACAGTTGTTTCCGCAATTTCAGGTCCAGCCGGAGGCCGACTGCATGGAGAATGGCCCTCGAACGGTCGCCCTGTGCATTGAGTGTCTTCGGTTCCACTTCGTCCCAGTTGATGTCTTGGGGATACCCTTTCCAAGTGAACATGTGGTAGACTTCGTAGATGGTGGATATAGCAAGACGGTCCTTGTAGGTAAAGTTAAAGTTGAGCTTGCTACTGTAGCCGCTGGCTAGGTTGTAGATGCGTTCGTCCACTTGATAATAGTCGCTGAGGGCACCTCCCAGAAGGATGGCGTTGAGGTAGGCGTAACCATCTATTCCCCAGTTTCGTTTGAGGTTTCTTTTGTAGATGAGGCCACCGCCCACGGAAGCGGGTGTACAGAATTTATAAGGTACTTTTGCCGATACTGCCGATATCGTGTCCGAATCGTAGTAGTCGAAGTGCTGGTACAGCCCAAGGCTGAGGTAGTGCTTTTCATTGTTCACCAACTCTTTGGCTACCAGTCGGCCAACAATGTTTATCTGTCCCAGAACCGGTTGATCTTTCTGCCAGTTCAGATTCGCCTGGATGGAGAAATAGTCGTAAGGTTTGGTATCTTCCGCATCGAAGCGGTCGCCGTATTCGATGTTGATTTCGGAGGCCATACCCACACCTTTGTCCAGAATCTCGTCTTTCAGTTCCAGGGTACGTATACCCAAAGATACATCCACACTTACATCGGGTACACCGAATTGCTTACCCGAAGTGGAACGCCGCTTCCAGGCATCTCCGTTGATAATACGGGTCAAGCCACGCATAGGGGACACCAGGAATCCGGCAAACTCCAGTCCGAAGCGTGACCAACCGGTTTTCCGGTCGTCGAGGATGAGGTCGGAAACCCTGTAAGTCACTTCGCCCAGGGCCATACCACCGATAGGGGTGGCAATGATGTCGTTGGTAGAGGGATATTCGTTCTCCATAAACATCTCCCACATGAAGCTGCCGCCGAAGGCAAAGAGTCCGGACTGCCAGAAATTGTATCCGTTGGACCGGGCAGAGTTGAAGTACAGACTGCCGTGGTAGGGGTGCATGAACATATTGGTGCCCATGGCGTCATTGTCCCACACGAAGCCATGCTTGAGGTTATCCTTGATAGTACGTCCGTTGATGTAGGCAAAGTCAGCCTTACGGATATAGCGGTCGAAGGCCCAGACTCCCATATTAATGCCGAAGACCATGGTGCCCGCCTGAAGCCCCCTTTTGTGGGAGTAATAGTCTATATCTAGCGAGTCGGCAGGTCGGGGAGTGGCTAAACGGTGGCGGATGGCGAGTTGTGGATAAGCCACATTAACGGCTATCAGGAAAGTGAGCAGAGTCAGCAGTAACTTTTTCATGATGCAAACTTAGGGATTTTTATTAAATGCACGTAGTTGTATTTTTCGTAAAAAGTCTCTAGTACTTCTTAATTAACTCGTTTGCAACATAAAAGGTTCACGAAAGGGGGGAGATTGGTACGCGTTCGTCCGCTCCATTCGCGTTGTCCGCATACCAATTATTCTCCGGATGAATCGAGAATTATGGCTTGTGCTGCATGGATTTGGGGGAGTTTCTTTATCTTTGTCGCAGTTGCTACGGTGAAAATGCCGGCAACTCTAAATTCTTACTAAGAATATTTTGAAGGTGGTCCTACTCTTCCGACACGGATGTATGAAATAGAACTCTTTAAAACCATAGAAAGTTATGTCAAACGATGAGTGGAAGGAATTAAGCGAGAAATTGCACTATGGGTTGGCACTGGCCGAGCAACGCATGCTTGAGAAAAAAGCACAGCGGAACGAAACTGTGATAGTGGGTACACTGATGGGGAAATAAAAGCCATTCCTGCCCGCCGTCTGCTTCGTAAGGCAAAGCAGCGCAAGATGAAATAAATATTTTCACTTGCTGGGAATGCAGAAACAATCCTTCTTCTGTAATCCTGTTATCTTACCGAATTCCGAAACATTTGCGGCGTCACCCCTGTATGCTTCTTAAAAAATTTATTGAAGAAGGCGGCATTATTGAACCCTAGACTCAGCGCAATATCCTTCACCTGCGTATTCTCCGTGCGCAGTTGCGTCTTGGCATCCATGATGAGTGTCCTGTTGATAATCTCCATTGCCGTATGTCCCGACTCCTTCTTGACAAGCCGGCAAAGGGCGGACGGTTGCATATTCATCTTCTTGGCATAATACACCACTTGATGCTCACGGGCATATTCCTCATGTACCATTCGGACAAAAATCCGGTACTGATGGAAATGTCTGCTGCCTGGCGTCTCTTTCAGTTTCGCCTGTTCCGGACAAAGTTCGGATACCCCCTGCAACATCAGACTTAGGAACGACTGCAACACAGCCTCACTCAACTTCTCCCCAACCTCTTTATAAAGGTGCGACAGAAACGTAAACATCTCCGAGTAAAGTTGCGAAACCATTTCCGACAACGAGAAAACATAATGCTTGCCGATGATATGAAATTTATCCATCATATTCTTGCCCATTCCGGCATTCTGGATCAGTCGCTGCGAGAACATGACAGCATGTATTTCCACATCATCCGATGCGGTCAGTAGCTGGACGAAAGTCTCGGGAGGAACAACTATCAGCTCATTCACCCCAATCCGATATTCGGTATGATTAATAATTGTCTTCAGCGAACCCTTGCTGCAAAGAGCGAAAATGCCTCCCTCCGTCTTGTAAGCCCGTCCCGACAAATAGCTCAGCCCACTTGCCGTGATCTGCTGATATGCAATGAAGTCGGCATTTATATTGAATTTAGTTATACTCATGTCTTATCTTTTAGGCTTGCAAAATTGAATGATATTGATTTATAATCAGCAGGAATAACCGTTAAATTCGACTCTCTGTCCCTTTTCGTCCCGTTAAAAGATGTAAAGGTGTGAATGACGGAATATATCTGTGCCAAAATGGAATATTAATTTCTTCCGGTTTGTTTGTTGCCTACCCGTTTAAGCCCGACCTTTGCCGTCTACACGATAAACATAACCCTTTATGAACCCTGATATACCCCAAGAAGTACGGATAGTGAACGCCATTGCCGAACAATTGTTCGATGTATGGCCCGTCAGCATTGTCATGATCGACCTTGAAGACCGCATCTGGCGCGTGAACAAGCAGATGAGTGATGAACTCCAACTGGATACGGACATCATCGGTAAGTCTGTCTTCGATTTGTTGGAAGTAGTGCAGGATAAGCAGAATGTCCTGCCTCGTTATTTACAGGAACTGCACGAAGGTTGCCAGCGCATCATCCCCTTGTCTTCCAACTGTTTCATCTATGAACAGAAGCGGCACATCAGTTTTCTGATACAAGGTGCCTTGATAGGCGTGTATGAAGAAGAGCGGCTGGTAAGAATCGTACTCTATTACCGCAATGTGCTGGAAGAAAGAACCCAGAAACGTTTGCTGAACATCGCCCTGAGTCGTACGCAGATATTCCAGTGGTCGTACGACCTGGAACGTAATCTTATGATTATCGATCCCCGCTATTTCGAATATTTGGGTATCCCTACCCGCGACTACACCCTCACCCCCGAAGAGTTTGCTTATCTGATACATCCCGACGACCGTCAGTCGGTGTTTGATGCCTTAACCTTGCAGCTGGATGGTAATCTATATGAAGCTCCTGTAGAATACCGCCTCCGCCGCGACGACGGCAGTTGGGAATGGTTCGAAGCCCAGTCCACCTACGTCGGGCAGCTGAAAGAAGCCCCTTACCGTATTGTCGGCATCTGTATGAGTACTCAGAAATACAAGGATACCGAAGACTGTTTGAACGAAGCCCTGCGTAAAGCCCGGCACAGTGATGAACTGAAAAGTATCTTCCTTGCCAATATGAGTCACGAAATACGCACCCCGCTCAATGCCATTGTGGGTTTTTCCTCCCTGCTGGCCCATGGAGACTCAGACCTGACCAAGGACGACATCATCGAATTTACCTCTCTGATTGAAAAGAACAGCCAGTTGTTGATGGTCCTGATATCCGACATCCTGGACCTCTCCAAGATAGAGTCGAACACCATGGAGTTCAACTTCTGCAACATCTCCCTCCATCAGGTACTGAATGAGATAGGCAGTGCGCAAAGAATGAATATGAAGAAAGGCGTGGAACTGTTGCTGGATCTTCCTGGACAGGAGATCACTATTGCTACCGATCCCACTCGCCTGAGCCAGATTATCAACAATCTGGTGAACAATGCGATTAAGTTTACCTCTGAAGGAAATATCCGTATAGGCTACCGGCCTGCCACTTGCAATCGTGTAAAGATATTTGTGGAAGACACGGGAACAGGTATGGCCAAAGAAGTGATAGAACATATCTTTGACCGTTTTTACAAAGGAGATGCCTTCAAGCAAGGCACAGGACTGGGGCTGGCCATCTGCCGGACAATCGCTGAACGTTTCAAAGGGAAGATCGAAGTAGCGTCTACGCCCGGAAAGGGTACACGCTTTACAATCATTCTGCCGCTGAAAGTAGAAGAATGAGTGGGTGCATAATGGTATAGTAATGAGTTTTCACCACAGAGTAACACAG
>ERZ833822.2603-NODE-2603-length-10766-cov-2.787695_pt1 | contig 10766 bp, 8 predicted proteins | sample MGYA00519913_ERZ833822 | MGnify/ENA primary metagenome ERZ833822 (study PRJEB31850, sample SAMEA3708746) | human gut metagenome | biome: human gut; feature: human-associated habitat; material: faeces | place: China | collected 2014 ... | reverse complement strand
CCAGAACGCCCGGCTGTATCGGGACCATATCGCCGTCGCCGTCTCCTCCGCCCCTGTGAACCGGGTGGTGGCGGCCCAGGCGGCGGACGAGTTGCTGAATATCATCGGCATCGACACCTCCTTCGTCCTCTATCCGGACGGAGACCGGGTGATCGTCTCCGCCCGCTCCATCGGAGAGGTGAACGTACAGGTCATTTTGGAGAAGCTGGGGGGGGGCGGCAATGCCGCCGCAGCCGGCGGACAGATCCCGGACAAATCCTTGACCCAGGTTGCTCAGGAGCTGGCCCAGGCCATCGACCAGTATCTGGAGGACGAATGATGCCCGGATGCTGCTCCGGCAGGATGCCTCAAGTCTCTGCCGCTGGTATTCGTAGTGGTCTGAATGAGATTGAAATGTCAAGATTCTATTTTTAGGAGGAATTTACCATGAAAGTGATTTTACAGCAGGACGTCAAGGGCCAGGGGAAGAAGGGCCAGCTGGTCAATGTCTCTGACGGCTACGCCCGGAATTTCCTGCTTCCCAAGAAGCTGGCTGTTATCGCCACGGCCGAGAATGTGAACACCATGAAGCAGCAGGAGAAGGCCCGCAAGGCCCAGGAGGCTGCCGAGAAGGCGGAGGCCGAGGCCCTGTCTGAAAAGCTGAAGGGGCTGACCGTGAAGGTGGCTGCCAAGGCCGGAGAGGGCGGCCGCCTGTTCGGCGCAGTCACCGCCAAGGAGATCTCCGAGTGCCTGGCAGAGCAGCACGGACTGACCATCGCCAAGACCAAGCTGGTGCTGGACGAGCCCATTAAGGCATGCGGCGGCTATCAGATCCGCGCCAAGCTGGGCTATGAGGTCACCGGGACCGTCAACGTGATGGTCACGGAGGAGCAGTAAGCCCTTGTTTGGAGTTAGGAATTTAGATATTTGGAATAGAGATTCGGAATTGGCCGGTCTGGCTCCGCCGGACAGATCGGGAGCAGCAGGCGGAAGCGCACGCTGCAATTCCTAATTTCTCATTCCTAATTTCTAACTCACAAGAGAGGGGGTTCTGGAAGGTGCCAATGGAAGACGAACAGCTGCTGCTCCGGCAGATGCCTCACAGTGTGGAGGCGGAGCAGGCGGTGCTGGGCTCTATGCTCATCGACGCCCGGTGCGTGCCGGAGGTCATCGACCAACTGCGGTCCGACGACTTCTATGTACGGCAGAACCGGGAGATCTACGATACCATCTACTCCATGTTCAATTACTCCCTCACCATCGACCCAGTGACGGTGCTGGAGCACATGAAGCAGAACGGGGTGTACGACGAGAACACCTCCCGGGGCTATCTGCTCCAGCTCATGGACACCACCCCCACCGCGGCCAACGTGGTGGAGTACATCGGGATCCTGAAGGACAAGACTCTGCTGCGCCGGGTGGCCGAGGCCGCAGGCGATCTCACCGCCCTGATCCAGCAGGGAACGGAGACGGGGCAGGACATCCTGGAGGCCGCGGAGCAGCGGATCTATGCCATCCGCCAGGGCCGGGCCGCCCGGGGGCTCATCCCCATCTCCAACGTCCTCATCGATGTGTACGACCGGCTCACCGAGCTGGCCGCCAGCGAGTCGGCCATCCCAGGCCTGTCCACCGGCCTGACCGATCTGGACCGGGCCATCTCCGGCCTGAACAAGTCGGACCTGATCCTGCTGGCCGCCCGCCCCGGTATGGGTAAGACCTCCATGGCCCTGAATATCCTGCTGGAGGCGGGAAAGAAGTCGGGAAAAAATGTGGCCTTCTTCTCGTTGGAGATGAGCCGGGAGCAGCTGGCCCTGCGCCTGATCTCCAGCGAGTGCTTTGTGGACAACAAAAAACTGGTCACCGGAAAGCTGACGGAGGAGGACTGGGAAAAGGTGGCGGTGGCGGCGGACTCTCTGAACCGCTCCCGCATCTTCATCGATGACGACTCCTCGGTGTCCGTGGCCGACATCAGCGCCAAGTGCCGCCGGATGGACAACCTGGGGCTGGTCATCATCGACTACCTCCAGCTGATGCAGTCCGCCGGAGGGCGGACTTACTCCGGCGAGAACCGGCAGCAGGTGGTCTCTGACATCTCCCGGGCCCTGAAGATCATGGCCAAGGAGCTGGATGTGCCGGTGCTGTGCCTCAGCCAGCTGTCCCGTGCCAATGAGAGCCGCAGCGACAAGCGGCCCATGCTGTCCGACCTGCGTGAGTCGGGCGCCATCGAGCAGGATGCCGACATCGTCATGTTCCTCTATCGGGAGGGCTATTACGACAAGGACACCCCGAACCCCAACCTGGCCGAGTGCATCATCGCCAAGAACCGGCACGGCGAGACCCGGACTGTCGAACTCCAGTGGCTGCCGGAGTTCACCACCTTCGGCAACATGGAGTGGCAGCACGATGAATACTGACCGTATTTTTAAGATGAATTTTTACGGATTCAACCCCAAAATGGGGCCCGGGAGGATCTATGGGTGATTTTGCAGGCGGTCTGCTTCTGGCGCGGGAGCTGATCCCCCCCGGCAGCACCGTCCTGTGCGCCGTATCCGGCGGAGCGGACTCCGTGTGCCTGCTCCACCAGTTGTACCGACTGCGCCGGGAGGTCCCCTTTACATTGGCCGCCGCCCACTACAACCACCAGCTGCGTGGGGAGGAGGCCGACCGGGACGCGGCCTTCGTCCGCCAGTTCATCACCCTGTGCTGCGGGCGGGACCGCCTGCTCCAGCCCGACGGGACATGGCGGGACCTGCCCCCGGTGGAACTGTTCATCGGGGGCGGCGATGTGTCCGGAGAGGCCCGCCGCCGCCGCCGCGGTGTGGAGGAGACCGCCCGGGACATGCGCTATGATTTTCTCCGCCGGACCGCCCGGACCTGCGGGGCCCAGTGGATCGCCACCGCCCACAACGCCGGGGATAACGCGGAGACCATCCTGCTCCACCTGATCCGGGGGACCGGGCTGCGCGGCCTGGGAGGGATCAGACCCCGTCAGGGGGATGTGATCCGCCCCCTGCTGTCCGTCTCACGAAATGAGATCGAGGCGTATCTCCGCTTCTGGGGGCTGCCCTGGCGGGAGGACGCCACCAATCGGGACGATGCATACACCCGAAACCGCCTGCGCCACCGGGTACTGCCCGAACTGGAGGCCATATCCCCCGGCCTGACCGTCCGGCTGGGAGAGATGTCCGCCCGCCTCCGGGCGGACGAGGCGTATCTGGTGGAGCAGGTCCAGGCCTCCCTTGCGCCCCTGGAGGAGATCCCCGGGGGACTGTCTCTCCCCGCGGAATCGGTGGCGGCCCTTCCCCAGCCCCTGGCAGTGCGGGCTGCCCGCATCCTGCTGGGCCGTATGGAGGGTGGAAACGAGAACTGCTCCGCCGCCCACCTGGAGGGCCTGATCGCCCTCTGCCGCAGCGGAGATCCGTCAGCGGAACTGAATCTCCCGGGCGGCGTCACCGCCCGCCGGGCGTACAGCCGCCTGATCTTGACACGCTCCGCCCCTCCGGCGGCGCCGGAAAATCAAGTCCCGCTGCCCCTGCCGGGCACGGCGGAGTGGGCGGGCTGGACGGTACACAGCACCCCGGAGCTCTACCGGGGGCAACGGCAGGGGCCTCTTCAGTTTTGGCTGGACCGGGACGCGGTCCATGCTCTGACCCTGCGGGGCCGTCGGACAGGGGACCGGCTGAAGCTGCCGGGCCGCCCCACCAAGACCGTCAAAAAATGGTGCGTGGATCAGAAGATCCCCGCCTGGCTCCGCCCGGGGCTTCCGGTGCTGGACTGCGGCGGCTGTCTGGCCGGGGTGGCAGGCCTGGGACCGGACGCCGCTCTGCTCCCCCCGCACGGAGCGCCCGCGTGGCGCATCCGGCTGACCCCGCCCCAGGAATTTCAAAGCTTGGCCGCGCCGGAGCCATCCGGCCGGCAATCCATTCAGCAGCAGTCATTGTGAGGAAAGGAAGAAGTATTATGTTGGAAAAAGATATTCAGGAGATCCTCTTCAGCGAGGAGCAGCTGGCCAGCCGGGTGAATGAGATCGCCCGGCAGATCACCCAGGACTACCAGGGGAAGGAGATCGTCCTCATCAGTGTCCTGCGCGGCTCCTTCGTCTTTATGGCGGACCTGTGCCGCCGGATCGACCTGCCCTGCACTGTGGACTTTATGGCCGTGTCCTCCTATGGCTCCGGCACCTCCTCCACCGGTCAGGTCCAGATCACCAAGGACCTTTCCAGCGACATCGCTGGAAAGCACATCATCGTGGTGGAGGACATCCTGGACTCCGGGAACACCCTGAGTTATCTGCTGAAGCTGCTGGCTCAGCGCAAGCCCGCCTCCATCCGGCTGTGTACTCTGCTGGACAAGCCCGAGCGCCGCACCAAGCCGGTGGAGGTCCACTACTCCGGCTTTACCATCCCGGACGCGTTCGTGGTGGGTTATGGCCTGGACTACGCCGAGCACTACCGCAATCTGCCCTACATCGGGATCCTGAAGCCTGAGGTCTACGGCGGCTGACCCATCCAAGCGCCGGAGGGCCCCGGTTGGCGGACCGTGTCCTCCGCGTATCCCTACACCGCCGGAAAGGAAGTGTCCTCTCTTGAAGCGATTCAGTTCCCGGGATGTGATACTCTATCTCATGCTGCTCCTGCTGATGATCTTTGCGGTCAACACGGTCCAGCAGATGGATGAGGCGGACGATCCCACATACAGCCAGGTCCGGACCCTGTTTGAGCAGGAAAAGGTCAAATATTTCGTGCTGAACGGAAACGACCTGGGCCTTCAGATCCGGGAGGAAGGAGATAAGGTCAGCACGGTCCACTACCAGCTGCCCGATCTGTCCGTGTTCTATTCGGACCTGCACGAGCTTATCGATCAGCAGCACGAGAGCGGCGTGCTGGAGGGCTACGACTACAAGGTGGGCATCGAAGGGACCTGGTGGTACCGGATGCTCCCCTATCTGGTCCTGCTGCTGGTCATGGCCGCTTTCTGGTACATGATGTATCTGCGGCAGTCCGGGGGCAGCTCTGGCGGAGGTCCTGGGCCCAGCCGCTTCGGACACGCCCGCACCCGCACCCTGGCCGACCAGGGGAAGAAGGTCACCTTCCAGGATGTGGCCGGTGCAGAGGAGGAGAAGGAGGAGCTGCGGGAGATCGTGGATTTTCTGCAGGATCCCCAGAAGTTCATCTCCCTGGGCGCCCGGATCCCCAAGGGCGTGCTGCTGGTGGGCCCTCCGGGCACCGGCAAGACGCTGATCGCCAAGGCGGTGGCCGGCGAGGCGGGGGTCCACTTCCTGTCCATTTCCGGCTCTGACTTTGTGGAGCTGTATGTGGGCGTGGGCGCCAGCCGGGTCCGGGACCTGTTCGATCAGGCCAAGAAGGAGGCCCCCGCCATCGTATTCATCGACGAGATCGACGCCGTGGGCCGCCAGCGTGGCAGCGGCCTGGGCGGCGGACACGACGAGCGGGAGCAGACCCTGAACCAGCTGCTGGCGGAGCTGGACGGCTTCGACCCGGGCAAGGGCATCATCGTCCTGGGGGCCACCAACCGCCCGGAGGTGCTGGACAAGGCGCTGCTGCGCCCCGGCCGCTTTGACCGGCGCATCACCATCGACCGGCCCAACCTGGCCGGTCGCCTGGCCACCCTCCAGGTCCACACCCGGAAGATCAAGCTGTCTGAGGACGTCAATCTGAAGAAGATCGCCCTGGCCACCGCCGGGTGCGTGGGTGCGGATTTGGCCAACCTGGTGAACGAGGCCGCCCTGCGGGCGGTGCGCCTTGGCCGCCGCCTGGTGACCCAGGAGGACCTGCTGGCCTCCTTTGAGTTCGTCATCGCCGGCAGTGAGAAGAAAAATTCTGTGCTCACTGAGTTTGAGAAGAAGCTGGTGGCCTACCACGAGGTGGGCCACGCCATGGTGGCCTATAAGCAGAAGAACGCCGAGCCGGTGCAGAAGATCACCATCGTTCCCCACACCGAGGGTTCGCTGGGCTATACCTTGCTGATGCCGGAGGAGGATAAGACCAATCTGCGCACCAAGGATGAGCTGATGGCCAAGATCACCGTCTCCATGGGCGGACGGGCGGCGGAGGAAGTGGTGATGAACACCATGACCAACGGGGCCTCTCAGGACATTCAGGAGGCTACCAGCATCGCCCGGAACATGGTGGCCATGTTCGGCATGAGCGACGAGTTCGGCATGATGGCCCTGGGTTCCGTCCGAAACCAGTACCTGGACGGCGGCTATGGCCTGGACTGCGCCCAGGAGACTGCGGCCGTCATGGATAAGGAGGTCAAGATCCTGCTGGATAAGTGCTACCGGGACGCGGTTGCCCTGATCCGGGAGAACCTGGAGGATATGCACAAGGTGGTGGCCTATCTGCTGGAGAAGGAGACCATCACCGGCGGCGAGATGGTGGCCATCATCCAGGGCCGGGACCCCGCCCTGGTGGAGGAGGCGTACGCCTCCACTGCCAGCCGGGAGCGCAGGCCTCTGCCCGGGGACATCGAGCCTCCCGCCCGGAATATCCACATCGTCAGCGAGGAGATCAAGGCTCCCATCCCCCTGGAGGAGCCGGAGGAGCCCGCTGAGTCCGAGGAAACACCTGCGGAGGAGGACTCTGCGGACGGCGGCGAGGCGCCGGAGCCCTCTGCCTCCGCTTCGGAGGAGCCTGTCCGCAATGAGGATGCGGTTCCCACTGAGGAGGATCCCTCTGATACAAAGCCCAAAGCATAAATGTGACCCCCGCGCTGTGTGGAACCAGTGGTTCCGCGGCGCGGGGGTTCTCTGCCTTTTGGGGCGCTTTCGATGGCCCTTCATCTGGCTTACCTATGCCGCACGGCCTTCCACCCCGCCGGGGGAAGGTTCTCAGTGGTCTGTGGAATCTGGGAGGATATTTTGACCGGGAAACTGGAAAAAACATAACAAATAGTATAATAAGATGGTAATATACAAAATAAACCTACCCTGTGAGGCCAATGTGGCCGCACAGGGCAGGTTTCTGCTTGAAATATGGACTCAGAGGCACCGGCGGTAGGTGCGGGTGATCTCCCGCAGCTTGCCGGAGACGTAGGGGTTGAGGGCCTCGCTGCGGACCCGCCAACTCCAGTTGTGGTCCCCCATGGTGCCGGGGGTGTTCATCCGCGCGTCCGCCCCCAGGCCCAGCACGTCCTGAAGGGGGGCGATGGCCAGATAGCTCCCGGAGGCCCAGGCGCCGGAGATGACCCCCCAGCCCAGGCCCTCCTCCTCCCGCAGACGGAGGTAGCGGCGGCGTAGCTGGCCTCCTCCAGCCGGGCCTCGTTGAGGAACTGGACGAAGGTGGGGGTGTCGTGGGTGCCGGTGTAGACCACGGAGAAGGGCTGGCAGTTGTGGGGCAGATAGGCGCTCTCCCCCTGGGGATCAAAGGCAAACACCATCACCTTCATCCCCGGGATACCGCAGGTACGCACAAAGTGCAGGGCATCCTGGTCCAGGTCTCCCAGGTCCTCGGCGATGAGCTCCAGCTTGGGAGAGGCTGTCTGGAGGAGCTGGAGCAGCTCCAGACCGGGGCCCGGCTCCCAGTGCCCCTCCTTGGCGCTTTTGGCCCCGGCAGGGATGGACCAGTAGGTGTGGAAGGCCCGGAAGTGGTCGATGCGGATGGCGTCGTACAGCCGGGAACACCAGTGGATGCGCTCCTTCCAGAACAGGAATACCTGCCGCTTGTGGCCCTCCCAGTCATAGAGGGGGTTGCCCCAGAACTGGCCCTCAGCGGTAAAGGCGTCTGGGGGTACACCGGCTGCCGCAGTCAGACGGCCCTGACCGTCCACCTGGAACAGCTCCGGGTGGAAGTAGAACTCTGCGCTGTGGCTGGACAGATAGATGGGGATGTCCCCCATAATGCGAATTCCCTTCTGATTGGCGTAGTCCTTCAGGTGGAACCACTGCTGATAGAAGATGTCCTGAAGGAAGGTGTGGAAGGCCATCCGCTGGGGGTCTGGGACGGCCTCCTTCGGCCATTGGCTGCAATCAGTCTGATACTGGTCGTGGAGGGCGGCGAATTTGGCGTAGTCCTCCAGCCATGGGAGGTGGAGCTCCTCCGGCATCTGGGCCCGGAGGCCGGGAAAGCGGAGGAACGCCTGATAGAGCAGGTCCATCCGCGTGGCCTGGAGATGGGCATAGTCCACCCGGTCGGGGGAGTCCCGTCGGGCGGCCTCCACCTCCTGATGGGTGAGCAGGCCCATGGACACCAGCTCGTCCAGGTCGATGAGATCGGGATTGCCTGCAAAAGCGGAGGGGGACATATAGGGGGAATTGCCGTGGCCGGGGGGGACCAGGGGCAGGATCTGCCAATAGGTCTGTCCGGCGTCCGCCAGAAAGTCCACGACCCGGCGGGCCGGCGCGCCCAGAGAGCCGACGCCGTAGGGACCGGGCAGAGAGGAGACAGCCAGCAGGACACCGCTGGCGCGTGAGTCATACATGGGAACGGGCTCCTTTCAGGGAATTCTCGGATTTTGGGAAAAACATGGACCTAATGTTTGAACAGATGGGAACACGAACAGTATAGCATAAACTGTGGAAATTACAAGGTAAAATGGGAAAAATACCTATTCCTCTGCGGGCTTTTCAGGTGCGGCGCAGGCCCGGCGGAAAAAATCCAGGGTGCGGTCGTTGGTCTCCCGGCTCTCCGGCCAGTCCCAGTGGCCGACCTCAAAGACATGGGTGAGGCGCTCGCCCTGGGCGCGGGTCCAGAGCAGAGCCTCATGCTCCAGGGGGGAGCGGTCCAGCCAGTCCATCAGCCGGCGGCTCTGGCGGTAGTAGCGGTCGGGCTCGCTGGCGATGACCAGGATAGGGGGGAGGGGCAGGCCAGGGGCGGTGTCCTCAAAGCTGGCATGGCCCCACAGGGGGGAGGAGGGGCCGGCAGGTCCAAACAGCATCCGCAGGTATTCGCGGGTGACGGCCTTATCTAAGTTGGGCTTTAGAAAGTTGAAGCGGTAGACGTCGCATACCCCGTGGGCGATGGCCAGGGCCCGGAAGGGGTGGACCAGAGGGGCGGCTCCGTACAGCGCCTGGAGGACAGGGTCCAGCTGAATGCAGGCGGCCAGCCCGGCCAAATGTCCCCCAGCGGAGTCCCCGGTGAGGCAGAGCCGGTCCAGATCCAGGCCGTATGCTCCGCCGTGGTGCTCCAGCCACCGGAAGCTGGCAAAGACGTCCTGGACCTGCCCCCGGAGGTCCACCTCGGGGAGCAGGCGGTAGCTCATGCCCATGACGGCCCACCCCTGGGAGGCCAGGTACATACAGTAGGCCCGGTTCAGCTCCCGGTCGCCGTACATCCAGCCTCCCCCGTGGATGTCCACCACCACGGGCAGAGGGCCCTCCGCCCCCAGGGGGCGGTACAGGTTCAGCGTGTGCATAGGGTGGCCGCCGGACAGATAGGGCAGGCCCTCCAGGACCTCCACTCCTGTGGGGAGGGGCTGGCGGGCCAGCCGGACAGCGTCCCGCCGGCGGTTGGACTCCCACTTCCGGCGGATCAGGGCGTGGGTCAGGTATCCCATAACAGGCTCCTTTCCGGGTGAAATAAAAACAGCTCCGGCCAATGGACCGAAGCTGCTCTGTTCCGTTTCGAGGAGCGATTAGCCCTCAGAAATGGCGCTCATGGGGCAGGTACCAGCACAGGAACCACAGTCCAGGCAAGCACCGGCGTCGATCACATAATGATCATCACCCTGAGAAATGGCGCCCACGGGGCAGGCATCCGCGCAGGAACCACAGCTGATGCAAGCATCGCTAATGACATAAGCCATTGGAAATACACCTCCCTTAGAATGTAACTCTTATTTTATCACATCTTTTTGAAAATGCAATGCTAATTTTTCTAAAAAACGGGCATAGTTAAAAAGCACCGGCGGTGGAAGGTTCTGGATATACCGGCGGAGAGACAGGAGGAATTTCTTTGGAACAGAAGTCACGGAGGCGATGGGAGATGGCGGACAGCCGGTTTACATCCACAGCCCTGGGGGCCATCCGGCTGGCCCAGGAGAACGCAGTCCGGCTGGGGCACTGCTATGTGGGCAGTGAGCACCTTCTGCTGGGGCTGGCCTGCCAGGAGTACAGCCTGGCGGCCAGGCTGCTGGGGGAGGCGGGGGCGGACAGCCGCTCCCTGCGGGCCGCCGTCGTCCAGCTGGTGGGCGCCGGAGCGCCCGGTCCCACCCTGCGCCAGGGTTTGACGCCCCGGTGCTGCCAGGTCATCCGCAGGGCGGCGGAGGAGTGCCGGCGGCTGGGCGGCCCGGCGGTAGGGGCGGAGCACCTGCTGCTTGGAGTGCTTCTGGAGCCGGACAGCTCCGCAGCCCGCCTGCTGGGGGCCTGCGAGGTGGACCGGGAGGGGCTGCGCCGGGCGGTGCACGCCGCGCTGGGGGGTGAGGAGGGAGTCCCCCGCCCTATTCGGAGCCGGGAGCCGGAGCGGGTCTCTGGCGACACCCGCCAGCTGGACCAGTGTGCCCGGGATCTGACCCGGATGGCGGCGGAGGGGCGGCTGGACCCAGTGATCGGCCGGGAGGAGGAGCTGGACCGGGTGATCCAGATCCTCTCCCGCCGCACCAAGAACAACCCGGCACTGATCGGGGAGCCCGGCGTGGGCAAGACAGCGGTGGCGGAGGGGCTGGCTCTGGCCATTGCCGACGGCGCGGCCCCGGCGCATCTGCTGGGCAAGCGGGTGTGTGCCTTGGATCTGTCTGCCATGGTGGCGGGCACCAAGTACCGGGGGGAGTTTGAGGAGAAGCTGAAGCACGTGCTTCAGGAGGTGCGCCGGGCGGGGAATATCATCCTCTTT
>ERZ833822.2568-NODE-2568-length-10960-cov-9.991930_pt1 | contig 10960 bp, 7 predicted proteins | sample MGYA00519913_ERZ833822 | MGnify/ENA primary metagenome ERZ833822 (study PRJEB31850, sample SAMEA3708746) | human gut metagenome | biome: human gut; feature: human-associated habitat; material: faeces | place: China | collected 2014 ... | reverse complement strand
ATCTACTACATCATCAAGGACCTGCCCGAGGACACCCGCGCCGCAGGCCGTGCCGCCGTCAAGAGCTTTGGGGTGAAGAGCCGCTTTGTCCACTTTGAGTTCTTCCGCATGACCGAGGATCAGGCCAGCATGGGCAAAAAGGGCCAGATCGTGGCACTGGAAGTCAACATGCGCCCCTGCGGCGGCTTTACCCCGGATATGATCAACTTTGCCCGCTCCACCAACGTGTACAAAATCTGGGCCGATATGATCGCCTTTGGTGGTACCGACATGCCGGTGGGCGAGCACTTCTACTGTGCCTTTGCCGGCCGCCGCGACGGCAAACACTTTGTGTACAGCCACGAGCAGATCATGCAGAAGTATCAGGACAACATGCGTATGGTGGACCGCATCCCCGACGCACTGTCCGGTGCCATGGGCAACCAGATGTATGTGGCGAACTTCTCCACCCGCGAGGGTATGGAGCAGTTCTACTCGGACGTGCTGGCCGTGACCGACGACACCAACGCCGCCGCACAGGCCGAGCTGGCACAGGTGCTGGCTCTGGGTGAGCCCGACGCCGCCCCGGCTGCTCCTGCCGCCAAGCCCACCGCCGCCAAGCCCGCCCGCAAGGCACGCAAGTAATTCCCGCATAAACGACAAAAAGCAGCCCGCCTCCGGGGAAACTCCGGCGGCGGGCTTTGTTGTCCCCTGCGCCAAAGTGTGGTATACTGGACCGGAAAAAACAAAAAATGAGGTATCATCTATGAAAATTCCTGCAAACGGCTTTACCCATGCCGGCAAGTTCCACGCCGACGATGTGTTTGCCACAGCTCTGCTGCAGATCCTGCGGCCGGACATCAAGATCACCCGCGGCTTTACCGTGCCCGATGACTTTGACGGCATCGTGTACGACATCGGCTTTGGCATGTTCGACCACCATCAGGAGCCGCGGGAGTACCGCGCCAACGGCGTGCCCTACGCGGCCTTCGGCCTGCTGTGGCGGGTGCTGGGCCCCGGCCTTGTGGGTGAGCGGCAGGCCCGGCTCATCGACGAGAACTTCATCCAGCCGCTGGATCTGAACGACAACACCGGCGAGCAGAACAGCCTGTGTGACGCCATCGGCTTCTTCAACCCCGTGTGGGACTCCAAGGAGGATCAGGACGCCTGCTTTTTCCAGGCTGTGGCGGTGGCAAAGCAGATCCTGGAGCACCAGATCGACGCCGCCAACGCCGTGAACCGTGCCGACGAAAAGGTGCAGCAGGCCTACCGGAACTCCCGCGACGGCATCGTGGTGCTGCCCTGCTATCTGCCGTGGAAAAACGGCCTGTACAAGACCGACGCCCTGTTTGTGGTGTACCCCAGCCAGCGCGGCGGGTGGAGCGCCCAGTGCGTGACCGACCACAAGACCAAGCGCTCCAAGCTGCCCTTCCCCCAGAGCTGGGCCGGCCAGCCGCAGGAGGTCATCGAGCAGAAGAGCGGCATCCCCGGCATCAGCTTCTGCCACGCAAGCCGCTTCCTCATCACGGCCCAGGACAAGGATACCGCCATTGCCGCCTGCCGTCAGGTGCTGCGCAACAATGGCCGCATCTGACCGTACGGCGCGGCCCAAGGCCGCTTTTGTGTATATGGTGCGCTGCACCGGCGGCCAGCTGTACACCGGTTGGACCAACGACCCCGCCGCCCGCCTGCGGGCCCACCGCAGCGGCAAAGGGGCCCGCTACACCCGCGCCCACGGGGCCGAGGGCTTTGCCTATCTGGAACGGTGCGCCGACCGCTGTGCCGCCCTGCGCCGGGAAGCCGCCCTTAAAAAGCTGCCCAAGGCGCAAAAGGAGCTTTTGTGCACGGCGTGGCAGGCCGCCGGACGCCCCTTTGCGGAGCACGGCGCGGGCAGTGCCGGTTAAATCCCGTCCAAAATTGTAAATTCTGGACGCAATATTGCCTTTTGGCTTGATTTGTGTTGCAATTTTGTTAGAATTGTGATAGACATTAAGTGTGAATGTGTCTGTTTTCAGGGGCGGCAGGCAAAGCCTGACACCCTGCAACAATTAAAGGAGGATGGAACGTGAGAAAAATCAACAAACTGGGCAGACGTGCGGCTGCTCTGGTGCTGGCCGTTGGTCTTACCCTGTCCACGGCGGCTCCCGTGCTGGCGGCGGACGCCGACGAGGTGCAGACCCCTGCAGCCCAGACCGAGCAGCAGGAAGCCGACACGGAGGCTGACGAAGTCGACGTCGATACCGAGGCTGACGAAGCTGCTGCACTGCCGGAACTGTCCGAGGACCGGGAGGTGGCAGAGGAGGACGAGGCTGCTGCCCTGCCGGAACTGGATGAGGAGTGGGCTGTAGACGAGGCTGCCTTGTTAAAGGGACATAAGCATAAATGGAAGAAAGAAAAAACAGTTGCCCCTACTTGCACGGAGCAGGGATATACCGTTTACAAGTGTGAGTATAACCTCTTCGGGATCGGCTGCACGGCAACAAAAAAAGATGATTTCGTCTCTGCCCTGGGCCACGATATGAGCGACTGGATCGTGGTGAAGGCTACCTGCACCACTGCCGGAGAAAAGTACAAGGTCTGCCAGCGCAGCGGCTGCAACCACAAGGTGGTAGAGGAAGGCTATGCAGAAGCCTACCCTGCCCTGGGCCATGATTTTGAGGGCGCAGAGTGGGTCATTGAGGCCCCCACCTGCACCACCCCCGGCCAGCGGTATCAGGTGTGCAAGCGGGATGGCTGCAACCAGAAGAACATTGACGAGGCTTATGCAGAAGCCCACCCTGCCCTGGGCCATGTCTGGGGCAAGTATGTAGACGACGACAAGCCCGGCTGTCAGCAGCAGACCGAGACGGCCCACTGCACCCGTGAGGGCTGCACGGCGACCGATACGGAGAATCTGCCGAACTTTGGTGCCGACGGCAACCCCCTGCCGCATAAGTATACAAACTACACGGTAACGGCAGAAGCTTTTGGTGTGCCCATTACCTACGAGAGCTACTGTGATTACTGCCATGGCGCACGCAAAGATTTTACAGTGGCCGACAAGGATGCGCGTGTTGATACGGAAACCAAGACGGCCCTGAACAACGTCAAGCTGGACGGCAAGACGGCAGATGAGTATGTTGATGCAGTCATCAACAAGGCTCTGGCAAATGCACAGGAAGCCGTCAAGAATGCCAAGACCAAGGAAGAAGCCCTTGATGCGCTGGATCAGATCTCCAGCACCGTGAAGTCGGAGCTGTCGGGTATCAAGATCAGTGTGGGCAATCTTAGTACCGATGTGACCATCAGCGAGAAGGATCTGAACGAGGCCCTGAAGCCGCTGGACGATACCGTGGCCGACCTGAAGAGCAGCCTGAACGACAGCTTCCTGTCGCAGGACACCATCACCAATGTGGTGGACAAGCTGGCAGGCGACGTACAGGGCAGCAAGGCCCCGCAGGCGGGCATCAAGCAGATCCTGCACAACACCGTGTACGATGCGATTTATAACATCGGTGTGTCGGATGACAAGAAAAAGACAACGGACAATACGCAGGTCATCAGTGATATGGTGCTGCAGCTGGTAAAGGACGTTGTAGATACCAGTAAGACGGGTGAAGGGTATGAAGATAATGATAAAAAATGGAATGCCCTGACCGGTTCTCTGGTGAATGACGCCATGAACTTGGCCGTGGATGAGCTCATGAAGGATGAGACCTACGCAAAGCTCCTCAAGACCAAGCTGGGTGCCGCCACGATGGAGGAAGTCCGTGCGGAGGTCAGGAACCAGCTGGTGAATGACCCGACCTTCATGAACCAGGTGCGCAAGATTGCGGAAAATGCAGCCTCCAATGCACAGAAGCGCGTGAATGGCGGTTGGCCGACCGAGAAGATCATGGACGGCCTGCAGAAAGACCTGCTGCCCGGCGTGACCGATCTGGTCTCGAATCAGGTCAGCAAGCTGGGTGCAAGCGCCGGCGATATCGCGGACAACAAGGTGTCCGATACCGTGCACAAGTTCCTGCCCGGCAAGCTGGGCGACTGGGTCAGCGATAAGATCGGCGGTAAGGTCAACGATGCCGTGACGGGCAAGGTGGATGACCTGAATAAGCAGGTCACCGACCTGATTAGCAGCACGATCAAGCAGCTCACCTGCGGTAAGCACGAGTATGGTGATTTCGAGATCCTGAAGAACCCCACCTGCACCGAGAAGGGCCAGAAGGGCAAGATCTGCAAGAAGTGCGGTAAGATCACCGAAAAGACGGACATCGACGCAGCCGGCCATGCTCCGGTGACCGACCCCGCTGTGGCTCCCACCGAGACCACCGACGGCCTGACCGAGGGCAGCCACTGCGGCGTCTGCGGTGTCGTGCTCCAGGCTCAGGAAGTCATCCCCATGCTGGACCCCACCATTGATCCCTGGTTCAGCCGTGCCGCTACCACCGAGGCCGACGCCAAGGCTGCCGGTTACGACAGCGTGGACGCTGCCAATGCCGCTCTGGACGCCGCCCTCACCGCTGCAGGCTTTGACCCGGCCAACGCCGAGCACTTTACCGTGCAGGTCAACAGCAGCATCGGTGTGCTGCCCAACGACCGCTACCCGGAGGATGGCGTTACCTGCAAGCTCACCCTGCCCCAGGCCACCAAGGGCCAGATGGCACAGGAGTACTACCTGGTGCAGATGTGCACTGCCGATGGCCGGTTCCGCAAGGCTGGTGACATCATCGTCACCCCGGTGCGGATGGATACCTACGATAAGAACGGCCTGAAGTTCACCGCTTACAGCCAGTCCATCGTGGCTCTGGCCTGGAAGCCCCTGTACTAAGGCCCTGTGCAACAAATACCCCTGATATGACCGCAAGGAGCGGCTCCCAAAAACGGGAGCCGCTCCCTTTTTGTGTGCGGAAGAAACTCCTTCCGTCAAAGCCTGACGGCTTTGCCAGCTCCCTCAATGAGGGAGCCTTGCCCTCTCCGTCACGCCTGCGGCGGCACCGACCCCTGAAACGGAACTTACCCTGAGCGCCGCCCGGCAGACTGCATGAGAATATACACCTGCATTGCATAATATGCGAATATATTATCTTTAAATTGCATAAAGATGCAAATTGAACCAAAACGCCGTGCAAAGCCGCCCAAGGTTTGGCAGTTTTTGTCATTGACGAAAAAGCCGCATGGTGTATAATAAAACCATCCAAAGCGAACCGCAGATAGAGGGTGCAAGAGGGATGCTTGCATCAGGGAACAAAAGTGTATTTTTATAAAGGAGCGTTCATTATGAAAAAGCAGGATATCAAAAAAGTAGTGCTGGCTTATTCCGGCGGTCTGGACACCTCCATCATCATTCCCTGGCTGAAGGAAAACTACAACAACTGCGAGGTCATCGCCGTTTCCGGTGATGTGGGCCAGGGCACCGAGCTGGACGGTCTGGAAGAGAAGGCCAAGGCCACCGGCGCTTCCAAGCTGTATGTGCTGGACCTGAAGAAGGACTTTGTGGAGAACTACATCTTCCCCACCCTGAAGTTCGGCGCCAAGTACGAGGACTACCTGCTGGGCACCAGCTTTGCACGTCCCTGCATCGCCAAGGCTCTGGCCGACATCGCCATCAAGGAAGGCGCGGACGCCATCTGCCACGGCTGCACCGGCAAGGGCAACGACCAGGTGCGTTTTGAGCTGACCCTCAAGGCCCTGTGCCCCGATATGGCCATCATTGCTCCGTGGCGTGAGTGGGACATCAAGAGCCGTGACGAAGAGATCGACTACGCTGAGGCTCACCACATCCCCCTGAAGATCAACCGTGAGACCAACTACTCCAAGGACAAGAACCTGTGGCACCTGAGCCACGAGGGCCTGGATCTGGAGTGCCCCGCCAACGAGCCCCAGTACAACAAGCCCGGCTTCCTGGAGCTGGGTGTCAGCCCGGAGCAGGCTCCCGACACCCCGACTTATGTGACCATCCACTTTGAAAAGGGCATCCCCACCGCCGTAGACGGCAAGGAGATGGGTGCTGTGGAGCTGGTGGAGTACCTGAACCAGCTGGGCGGTGCCAACGGCATCGGCCTGCTGGACATCGTGGAGAACCGCCTGGTGGGCATGAAGAGCCGCGGCGTGTACGAGACTCCCGGCGGTGCCATCCTGTACAAGGCCATCAACGTGCTGGAGACCATCACCCTGGACAAGGAGAGCTCTCACTTCAAGGCACAGCTGGCCCAGAAGTACGCCGACATCGTCTACAACGGCCAGTGGTTCACCCCGCTGCGTGAGGCTCTGGACGCTTTCGCCGACAGCCTGGAAAAGACCGTGACCGGCGATGTGAAGCTGAAGCTGTACAAGGGCAACATGATCAACGCCGGCGTCACCTCTCCGTATACCCTGTACGACGAGCAGACCGCTTCCTTCGGCGAGGATGATGATTACAACCAGGCAGATTCCGCCGGCTTCATCAACCTGTTCGGCCTGTCCATCAAGGAGCGCGCAAAGCTGAGCAAGAACTGGCCCGAGATCAAGTAAACATTCGGCAATAACATCTTCCCTTCTGCGTGTTTTCACACTTTCACGCAGAAGTTTCATCCAACCGGCATCGTTGCCGGCGGCACCGCCGCAGGAGCGTTTTCCCCTGCGGCGGCTTTGCCGTTTTTATAAGGAGTTTATTTTTATGGCAGAACAACTCTGGAAGGGCCGCTTTTCCAAGGCGGTGGACTCCCGCGTCAACGACTTCAACTCCTCCATCCGGTTCGACCAGCGCATGATCGCGCAGGATATGCGCGGCAGCGGCGTGCATGCTACCATGCTGGCCAAGCAGGGCATCATCTCGGAGAAGGATTGTGAGGATATCCTCAACGGTCTGGCCTCCATCGCGGATGACCTGGCCTCCGGCAAACTGGAGATCGACCCCAATGCCGAGGATGTGCACACCTTTGTGGAGCAGACCCTCACCGCCCGCATCGGCGATGCGGGCAAGCGGCTGCACACCGGCCGCAGCCGCAACGATCAGGTGGCGCTGGATATCCGCCTGACCCTGCGGGACTACAGCCACACCCTGCAGGCCTACATCGTGGAGCTGGTGCGGGTGCTGTGCAAAAAGGCAGCGGAGAACACCACCGCCGTCATGCCCGGCTACACCCATCTGCAGCGTGCCCAGCCCATCACCTTTGGCCACGCCCTGATGGCATATGCCTCCATGCTGCTGCGCGACCTGCAGCGCTTTGAGGATGCCACCGCCCGCATGGACGCACAGTGCCCGCTGGGCAGCGGCGCGCTGGCCGGCACCACCTACCCGCTGGACCGCCAGTTCACCGCCGAAAAGCTGGGCTTTGCGGCTCCCTGCGCCAACAGTCTGGACGGCGTGTCCGACCGCGATTTCTGCATCGAGCTGGCAAACGCCATCTCCATCTGCATGATGCACCTGTCCCGGCTTTCCGAGGAGATCATCCTCTGGTGCAGCTGGGAGTTCAAGTTCATTGAGCTGGACGATGCCTTTACCACCGGCTCTTCCATCATGCCGCAGAAGAAGAACCCGGATGTTACCGAGCTGATCCGCGGCAAGACCGGCCGCGTCTACGGCGACCTGAACACCCTGCTGGTGATGATGAAGGGCATTCCCCTCGCCTACAACAAGGACATGCAGGAAGATAAGGAAGCCATCTTCGACGCAGTGGATACGCTGGAGCTGTGCCTGAAGACGGTCACTCCCATGCTGGATACCATGAAGACCATTCCGGCCAACATGCGCCGCGCCGCCGCCAAGGGCTTTATCAACGCCACCGACTGCGCCGACTACCTCACCAAGAAGGGGATGCCCTTCCGCGATGCCTACAAGCTGACCGGCTGCATGGTGTCCGACTGCATCGCAAAGGACAAGACCCTTGAAGAGCTGACCCTCGACGAGTTCAAGGGCTACAGCGCTCTGTTCGAGAACGATATCTACGATGCCATTGATCTGGTCAAGTGCTGCGAGGGCCGCACCAGCTACGGCGGCCCCAGTGAAGCCAGCGTGAACAACCAGATCGCACTGGCAAACGCACAGCTGGATGTGTGGGAGGAAAAGAACGCATGAGCGTGAAAGTTTTTATTGATGGCTCTTCCGGCACCACCGGCCTGCGCATTGCCGACCGGCTGGCACAACGCCCGGAGATCGAGCTGCTTTCCATTTCCGCAGAGGGCCGCAAGGATGTGAACGAGCGCGCCAGGGTCATCAACTCCGCCGACCTCGCCTTCCTCTGCCTGCCGGATGCCGCTTCCAAAGAGGTCATGCCCCTGCTGCGCCCGGACGTGAAGGTGCTGGACACCTCCACCGCCTTCCGCACCGATGCCGCATGGGACTACGGCTTCCCGGAGCTGGCGGGTCAGAAGGAAAAAATCAAAAATTCCTATCGTGTGGCGGTGCCCGGCTGCTATGCCAGCGGATTTATCAGCATCGCCCGCCCACTGGTGGAGCTGGGGCTTGTACCGAAGGATTACCCCTTCAGCTGCACCGGCATCTCCGGCTACTCCGGCGGCGGCAAAAAGATGATCGCCGAGTACGAAAGCCTTAACCGTCCGGCACACAGCAAGCTGGATGCACCCAAGAGCTACGGTCTGGGCCTTGCCCATAAGCATCTGCCCGAAATGCAGAAGATCAGCGGCCTTGCCCACACCCCCATGTTCGTGCCCGTGGTGTGCGATTACTACTGCGGCATGCAGGTGCTGGTGCCGCTGGATCTGACGCTGGCGGGCAGCACCGCCGAACAGGTGGCCGAGGGCATTGCGGCATATTACAAGGATGCTGCCACCGTCAAGGTGCACGCTCTGAACGAAGCCCTGCCGGAGAACGGCCTGTACTCCAATGCCATGGCCGGTACCGACCGCATGGAGCTGTACATGACCGTGAACGCTGCAGGCGACCAGATGATGCTGGTGTCTGTGTTCGATAATCTGGGCAAAGGCTCCTCCGGCGCAGCGGTCCAGTGCATGAACCTGATGCTGGGGCTGGAAGAGACCGAAGGGTTGGAATAAAGATGGCTCGTACACGGGCAGCGTCCTCGCCCTCTCCGTCTTTGCTTCGCAAATCCACCTCTCCCAAAGGGAGAGGCCTTGGCAAAAAGATGAAGTTTGCGTGGACTGCCAAGGGCTCCCACTTTGGGGGAGCTGGCGAACGTATGTGAGCCTGAGAGGGCTAGCCCGTTCGAGTGAGAAGTATTTCTTTGTGGGAAAGGAAGATCATTATGCAGTATCAAGAAGTTGCGGGCGGCATCTGCGCGCCCAAGGGTTTTGCAGCGGCTGGCGTGCACTGCGGCATCCGCGCAAACCATGCAGAAAAATACGATCTGGCACTCATCAAGGCGGACGTGCGCTGCGCCGCCGCCGGTGTGTACACCACCAACAAGGTCTGCGGCGCACCCATCAAGGTGGACCGCGCCCACCTGAAGGACGGCTACGCACAGGCGATCATCGTGAACAGCGGCAACGCCAACACCTGCGCCGCCAACGGCGTGGCTCTGGCCGAAGAATGCTGTGAGCTGGTGGGCAAGGAGCTGGGCATCGACCCGCAGGACGTGCTGCCCGCTTCCACCGGTGTCATCGGTCAGCCCATGGTCATCGACCCCTTTGCCCGGGGCATCCCTGCCGCCGCCGCAAAGCTGGCTGCGGACGAGCAGGGCAGCACCGATGCCGCCACCGCCATCATGACCACCGACACCCACAAAAAGGAGTACGCCATCCAGTTCGAGCTGGGCGGCAAGGTGTGCACCGTGGGTGCCATTGGCAAGGGCAGCGGCATGATCGCCCCCAACATGGCAACCATGCTGGCCTTCTACACCACCGATGCCGCCGTCTCGCCCATCCTGCTGGAAAAGGCCCTCAAGACCGTGGTGCCCGGCACCTACAACCAGATGAGCGTAGATCTGGACACTTCCACCAACGATACCCTGATCATCATGGCTTCCGGCCTTGCAGGCAACCCGGAGATCTGCGAGGAGAACGCGGACTACCACGCCTTTGTGGCGGCGCTGACTGCCATTGCCGAGCACATGTGCGCCGAGCACGCCGGTGACGGCGAGGGTGCCACCCACCTCATCACCTGCGAAGTGACCCACGCCCCCGACCTGAAGACAGCCCGTGCTGTCAGCCGCAGCGTGGTGTGCTCCAACCTGTTCAAGGCAGCGGTGTTTGGCCGCGATGCCAACTGGGGCCGCATCCTGTGCGCCATCGGCTACACCCCCGGCGATTTCTCCATTGATAAGGTCTGCGTGTGGCTTTCCAGCAAGGCCGGTGAGGTGTATGTGTGCGAAAACGCCGCCTACCACCCCTACAGCGAGGACGAAGCCGCCAAGGTGCTGGCTGAGCACGATGTGCTGGTCAAGGTGGACATGGGCACCGGCGATGCATCCGCAAAGGCATGGGGCTGCGATCTGACCTACGATTACGTCAAGATCAACGGTGACTATAGAACTTAATGGAACTCCCCCAGTCGCCTGCGGCGACAGCCCCCTCAAAGAGGGAGCCTGAAAGCTTCCCTCCTTGAGAAAGACTCCCCCGGCCGGGGGAGGTGGCACGAAAGTGCCAGAAGGGGAATGGGTGGCATCGCGCAGCGATGACGGAAGGAGTTCGTCTGGTGGAAAACGAATGCCGGAGCAAGCGTGCTGGCGGCAAGGAGAGTATATGAAAAACGAAGAAATGGCGCGCCTTTTCTCTGAGGCGACACCCTACATCCAGAAGTATCACGGAAAGACCATGGTGGTAAAGTACGGCGGCAATGCCATGATCAACGAAGAACTGAAAAATGCCGTCATGAACGATCTGGTCACCCTTACCCTGCTGGGTGTGCGCGTGGTGCTGGTGCACGGCGGCGGCCCGGCCATCAACGAGATGCTCAAGAAAGTGGGCGTGGAGAGCCATTTTGCAAACGGTCTGCGCGTGACCGACGATGCCACCATGGAGATCGTGCAGCAGGTGCTGGCCGGTAAGGTGAACAAGGATCTGGTGGCAAAGCTGCGCGGCCGCGGCGTGGGCCTGTGCGGCATGGACG
>ERZ833822.2553-NODE-2553-length-11032-cov-7.643618_pt1 | contig 11032 bp, 10 predicted proteins | sample MGYA00519913_ERZ833822 | MGnify/ENA primary metagenome ERZ833822 (study PRJEB31850, sample SAMEA3708746) | human gut metagenome | biome: human gut; feature: human-associated habitat; material: faeces | place: China | collected 2014 ... | reverse complement strand
CGCAAAGCCCATGAGGTAGGCGTAGCTGTTGGCAATAACAGCGGCATCTGCCGTATGGATGTTGATGCAGCCGGAAACACTGTCGCCTACATGGTTCCCAATTATCAGATTGATGGAAAGACTGGAACGTGGCTTCCGTATGACAGCGAAGTTGTCGAGGGAGTTTGCTTTTTTATGATGCGCAATGAGCAGCGCAAAGATGCTGTTTCTCCAGTCGTGGTAGACAGTAAAGGCGTATTTGTGACGGATGCTCCGAACGGCTTTGAAAATGTTCGCTCCATACTTACAGAGTATGGGCAACAAAACAGCCGGAAAGAGGACATTATGAAAGCGATTCGATGGCTGTTAAAATCGGTGCTGGTGATTATGACCCTGCCACTGATCCTTACTGTATGGCTTATAAAGTGGTTTGTGGTATTCCTGCATCATTGTTCGGCATGGATTTTCTATTTGCTGGGTAGTGTGCTATTGGCAACGGCGATTCTTTCGTATCTTATGCAGCAGTCGCAAGGGATGGAAGCACTTCAAATGCTGATCGGTGGATTTGCGATTTTTATGATACCGCAGGTGGTCGGCAGTGTGGTCGTGCTTCTGGAACTGGTAGCAGTAATGCTTCGGCAGGTATGGTACATATAAAATAGGGAGGCGTACAGATAGTGAAATTGGCGGCAATTCATCATGTGGCGATTATCGTTTCTAACTACGAAAAAGCGAGAGACTTTTATGTGAACAAGCTGGGCTTTGCAGTTGTGAGAGAAAACTTCCGCAAGGAGCGGAACGACTGGAAACTGGATTTGAGTGTCGGTGACGGTGCCGATGCGATTGAACTGGAGATTTTTGCAGAGCCAAACCCGCCCAAGCGTGTAAACAGGCCGGAAGCCTGCGGTTTGCGGCATCTGGCGTTCCGGGTGGATGATGTGGAAGCTACCGTGGCAGAACTGGCTCAGATGGGAATTGAATGTGAACCGATTCGATTGGACAGCTACACCAAAAAGAAAATGACCTTTTTCTTTGACCCGGATGGACTGCCCTTGGAACTGCACGAGTGACCTTGAAAACATTTTAAGAAAATGTTATTCTTTTCTATAAGGATGGAGAAAACAGCAAAAGTAAACTGGGAGGATTATGTAAAATGGAAACATCAGTGTTGATTCAGGTTCCCTATGAATTGGAAAGTGCGTACAGTCCTCTTGAAGAACGAACAGACATTGACTACACAGTTATGTCGGTCGATAATTTTAATGTGGGCGATTTTTTGATAGGTTTGTATATTACCATATCATCTAATTCCATTATAACAGGTGTTGTAAGTGGAATGATATGGGATGTCATTAAAATCGTTTCACATGATGTTTTGGATAAATTGCGACAATCATCAAAAGAAAAAACAAGTGAAAAAATTTCTGAACAGCCCAATAAAGAAGATGGTGAACAAGAAACCTGTATTAAAGTATCCTTATGTGTTCGAGAAAACTCAAAAGATGAATATAGAATAGGTGCAGAGTATAGGATAAATAGGTATCTGAATAATGAAGATGTAAATAAAATAAGTGAAAATGTAGCGGGCCAATTGGCGGAAGCAGTGATATTACATTATGAAAAATAAGAATTATCTGAGTGACCAAATAAGGAATAACATTCCGAAACGTAACATTGAAGAAGGACGAGAAAGCGTTCGGATGTTTGTCGAAATGCTGAAAAAGCGGAAAATCAATGTAATTGATGAGGCAATCTTGAATCGCGCATACGAGGAAGAAGATTATGTTGATGAGAAAATGCTAGGATTGGTTCTCAAGGCTTTAAAAATTGATGAGCCAGTTCAATATATTCCTCGATATATAAGGAATATGAACGCTTTTCATGCAAATGGTACAAAAGTCGTTGTTGTAGATGAACTGCTGGAATATACACTTATATCGTTTCTTTTCACAATGTACTCACTTGAGAATAATAGAAGCGAGGAGAATGTAACTCGTTGCATGAAGAACTTTTACGTTCTGGAAGATTTGCAGAATGGAAAAAGAGAAATTGGGACACATAATGAAACGCAGCTTTATGAAATGTCTCTTCTCCCAGAAAACTTGATGCATACAGCAATGGATAACTACTGGACTATTTGGACTTTTTTGATAGGACATGAGTTATATCATGCTATTCATCCAGAAGATCGAAATGGAAAGGATACAGAATTAAGAGCAGATCAGTATGCCTATCGTTTGCTGATAAATTTAATAATGCAGCAGAAGAAAAACGAAGTGCCAGAAGAACTACAAGTGTTTTGGGAAGATCAATATTTATCACCGATAATACTATTTGAAATGTTTCGCTTGTTTGATGTGTATTCTGAACTAAAAGGGAAAAAGATTGTCTATCAAGATCATCCGACACCGAAAGAGCGACAGGATAATATTTTTTCGATGTTTAAAGATGACATCCCGGAAGAAATGAATACAGAAGAAGGAAACAAAGTACTGAACTTGATTCTGAACAGTAGCGAATACGCAGAGGACTGGCTTCGGTATAAAATTAGCAAGGGAAAACTTTGATAGTTAAAAAGTAACACTCGCCTAGATAAGAGAATTCTTCTCGACTAGGCGAGTGTTTTATTCTGTTAGAGTGATTTCATGTCAGAAAAAGCAAATTACAATGTCGAAAATTGCACATGAACCCATTCGAATATTGAAATAATATGGTAAATGTCAACAAATGTTGCCTTGATGTCGACGATGATTTATGGTATTATGAAAATATAACATAAAAACAATGGTGAATATGCTACTATAAGTGGTATGAAATCAAAATCGACAATTTGGTGAGTGCATTGAATCGTCCGAAAGTTGGTTTCTCTCAAGATAGTGTAATAAGAACAGCTTGGTTACTGATGCGTTGGTGTTTTTGAGATTATGGGATGTAAAAATGAAAAAACTAACAGAAAAAGAAAAATTTGAAGCAGGGAAAGCCCAGATGTATCAATATCTTGATAGTCAATATTTAGCTTGGCATATTGTTGCAGTAGAATCTATTAAAAAGTTGATACTCAATTTAGATGATTTCTATAGTGATATAACGGGAGAAAACCAACCATTGTCTATTGTGGAACATGAACAAATAAAAAACGAAGTTCGTATAGGGTGGATATTTGAAGCATTAAGTCATGCGGAACAAGCAATAGAGGATTTGTTCTCGTTTCTTATGTTATCAAAAAATATAGATACTTTTGTGAAGAATGTTGTAAATTATAATGCTACAGATGTTAAGCGATATATTTGGAATTTTAAGACAAATGATCCATCAAAATTTTTGGGAGAGTTTTTTCTTCCATATTTTGATTTGGATGATAGTTTGACATGGGCAGATCATCAAGATTGCTACATAGAATATAGAATAGCAGTTTTGAGAATGCAGACATATTTGACAGATTTAGTTTCTTTTCATAAAGAGCATTATCAAGATTATTGTCAATATAAGCATGGATTGGCAGTAGGATTAAGATATGGCAGGTATAGAAATGGAGAAACATTGACAAAAGGAGTACTGCAAACATTTGATAATCGCCCAATCAAAATTAAGAATAATACTACACCGGCTGCATTAATATTTAATCTGACACCAGAAACACAAGGGTGTTTAAGAGATTTATATAATGATTCTAACATGCTTCACTATTCACTTCACTCGTTGGATATTGATGAGATTATTAAAGTTACTGGAGAGGCCTACGAGTTGATTTCAGTGTTGCGACATAATTTAATAAAGAGGAGTAGATTGTCAGAACGCGATGAGTTTCATGAATGGGCTTTCCCATCTGGGCAGAGAGAAAAGATGATGCTTATGGGCTTCCCAATAGAAAAAGATTAGGGAGTTAGGAGAGAAAATTATGAGATTGGAAAAGGTTCGCATTAAAGGCTTCCGTAATTTTGATGATACAGAAGTCATATTCCAGAAAAAAACACTTATTATCGGAGCAAATGATGTGGGAAAGTCTAATCTCCTATACGCTCTAAGAATTTTATTTGACAAAACAATTAGTGAACATGATTTAGAATTGACAGAAAGCGACTATAATGCTTATTCTGGTACAGATACTATTGAAATAACAGCATATCTATGCGAAGTAACAGAAGATTGCTTGTTAAGTACATTTGGAAGTGCCGTCAAAGATGGAAAAGTGGTTATAAGATATACGAATCAAAAAAATGGTACATATAAAATTTTGACGGGGTATGATGTCTCTACATTGTCTGAACTTCAAACAAGACAATATATTAAGAGATTAAACATGCAATATGTTGACACAAATCGCAATCTTTTTTCTTTTTTGAGCCGTGAGAAAATCAAGATACTTCAGATTGCAAAGGAAAAGCTTTCCGAAGAAGCAACGGCGTCAGACAGTCAAAAAATTAATGAGATTCAAAATAGTTTGGATAAAATCAATGAGAGTATAAGTTCGTTACAATACATTTCTACATCACTTGCACAGGTAAATCGTGAATTAGGGGAACTGTCTGTTCATAATGAAGATCAAGCAGTCCGATTTGTTGCGGGAGAAAGTAAAGCTGATAAAATGCTTGATAACTTGGTTCTCGCATATTCCACAGGAGATACTCCGTTATCGATAGGTGGAGATGGACGCAATAATCAAATATTCCTCGCGACATGGATAGCAAAACAACATTTGCAAAACAACATTGACCATGTTACTTTTTATGCGATTGAAGAACCTGAAGCACACCTTCATCCACATCAGCAACGAAAATTATCGGCGTATATTCAGAATAGTTTTGACGAGCAAATTTTAATAACAACACATTCTCCCCATATTGCATCTAAATTTGAGCCTGCAAGTATTGTGAGATTATATTCAGAAAATAAGTACTCGTTTGCTTCTTGTGGTGGTTGCAGTGAATTACTAAAAAGTGTATTTGATGATTTTGGATATAGGCTGAACGCTTTGTCAGCGGAAACATTTTTCTCAGATGGAGTCTTTCTTGTTGAGGGAACTTCGGAGGTGTTGTTTTACACAGCACTGGCAAGAGAGCTGAAACTTGATTTGGACAGGCATAATATATCAATTCTTTCGGTTGAGGGAGTAGGATTTAAACCTTATGTGGCTATTTGCAATGCGCTAAATATTTCGTGGGTTCTGAGAACTGATAACGACATATTTTCAAAAACAAGTGTTACTCCGGTAAAAAAATATTATGCTGGAATATCACGAGGAATTGGGATTGTTAAAGATATTGGTGATAATAAAACTGGATTGATTGAATATTGGAATCAGCATAGCAAAGAAAATGAATGGCCAAAAGATGCTGAAATTCCCGAAGAGGCTAAAAAGTTGAATGAATATATTAGGACAAATATCAAAGATTTAGGAATCTTTTTATCTGATGTGGATCTCGAAAATGATCTTGCCAGTAGTGAATTAAAAGATACGCTGATGAACCACTATGGAAAAAGGGATCATGATGATCTCGTAAACGCAATGCAAAAGAAAAAAGCAGAAAATATGATGGAATTCTTGACTAAAAACCATAAAGAACTTTCTTGTCTTGAAGAGAGCAAAATTGTAGAGCCTCTGACAAGCTTGATTCGTATTACAACGGAAAGGACAAGACCGGACAATGGTGAAAGAACCAACTGAAGAACAAAGTAAGATACTTCAACAGAAGGGCAATATTGTGATTACTGCTAAGCCGGGATCTGGAAAGACATATACAATAGTCGAAAAGATTGCCAGAGTGATTCCAGATTTGCCAGAATATAAAGGAGTAATTGCAATTTCATTTACTAATAAGGCAAGTGATGAACTAAAAAGAAGGTGTAAGCAAAGGTGTGCAGATACGAAGCAATCTTTTTTTGGCACTATTGACAAGTTTTATATTTCACAAATTATTATTCCTTTTTCAAGCCATGTTACGGGGAATATTACAGAATATGAGATTGTTGATAACATAGATGAGAGTAGCAAGTATGCACTGTTATTAGAAGAGCCTTTTTCCTCAAAGAAAGAGAGCATTCTGGTTGAAGGGTTACAAGAAGGTAAAATCTTTCTAAAATATACTGGTGAAACTGCATTGTACATATTAGAGAATGTGCCAGGTGCGATGCAATATATCAAGGCTAGATATTCTCATATTATTATCGACGAGTACCAAGATTGCGGTGAGATACAAGATAAGGTCTTTATAAAGCTTGTTGAGAGTGGATTAACAGGAATTGCTGTGGGAGATATAAATCAAGCAATATATGGTTTTACAAAACGATTCCCAAAATATCTGATTGCTCTGATGAAAAGAGATGACTTTGCTCGCTTTGAACTTAGTAAAAATCATAGATGTCATCCGAGTATATCGGAATACTCACTGTGTCTTTTTGGTGCATCAAAAACAGTGCCTAGAGAGAAAAGGGTTTTTAAAGTCGATATTTCAGGAGATGAGAGGAGCATTGCTGCGGCAATAGATAAATACCTTAACCAAATAAAAGATAAATATGGAATAGTGAGAAATAATCAGGTCGCAATTCTTTGTAGAAGTAATAGTACAGCTTTTAAGGTTGGAGAAAACCTAAGTACACCATATAAAATATTTGAGGAAACAGTGCTAGATAGAGATAACTCTGAATGGGGAAGATTCTTTCGAGATTTAATTTCGGCACGTTTTGATGAGTCGGTTTTTGCTGTCGATTACGCGGAACAACTTTTTTCTGAAGAACTGGAACCTCAAAAATATAGAAAAGCACTCGCGCTGTGCCAAAGTATATTTTCGAATTCGTTCGATGATTTTTGCAATGCAGAGGATAAGATAAAAGAACTTGCGGGACTGGTGTACGCACAAAAGGAAACAAAAGTAGCTTTGAATAATCTTCATTCAGTGATAAGTGATCCGCATCAGTTGAAAAATTACGTTCCGGCACGTGAAAACGAACTTAATATTATGACATTGCACAAATCAAAAGGATTGGAATTTAATATTGTTTTTCATATGGATATGTATAAATGGATAATTCCTAACGAGTTTGGCGATGAGTCGTCGGTTCAACAAGATTTGAATTTGCATTATGTAGGACTGACAAGAGCAAAAGACGCCTGCTATATTATGAATGGCACCGCGCGTTTTAGAAATAAGAAAAATGATTATATTTTTGCAGAGCCATCTTTATTTCTTAGTAAACCAGGACTTGCGGAAAGAAGAAAGGATGTCCGGTGGGAAATGTGATATTATGAACAAAACTGTATGAAGGCTATGCTATAAGTATGACGTATAATTTACATGATGGGGAAGAAAACAACGACCTCATAGTTGAGAGGATTCGTAAATCTTCTCGGCTATGAGGGCGTTTCATTCTGTAGGAATGTGAGAGTTATAGGCTGAGGGTTTCTACCCATGCAGACAAATCTGCCTTGCTGGAATAGGAGTTGAACACCTTACCATGCAGTAACTTTGCACCAGTGCAGCTCGGCGCAAGTTTTTCATTGGTTTTGCCCATGCCGCTGCCGCCGGAGGTGGCAAAGGGGATGATGGTCTTACCTTTTAAGTTGTAGCTTTCCAGAAATGTATTGATGATGGTGGGAGCAACATACCACCAGATAGGAAAGCCGACAAAGATGGTGTCATACTCGTCCATGTTATCACGTTTGGCGGCGATGGCAGGGCGAGAGTTCGGATTGCTCATTTCGATGGTGCTGCGGGATTTCTTGTCCATCCAGTTCAGATCGGCCTTGGTATAAGGAACTTCTGGCTGAATCTCAAAAATGTCTGCACTGATGGCATCTGCCAGATTTTCAGCAACTTTTGCGGTGACACCGCTGGCAGAAAAGTAAGCGACAAGTCTTTTACTCATGATAATGCACTCCCCCTTGACAATTTTGTATAAGATAAGTATAGCACGACAGGAAAGTAGCATCAAGCGGTTGCCCATGATATAACATCAATAGAAATGTAATAACATGAACAATTTCAAAGAGTGGAATTTTCAAGCTGTGATGCGCTTTTTCTGCTAGTCTTAACTCTAATTTTGTATCTTAACTTAAAAAGAGTTATAATGCAGAAGAAAAGTTAAGATGATCGAGAATAGCCGATGGATTCTGATTGTGGAACGGGCAGCGTTGTCCATAATATAACATCAACGACAATGTTATATTATGGACAACTGTTCGTAAAAATTTAAGGATTTTGAGGGAGTTGCACAGCTTGATATGAGAAGCGATTTATGGTAAGATGAAAGTACAGTAAGAGTTTATACGCTCTTGTTGAATCTACTGCGAGGAAGTGAATGCCGATGGAAAAGCAGAACACGGTAGAAAATCAGCTGGCCCACACGATAACTCAGACGGAGTTTGATTCGGACTATGATAAGACTGCTAAAAAGCTGCTGGCGAACGAGCAGATCCTGGCGCAGATTATGAAGGGCTGCGTAGATGAATACAGTGAATGTTCCGTAGATGAAATTGCTGAAAAGTATATCGAGGGAACTCCAGAGGTTGGCACGGTTGGTGTTCACGTTGATGATACAAATAGACCTCCGAAGGCTCCCGAAATAATAACTGGAAGCAATAATGAGGATTCTACGCTGACTGAGGGATCGGTGCGTTATGATGTTCGCTTTGATGCGATTGCTCCGGCCACAGCGAATGATGCAGCACAGCAGGATGTGATTCGCCTGATTATCAACGTGGAAGCGCAGACTGCTTTTAATCCGGGATACCCACTGACAAAACGTGCAATCTATTATTGCAGCAGAATGATCTCCGCACAGCACGGGCCGATATTCAAAAAGTCTGAGTATGGAAAAATCCGAAAAGTGTATTCTATATGGGTTTGTACAAAACCGTCCGATGAATTTCAGAATACGCTTACGCGGTATTCGATTCGGCCAGAACAGTTGATTGGAAATGCTACTGAGAAATCAGAAAATTATGATCTGATGAGTGTGGTAACGATTTGTCTGGGAAAACCCGATGCAGAAAACTATACAGGTATTTTGAAGTTTCTGGATGTGCTACTTTCTTCGTCAAGAGCAGCTACGGAGAAAAAGAAAATTCTCGAAGAAGAGTTTGGCGTTGCAATGAGCGAAGAACTGGAAAGAGAGGTGCTTATTATGTGCAATCTTAGTCAAGGTGTCAAGGCCGAAGGCAGAGAAGAAGGCATCGGCATCGGCAGAGAAGAAGGCATTGGCATCGGTGAGATGCGAATGCTGATTAAGCAGGTGAGAAAAGGCCGCGTGACGGTTGAAGAAGCTGCTGAAGATGCGGAAATGACGGTCGAAGAATTTAAGAAAGTAATGGAAAACACCCCGTTGCAGGCCGTATAAAGCAAAAATCATATAGAGTGTAGATAAGCCCTACAAGGCTCAAATTGGTTCAAAAACCGATTGAAAGCCTTGTGGGGCTTATTTTTTTGCGCTTTTTCAAATTTATTTGTGAAAAAAGTTGTCCAAGACTTGACATCGGGCGGCAAAGAGTGAATACCGGAATTTGTGGATCGACGCTGCGACTCCGCTGGTAGGCGAGGACAATGCGGAATCGGCTACGGATAGCGGCGTGATGATGCAGCTTAGTGAGATTTTCAACGCAATGCTCCAATTACGCCGCATGAAAGCTATTGAACAGGAGCCTGCGCAGGAGGGCGCAACGGCGTTTCAGTCTAACGGCCACGACATTTGCTTTAATCATGTAGGATTTTGGTACCAGGAAGGTGAGGATGTTTTATCCGATGTAACCTTCACGGCCAAACAGGGGGAAGTGACCGCACTGGTCGGTCCCTCTGGGGGCGGTAAGAGCACCACGGCAAAACTGGCAGCACGTTTTTGGGATATTCAGAAGGGCACGATCACCATGGGCGGTGTGGACATCTCCACGGTGGACCCGGAAACACTGTTGAAGGACTATGCCATTGTGTTCCAGGATGTGGTGCTGTTCAACGATACCATCATGGGAAATATCCGTCTGGGCCGCAAGGACGCCACGGATGAGGAGGTCATGGCCGCGGCCAGGGCCGCCCAGTGCGATGAGTTTGTTCAGCGTCTGCCGGAGGGATACCAGACGGTAGTGGGCGAAAATGGCTCTACCCTGTCCGGGGGTGAACGCCAGCGTATTTCCATCGCCCGCGCCCTGTTGAAAAACGCCCCCATTGTTCTGCTGGACGAGGCGACTGCCTCTCTGGATGTAGAGAACGAAACCAGCCTCCAGACTGCGCTCTCCGCGCTGCTCAAGGATAAGACGGTCCTGGTTATCGCACACCGGATGCGGACGGTGATGGGGGCCGATCATGTGGTGGTGCTGGCAGATGGTCATGTGGCGGAAGAAGGCACGCCGGAACAGCTGATGGAGCGGGGCGGGATGTTCCGCCACATGGTGGAGCTACAAAGAGAATCCTCTAACTGGCAAGTTGGAGGTAATCGGGGTGGCTCATGATGAAATTGTATGCCTCTGGTGAAGATTATTTAGAAGCCATCTTGGTGTTGCAAAAGAAATTAGGCATGGTGCGCTCCGTGGATGTCGCCCGGCACCTGGAGGTCACAAAGCCCAGCGTCTGCAATGCGGTGGCGACCCTGCGGGACGGAGGCTTTCTTACGATGGACGAGGGCTATTTCCTGCATCTCACCGATGTAGGGCGAGAAGTGGCGGAGCAGATCTATGAAAAGCACCGCTTTTTCACAGAACGCCTGATAGCTGCTGGTGTTGACCCCAAAACTGCAGAGGCAGACGCCTGTCGGATCGAGCACGTCATCAGTGATGAAAGCTTTGAGAGGCTGAAAGCTGCCGCGAAACCAGAAGCGTAAGCACAGCAAAGGGAGGAGGCCGTGCAGGCGGCCGCCTCCCTTTGCCATTGGGGGTGAAATCGTGGATGAAATTATCGTTATCCGGGCTGCCGATCCGGACGGTAGCGTGTTCCAGGCCGTCATGGATGCGCTGAAGGGTAAAAGGGCAGAGATGATCGATGTTGTCGAGCAGTCTGCTTCCGTGCTGCGTATCGGGGATCTGGAGATCCATCACGAGCAACGCTGGGTGCTCATGGCCGGCAGGGAAGTG
>ERZ833822.2548-NODE-2548-length-11063-cov-3.734012_pt1 | contig 11063 bp, 8 predicted proteins | sample MGYA00519913_ERZ833822 | MGnify/ENA primary metagenome ERZ833822 (study PRJEB31850, sample SAMEA3708746) | human gut metagenome | biome: human gut; feature: human-associated habitat; material: faeces | place: China | collected 2014 ... | reverse complement strand
AGCACGTCATTCACGCCGTCGCCGGTCATGGCCACCGTGTGGCCCTGGCTCTGGAGGGCCCGGACGATCTTCCGCTTCTGGTTGGGGACCACTCGGCCAAACACAGTGTACTCCCGCACGGCCGCGGCGATGTCTTGATCCGTCTGGAGCTCCCGGGCGTCCACCCACTGCTCTGCGTTCCGGATGCCTGCCTGGGCCGCCACAGCGGAGACGGTCACCGGGTTGTCGCCGGAGATGACCTTCACATCCACGCCCTGGGTGTGGAAGTAATCGAAGACTTTGGGAGCGTTGGGGCGGATGGGATTCTCCAGCACCAGCAGGGCCAGGGGGATCACCACGCCGTGGAGGCGCCCGATCTCCGCCCCGTCGCACTGGGCCAGCAGCAGTACCCGGCAGCCCTGGGCGGCGTAGGGGGCAGTACGCTTTTCCAGGGCGGCGAAGTCCTGCCCCAGGATATACTCCGGTGCGCCCACCACATAAGCCCCCCGGTCCAGGAAATTCACGGCGCTCCACTTGGTGGCGGAGGTGAAGGGCACGGCTCCCCGGTCCGGCCAGCCGGGCCCCCGGGGAAACTTGTCCGCGATGGCCTTCGCCGTGTCGTTATCCGGATCCAGCACCCGGTAAAAGGCACCCAGAATGTCGGTGATGTCCGTCTCGGAACAGGACTCCGGGTCCAGGGGCACTACCTCCCGCACCTGCATTTGAGGACTGGTGACGGTGCCGGTCTTGTCCACGCACAGCACGTCCACCCGGGCCAGGGTCTCGATGGCGTTCATCTCGTGGATCAGCGTCCGATTCTGGGCCAGCCGCACCACGCTGACCGCCAGGGCCACGGAAGTCAGCAGGAACAGCCCCTCCGGGATCATGCCGATCAGGGCCGCCACCGTGCTGACCACGGACTGCTGCAGGCCCAGATCCTGATTGACGAACTGGTTGTAGAACAACGCTGCGCCGATGGGGATCAACACGATGCCGATGAAGCGGATCAGGCTGTCCAGGGAGCGCATCATCTCGCTTTTGCCGGGGCCGTCATCTTTCTTGGCCGCCAGCGTCAGCTTGGAGGCGTAGGAGTCTGCTCCCACCTGGTCCATCCGGGCCCGGCACTTGCCGGAGATGACGAAGCTGCCGGACAGCAGCTGGTCCCCAGGCTCCTTGGTGACGGCGTCCGCCTCGCCGGTGATGAGGGCCTCGTTCACCTGCACCTGCCCGGTGAGGACCGGTCCGTCCGCAGGGATCTGGCAGCCGGCGGTGAGCTCTACCACGTCCTCCCGCACCAGCTGGTCCACCGGCAGCTCCCGGACCTTTCCGTCCCGAATGACCCGCACCTTCGCGGCGGAGAGGAGGGACAGCTTCTCAATGGTGCGTTTGGAGCGCAGCTGCTGGACGATGCCGATGACGGCATTGGCTGCCACGATGAGGAGGAAGGTCATGTCCTTCCAGTCCCCTACCAGCAGCAGGCACACCGCCAGAACCACGAAAATCAGGTTGAAGTAGGTGAAGATATTCTCCCGGATGATCTGCTTATCGCTTTTGGTGGGAGACTCCACCGGGCGGTTGTCCCAGCCGGCCTCCGCCAGGGCCTGAGCCTGGGCGGAGGAGAGGCCGCTGTCCGCCTTGGGGGCACAGCGGGGCATCTCCTGGCGGCCAGCGGCCGCGGCCTCCGCGGGGGCCGCTTTCCGGTGCGGTTTCACGGACACTCCTCCTTCGACAAAATTTGATTCATTATAGCAATTTTCGGAAGATTTGTATAGAGATGAATTGAAAACTTTCCGTGCCGCAGCAGGCGGAGGAACGCCTTGCTGCCCGCGGAGAGAATATGGATATCCTTTGTATAAAGACAAACTGTAAAAACGATGTCATTGAATGAAAAACATTGGAGGAGTTGTGCATTGTATTCTGCCGGGCACGCCGATATAATGAAGCATAAGAAAGACGTGGGAGGGGAGTCCATGCTGACTTTGGATATGGTCCGGGAGGCCCAGGAGGCCCTGCGGGGCATCGCCCGGCGGACACCGCTGGACAGGGCCCCGAAATTTGGGGAGAACGTGTACATCAAGGCGGAAAACCTGCAGCTGACCGGGGCCTTCAAGCTCCGGGGCGCCTACAACAAGATCCGCAGCCTGACGCCGGAGGAGGCGGCCCGGGGCGTCATCGCCTGCTCTGCGGGGAACCACGCCCAGGGCATTGCCCTGTCCGCATCCCGGCTGGGGATCAAGGCGGTGATCTGCATGCCCGCCGGGGCGCCCATCAGCAAGGTGGAGGCCACCCGTGGCTACGGCGCAGAGGTGGTGCTGGTGCCCGGCGTCTATGACGACGCGGCGGCGGAGGCGGAGCGGCTGACGAAGGAGCAGGGCTACACCTTCGCCCACCCTTTCAACGACCCGCTGGTGATCGCCGGCCAGGGCACCATCGGCCTGGAGATCCTGGAGCAGCTGCCGGACGTGGAGCAGATCGTGGTGCCCATCGGGGGCGGCGGCCTCATCGGCGGCATCGCCTTTGCGGTGAAGCAGCTGAAGCCGGACTGCCGGATCGTGGGCGTCCAGGCGGCGGGCGCGGCGTCCATGTACCTGTCCCGCCACGCCGGGGGCCCCACGGAGCTGCGGAGCGTGTCCACCATTGCGGACGGCATCGCGGTGAAGAAGCCGGGTGATCTGACCTTTGCCCTGTGCCAGCAGTATGTGGATGAGGTGGTCACTGTCAGCGAGGACGAGATCGCCTCCGCCATCCTGGCGCTGATGGAGGGGCAGAAGACCGTGGCGGAGGGCGCCGGCGCCGTGCCGGTGGCGGCGGTGATGTTTGGCAAGGTGGACACGTCGGAGAAGAAAACCGTGTGCGTGGTCTCCGGCGGCAATGTGGACGTGACCACGCTGTCCCGGATCATCACCAAGGGCCTGTCCAAGGCCGGGCGGATCGCAGAGATCAGCACGAAGGTGGCGGATAAGCCCGGCAGCCTGCTGCAGCTTTTGAAGGTGGTGGCGGACAGCGGCGCCAACATCCTCAGCATCAACCATGCCCGGGAGGATCAGCATTCCGACGTGGGAGCCTGCATGGTCTCCATGGTGCTGGAGACCCGGGACGCCGCCCATGTGGAGCAGATCCGACGGGAGCTGACGGCCATGGGCTATGAGCTGGAAAAGGAGTAAAAAGGCGGGCATCCAAAGGATGCCCGCTTTCTTTTCCCTCAATTCCCGGTCTCCAGAGAGATCTGATTGAACATGGTCAGGATATCGTCCATAGAGGTGGCCCGCTTTTCCGCTCCGGCCCGGTCCAGCACCACCCGGCCCCGGTTCATCATCAGGATCCGGTCTCCATACTCCACCGCGTAGCGGAGGTTATGGGTGACCATCATGGCCGTCAAATGCTTTTCACGGATGACTCTGTCCGTCAGGGCCATGATGACCTCAGCGGTCTTGGGGTCCAGGGCCGCCGTGTGCTCGTCCAGAATCAGGAATTTCAGGGGCGTCATGGTGGCCATCAGCAGCGTCAGCGCCTGCCGCTGGCCGCCGGAGAGAGCCCCCATCCGCACATCCAGCTTATCCTCCAGTCCCAGGCCCAGGGAGGCCAGCTGCTGGCGATAGAAGTCGATACGCTTTTTATTGACGCCCCGGCCCAGGCCGTAGGACCCGCCCTTGTTATCCGCCAGGGACAGATTTTCCAGCATGGTGAGGTTGGGGCAGGTGCCGGCAGCGGGGTCCTGGTAGACCCGGCCCATGGTGGCGTACCGCTGGTAGTCCTTCAGCTTGGAGATGCTCCGGCTGCCCACCAACACGTCACCGCCCTCGATGGGGATAGAGCCGCAGATGATGTTCAGCAGGGAGGTCTTGCCGCTGCCATTGCTGCCCACGATGGCCACGAACTGGCCCTCCTCCACTGTCAGGGAGAAGTGCTCGAACAGCCGCTGCTCCGTCAGGGTGCCGGGGTTGTAGATCTTCGTGATGTCCCGTACTTCAAGCATGGATGATCGCCTCCCCCTTCCGGCCGGACAGCACCAGCACCAGCAGGAACAGTGCAGCCGTAATCAGCTTCATCATATTGGTGGGCAGTCCCAGGCTCATGGCTACCTGGATGCACAGCTTGTAGAGCACACTGCCCAGCACTACCGCCGTGGTGCCCTGGGGGGAACCCAGGAAGCGGAGGGGCCCGGACTTCCGCAGTCCCCGGGCCAGCCGGGTGCCGGTGTAGAAGTGTATGATGGACACACCGATAATCACCGCCGCCAGGCCGTACACCAGCTGGCCGGTACCCATGGTGGCGGAGAAGCTGCGGGTTTCGTGGCAGACGATGCAGCCGCCGAAGGCCACCAGGGCGTTGGAGATCACCAGCCCCAGGATCTTTACTGTGCCTCGGTCCTTGGCCAAGGTGGTCACCAGGGTGGCGTTGTCGCCCACAGCCCGCAGCAGCAGGCCGGACTTCGTGTGGAAATAGGCGTCCAGCAGCAGCTTGATGACGATGACCAGCGCCAGGGACACAATCAGCTTCCGCCCGGAGAGGGAGAGATCCCCAAACAGGGCCATCACCGGGGCAGAGGTGAAAATGGTGTCCGTACCCCGGTCGATGGTCAGGTTGGACCCGGCGATCTGCAGGTTCACAGAGAACAGGGCGGTCATGGTGATGATGCCCGCCAGCAGGTTCCGCACCTTCAGCTTCACGTGGACCAGACCGGTGAAAAGTCCCGCCAGACCGCCCACTATCAGGGAGGCGGGCAGGGTCAGCCAGGGATCGACGCCCTTGGTCATCAGCACCGCCGTGACAGCGGCCCCCAGGGGAAACGTGCCATCCACCCCCAGATCCGGAAAGTCCAGAATGGAATAGGTGATATACACGCCGTAGGAGATCAGGGCGTAGATCAGCCCCTGGATCAGAGTGCTGGTCAGCAGTTCCATCACATCCATGAGATGAGAAGCCTCCTTGTGAAAAGATCAGATCACGGTGCTGCAGAGGGTGCCGATGCCCTCGATGGCGCATTCCACCGTGTCGCCGGACTGGAGGAATCTGGGCGGATCGAAGCCCATGCCCACTCCCGCCGGGGTGCCGGTGGCGATGATGGTGCCCGGCAGCAGCGTCATTCCCCCGGTCAGCTCCTCCAGGATCTGCCCGATGGAGGTAATCAGCAGAGCGGTATTGGACTTCTGCCGCAGCTCGCCGTTGACCCGGCTGGTGATCTCCAGCGCCGGGGGATAGGCGATCTCGTCGGCGGTGACCAGTACGGGGCCCATGGGCGTGAAGCCGTCCAGACTCTTGCCGAAATACCACTGCTTATGGCCCGTCTGCAGGTCCCGGGCGGATACGTCGTTGAGGACGGTGTAGCCGAAGATGCAGTCTGCCGCATCGACGGCTTTCACGTCCCGGGCGGCTTTGCCCAGCACCACCGCCAGCTCCGCCTCATAGTCCAGCCGGTCCGTAAGGCCCGCGTGACGGGGGATGACGCCGTCGGGCTTCCCGGCCTCGCTGACCCGCTTGGAGAAGTAGACCGCCGCTGTACTGCTCTTGGTGAAGGCATCGGCGCTGTACCGGGCGGATTCCTCCGCGTGGTCCCGGTAGTTCATGCCCAGGCAGACCACATCCTGCCGGGGGCGGGGGATGGGAGCCAGCAGCTCCACATCTGACAGCGGGACCGCACCGCCCCGCTCTGCCGCCGCGGCGGCAGAGCGAAGGTCGGCAAGGGTCATGGTTTCGATCAAGGTGTTCATATCGGCGGCGGGGAGGGGCAGCACGCCCTTTCCATCGGCGGTGAGGGCGCCCACATGCTCGGCGCCGCTGAGACGATAGGTGACAAGCTTCATGAAGAGTTCTCCTTGGTAATGGATGTTACAGATGTTATTCCGCGCACTCCTGGGCCTCCTGGGCGATGTCGTCGGGAATGGTGATGCCCAGCTCGGCCGCCGCGTCGGAGTTGATATACAGGCCATAGTTTTCGATGGTCTCGTAGGGCAGGTCTTCACAGGCGGCCTCGCCGGTGAGGACTTTGGCGGCCATCAGGCCGGTCTGGATGCCCAGCTGGATGTAGTCCAGGCCCGCGCCGCCCACGCAGCCCAGCTTTACCTGCTCCACCTCGGAACCGTAGACAGGGATACCCGCCTCGTCCGTCTTCTCCAGAATGGCGCCCAGCACGCCCACCACATTGTTGTCCGTCAGGTTGGACAGGCAGTCCACCCCATGGGACAGCAAGGTATCCACCGCCTGGGTGACCTCTGCCTGGGAGGTGACGCCCACCGCGTCAATGGTGAAGCCGTAGTCCGTTGCCAGCTCCTCATAGACGCTGATGGAGTAGACGGAGTTGGCCTCGCTGGTGGTGTAGACGATGCCGATGGTGTCGGCATCCGGCTGCAGGGCCCGGATCAGCTGGAGCTGGCCCTCCACCGGCAGGGCATCGGAAGTGCCGGTGATGTTGCCCGCGTCCAGGTGGGCGCCCACCGGGTCGGTGATGGCGGTGAAGATCACGGGGATGTCCTTGTCCTCCGCGGCATTGAAGCAGGCGATGGCGGAGTTGGTGGCGATGCCCACCATCAGGTCCGCGTCCTCGGCGGAAAACATCTGGCCGATTTGGGTAGCCTGGTTGTCGTCGAAGTTGGCGTTCTGGTAGTCCACCTCAAAGTCCGTGCCCTCCACCAGACCGGCCTGCTCCAGGCCCTGGAGGAAACCCTCCCGGCAGTTGTCCAGGGAGCCGTGCTGGCCGTACTGGCTGATGCCGATCAGATACTTGACGGGCTCACCGCCGCTTTCGCCGGAGGAGGTGTCATCGGTGCCGCCGCAGGCGGCCAGGGACAGGATCATGGTCAGGGACAGGCCGCAGGCGGCCAGCTTCTTCAGCAGATTCATCATAATAGATTCTCCAATCTTTGATACAGAATATTTGAAAGGGGTCCGTTCAGGGAATTGATATTGCAGCACAGGCCGCGCCATCGTCTGGTATTGTGTTTCATATCTCCATACTCCTTTCCCGGACCGATCAGGGGAATCAAAAAAAGCCCTGCCCCATATTTGGGACAAGACTTGAAACCATCCTGCGGTACCACCCAAGTTGACGCAAAGCGCCCGCTCGTTCCACGTACATTCATACGCGCCGCCCGGATAACGGGTGCGGGCCCCGTCAGACGCTACTGAGCATTTTGCCGTTTGCGCTGCCCTCGCAAGTCCATTCGCTGGAAAGTTCTCTGCCGTGATCCCACCATCCACGGCTCTCTGAAAGGTGACCTGACCAGGTACTCCTCTTGCTCATCGGTTTTGCTTGATTGCTTTGCATTATACGAAGCGGCGGCGGAAATGTCAACCGTGATTTTGCACAAATCTTTTTTGCTGCTTTAAAGAGATAAAATCCGGGGCAAGAACTACCCCGGCAGGATGGCCCTGCCGGGGAGTAACATGCAGTTTGAATCGGGTTTTCCGCGGCTCAGGAAAGCAGCAGCTTGTCGTCGGCTTCGTCAGAGCCGCTGACTTTGCTGAACAGGGCCAGCAGGTCGGGAACGGTGAGCTTCTTCTTCTCCTCGCCGGACACGTCGATGACAATACGGCCGTCGTACATCATGATGAGCCGGTTGCCGTGGACGATGGCGTCCTTCATGTTGTGAGTGACCATCATGGTGGTGAGGCCGTTTTCCTCCACGATCCGGTCGGAGAGAGCCAGAACCTTGGCGGCGGTCTTGGGGTCCAGGGCGGCAGTGTGCTCGTCCAGCAGCAAAAGCTTGGGCCGCTTCAAAGAGGCCATCAGAAGCGTCAGCGCCTGGCGCTGGCCGCCGGAGAGGAGCCCCACCTTGCTGGTCAGACGGTCCTCCAGACCCAGCCCCAGGTCCCGCAGCAGCTCCCGGTAGTCCGCCCGCTCCGTCTTGGTGATGCCCCAGCCCAGGCCGCGGGGCTGGCCCCGGCGGGCCGCCAGCGCCAGATTTTCCTCGATCTGCATGGTGGGGGCGGTGCCCATCATAGGGTCCTGAAACACCCGACCGATGAATTTGGCCCGCTTGTGCTCCGGCAGGCGGGTCACGTCCACCCCGTCGATGACGATGGCGCCGCTGTCCACAGAAAAGGTGCCGGCCACCGCATTGAGCATGGTGGACTTGCCGGCGCCATTGCCGCCGATGACCGTGCAGAAGTCACCGTCCTTCAGCGTCAGGCTGACGCCCCGGAGGGCCTGCTTTTCATTGACCGTCCCGGCGTTGAACGTCTTCCAGATCTCCTTGATCTCAAGCATCCTGATCCCCTCCTGTTTTTGCTCCGGCATTGGCGCTCCCGGCGGGCACCTTGACGTGGGCGTATTTCCCCTTCCAGTAGGGGATGGCCAGAAAGGCCGCCACGATCAGGGCGGTGATGAGCTTCATGTCATCGGTGTTCAGGCCCAGCCAGATGACCACCTGGTACACCAGGTAGTACAAAATGGCGCCGATGGCCACAGCCAGCATCTTCAGCGCAAAGTTGCGGAACACTTTGCCGAAGATCACCTCGCCGATGATGACGGCGGCAAGGCCGATGACGATGGCGCCCCGGCCCATGTTCACGTCCGCGAAACCCTGGTACTGGGCCAGCAGGGCGGAGGACAGGGCCACCAGTCCGTTGGACAGCATCAGGCCCAGCACCTTGGTGAAGTTGGTGTTGATGCCCTGGGCCCGGGACATATTGGGGTTGGAACCAGTAGCCCGCAGGGAGGCACCCAGCTCCGTGCCGAAGAACCAGTACAGCAGGGCAATGACCGCCGCCACAAAAATGGCTACCACCAGGATGGGGTTGTCCAGGCTCAGGGAGCGGACGCTCTGCTGGTCCACCAGCAGGTCATACTGTCGGGAGCTGACGGGCCGGTTGGCCTGTCCCATGATCCGCAGGTTGACGGAGTACAGGGCCAGCTGGGTGAGGATACCGGCGAGGATTGCCGGAATGCCGCAGGCGGTGTGGAACAGGCCGGTGACCAGTCCCGCCAGCACACCCGCCAGAAACGCCCCCAGCATCGCCAGCGGCACCGGCGCCCCCGCCATGGTCAGCATGATGAAGGCGGCGCCGCCGGTAGCCATGGTGCCGTCCACCGTCAGGTCGGCCACGTCCAGGATCCGGAACGTGATGTAGACGCCGATGGCCATGATGCCCCAGATCAGTCCCTGGGCGGCCACACCCGGCAGGGCGTTGACCAGATGCATGATGTTCAAGTGAAATCCCTCCAAAATCCCCCGGCTGTTTCCGGAGGCAATTTGCTGCTCTATTCTAGCAAAGTTCAGCGGAAAGGGGAAGCCCCTTTTCCGCTGAAAGTGTGTTGATAAGATTTGGATGACGGGGCGGAAGGGTGGCATACCGCAGACGCCGCCCATAGGACGGAGACCGGGCGGCGGAGAGCCCCGGAGAGGGCTCCCCGCCGGTGAAGGCGGAAGTTTTGCAGACAAGAATTTGAAAACATCCGCCGGCTCTTTATCGGTTCTCCGTCCATTCGTCCTTATTCGGCGATGGCCTCATAGCCGTCGGGCGGGGTCAGGCCCAGAGCCTCGCACATGGTGGGGTTGTACTTGGGGGTGAACTGGGGGGCGTACTCGATGGGCATGGTGGCGGGATCGGCGCCGTTCACCAGGATATCATAGGCCATCTCACCGGTTTTGTAGCCGATGTCATAGTAGCTGATGGTCAGCGTGGCCACGCCGCAGCCCTTGCAGATGCCCTCCTCACCGGCGATGATGGGAGTGCCGGTGTCCAGGGAGATGTTGCCGATCAGTTCGGCGTTGTTGGCAGCGGTGTTGTCGGTGGGAACGTACAGGACATCGCTGGCCGTGCAGGCTGAGGAGGCCACAGCGGACAGGTCGTTGGAGTCGGAGAAGGAGTATTGGGTGCAGGTATAGCCCAGATCCTCCAGGTAGCCTTGGACGGTGTCCACCTGATACTGGCTGTTGGGCTCGGCGGAGCAGTACAGCAGGCCCACAGTCTGGGCGTCGGGGAACCAGGTGTGCAGCATCTCAGCCTGCTGGTCCAGGGGCGCCAGATCGGAGGTGCCGGAGACGTTGTAGCCAGTGGTGCCGGTAAAGCCGTCAATGCCCAGAGCCACGCCGTACTCGGTGATGGAGGTGCCCAGAATGGGAATGGTGCTGGTGCCGGTGGCAGCGGCCTGGAGAGCGGTGGTGCCGTTGGCCATGATCAGGTCCACGCCCTGGGAGACAAAGTTGTTGGCAATGGTGGTGCAGTTGGCGGTATCGCCGGAGGCGTTCTGGGGGTCGATGGTGACCCTGTCGCCCAGCAGTTCCGTCAGGGCGTCCTGAAAGCCCTGGGTGGCGGCGTCCAGGGCCTCGTGCTGGACCTGCTGGATAATACCCACGGTGTAGGTCTGGCTGCCGGAGGCGGACTCGTCGCCGCTGGTATCGGCATCGGTATCTGTGGACTGGGTGTCGCCGCCGCAGGCAGCCAGGCTCAGAGCCATGACGGCGGTCAGCGCAAGGGCAAGAAACTTCTTTTTCATCGCAGAGATCTCCTTTTCAAGATTGATCGCGGGGAAATTACAAAAAGCGGCTCTGTCCGAAGAGCAGAGCCGCCTTCCATACGGGGTGAGATCCACCGGCCGCCGGACCTTCACTGGCTGCTCTGCCTATGACAATATCGGCCCGCATAGCGGACCTGGCAGCCATAAAATCGAGAGAACCCCGCCACAGTGCGGAACGCTGCTGCAAACAAAACCATGGAAGAGCTCCCTTCTGCCGACCGGCCTTTGTACTTTTACACCATACTGCTTTAAACAGGCAAAGTCAATGGTGAATTTATACAAAATCTCTGGAAAATGTTTCAGAGGCAGGAGATTTCCCAAAAAACAGAGCCGCCCGGCAGCTTCCTCAGCAGAAAGCGCCGGGCGGCGGGGCCACGCGCTCCTCAGCCCCACAGGGCGGAGAGCATGGGAATGACCTGCTTTTTCCGGGACATGACCTTGGGCAGGAACACCACGTCCTCCGCATCCTCCACATTGAAGGCCTGGCGGATGCTGTCCCTGTCGCCCACGAACAGCAGCTGGGTGCCCTCCAGCAGTACATCGGTAATCATCAGGATTACCATGTCGAAGCCCTGCTTCTTCTGCAGGGAGCTCATGAGCTGCAAAAACTCTCCCTTGCGCTGGA
>ERZ833822.2545-NODE-2545-length-11071-cov-3.018972_pt1 | contig 11071 bp, 8 predicted proteins | sample MGYA00519913_ERZ833822 | MGnify/ENA primary metagenome ERZ833822 (study PRJEB31850, sample SAMEA3708746) | human gut metagenome | biome: human gut; feature: human-associated habitat; material: faeces | place: China | collected 2014 ... | reverse complement strand
GGGCGGGACACCGGCCCGCCCCTACGGCGTTTCAGGCAAAAGAAAGCAGAACAGGGGCGGCGCAGGGAAACAAAAAAGGACGAAGCCCCAGAACATCCCGGAGCTTCGTCCTTTTTATCCTTATTGCGCGCGTTTGCGCTCTTTTATCTCCTGCTCATACTCCCGCAGGGAGGCCAGCGCCTCCTTGGACATGGGGAGAATGACCAAAATGTTGAAAATGGTCATCAGGCCGATGCCCACATCGCCCAGATCCCACACAAAGGTGTAGGTGGCCAGGCCGCCGACGAAAAGCATGATCAGTGCCAGGATCTTATACCCCGTCTGAGAGACCCAGTTGTCCCCAAACAGGTACGCCACATTGGACCGGGCATAGAACAGGATCCCAATGAACGTGGAGAAGCTGAACAGCCAGAGGATCACCGCAATGAAGATCACGCCAAACTGACCCAGGTGATCCTCCATAGACGCCTGGAGCAGGCCCATGCCCTCCAGCCCCTGGATGTCCGCGGCGGGGGTGACCAGCATAATGAAGGCGGTACAGCTGCAAATCACAATTGTGTCAATAAACACGCCCAGCGCCTGGAGCAGCCCGGCCTTGGCAGGATGACTCACATCCGCGGCGGCGGCGGCACAGGGGGCGGAGCCGGAGCCCGCCTCGTTGGAAAACAGGCCGCGCTTGACCCCGTTCATAAGAACAGCTCCGAAACCGCCGGATACCGCTTGACGCATGCCGAAGGCCTCTGAAAAGATACGACTGAATACGGACGGAAGCTTTGGCAGATTGGTCAGGATGATGAACAATGTAAGCAGGAAAAAACCAATCGCCATGATGGGAACCATAATATCCAGAACTTTTATGGTTGCGTTTTTCCGAAGCACAATGACTGCAGCCAGTAATACCAGAAAGATCGTGGTGACGATGGGCGGAATCCGGAATGCGTTGGCAAAAGCAGAGCTTACGGAATTGCTGATTACCTGGCTGATGCCGCACCAGCAGATCAGGCCGGAGATGGCAAAGAGCACAGCAATCACGGAGTAGCGGCGGGGCTTGCCGCCCAGCTTCTGCTCAGCATACTGGTGGATATAGTAGGCCGGACCGCCCCGGTAGCCCCCATACAGGGGGTCTTTCTGCTTATAGAGTTGGGACAAGGTGGCCTCGATAAAGGCGGTGGAGGACCCCAGCAGTGCGGAGATCCACATCCAGAATACCGCTCCGGCTCCGCCGGCGGAGATGGCAGCCACCACGCCCACCAGGTTCCCCATTCCCACCCGGGTGGCCGTGGAGACCACCAGAGCCTGGACCCCGGAGATGGAGCCCAGATGGCTGTGGGACCGCTTTTCAACCGTCACACGGAGCATCTCCGGAAAGAGCCGCAGAGGCATGGCCCGGGTGCGGATGGTGAAATAGATCCCCGTTGGGATAAGCAGCAACACCAGCAGAGATACTCCCATGGAGTTCCCGCCGGGCAGAGGAATTGTGAAAAGATCCCCCCATAGAAAGTTGTATACGGCAGAGATAATCTGTATGATCAGTTCCATTGTGTGCTCCTTTTCGGCATAGTTTCAGCCGCAGCGATCACTTTGGGCGGCCATAGCAGACGCCCCGGGGCGGACCACAGGGCGTTTCGTCCCCTTTATTATACAGATAAAAAATAGGAACGCAATAGGGTCCGGGCAATCTTGTACACTTTTTTTGTTTAAAGTATTGAGGAGATCCGCCTCGACATGACGGCCGGCCCGCCGACATATACTGGGAACAATGAAATTGCAGGAGGACGATCTTTATGAGAGCATTTTTGATCCGCCGGAACTCCATATCCCTTGCGATCTGTGGGATCGCGGCTGTACTGATGTTCTATGTGGTCAACTATCCCGCCGCTGTGGACGCCTCGGCGTCCGCAAGGCAGCTGCCCATTTACTGCGTCCAGCGGGACCAGAAACTGGTATCCATCAGCTTCGACGCAGCATGGGGCAATGAGGACACCCAGGAGCTCATTGACATTCTGGACCGCTTCCAGGTCAAGGCCACCTTCTTTGTGGTGGGCGACTGGGTGGACAAATATCCAGAGTCGGTCAAGGCCCTCCACGACGCCGGGCATGAGGTGATGAACCACTCCAACACCCACGCCCACTACCCTCAGCTGTCCCCGCAGGCGGTGGTAGATGACCTGAACGCCTGCAACGACAAAATCGAGGCGGTCACCGGCGTGCGTCCTACCTTGGTTCGCCTGCCCTATGGCGACTACGATGACAACGCCATCCGCGCTGTGCGCTCCATCGGTATGGAGCCCATCCAGTGGGATGTGGACAGCCTGGACTGGAAAGAGCTCCCCGCCCAGGAGATCGCCCAGCGGGTCACCGGAAAGGTCCAGCCCGGCTCCATCGTTCTGTTCCACAACGCCGCCAAGCACACGCCGGAGGCCCTGCCATCCATCCTGACCGCGCTCATTCAGGAGGGCTACACCTTTGTGCCCATTTCCCAGATCATTCTGGACGGGGAATACACCATTGACCACACCGGGCGGCAGTGCCCGGCATGACAGAGCGCCCCTCCGGCCGTCTCCGCCGGAGGGGCGCTCAAAGCTGTGGAGACTGGGGCGCTCAAGATGTCAACAGACCTGAATATATCCCTTCAGGAAGTCCGTCCGTTCGCCCCGCTCCACCGCGGTGAGCAGATACTGAGCCAGAAGGATGCCAGTGCGGTACTGCTTCTGCACCTCTTTGACAGACATCCACACGTCGCTGCGGTAGTCCCGGTCCACCTGCTCCCGGATCAGAAAGGTCAGGAACGTGCCGCCCGCGGACCGCTCCCAGCACAGGTCCGGTCCAGAGGCGTCCGGAGGCATCACGATGCACCGGGTTTCCGTCCCGGACATATCCCGGGTATCGAAATACCGAACATAAAGCGTGGGATCTCCGCTGTACCGCAGAAGCTTTTCCCGTTCATGGAAGGCAAAGCGGGCGATTTTCTCGAAAGGGACCTCCTCCGACCGGTACGGCTCCTGTTGGAGGCGCAGGATCTCATGGGTGTTGGCCATCTGCCTCTGGATCTGTCCGCAGATCCGCTGACAGGTTTCCAGATGTGAACGCATATAGTCTTCCAGCTGGTTCAGGCCATCCTGATACTGCTCCAAATCGAAGCTGCGCATTTGCAGGATCCGTTTCACCGGAACCCCAGTGCTGCGCAGGAACACCACGTCCGCGATCTCCGCCAGCTCCCGGGGCCCGTAGGCGCGGTAGCGGTTTGCCTCCTTCCGGGGGGAGAGCAGCCCTTCCTGTTCCCAGAAACGGATCGTGGCCGCAGGCACATCTAACAGCTTTGATACCTCTCCGATGGAAAAAATATCCTCCATTTTGCACCTCTAAAGAACTTTTCCCCATTTTATCACATTTTCCCTTGACATTCAAGTTACTTGAAGGTGTATGATTAAAGCATCTGACCACGGGGCTGGGGACAGAGCCAGATTTGGCTGACGTCGACCGGCTCCGAATGTATGTTTGTTGTAAATTTGGAGAAATGAGGAGATGGCTATGGCAAACACCGAAAAAAAGAAATTTCAATTCAAAATGCCTCACACCTATGTGATCCTGGTTTCGATCATGGTGCTGATGCTGGTCCTGACCCACATCATCCCCGCAGGCCAGTACGACCGGGTGGAGGATCCGGTCTCCGGCAAGATGGTTGTCGTGGATGGCACCTACCATGAGATCGATGTAGAGGCCCCTGGTATCTTTGACCTTTTCCTGGCTCTGCAGCAGGGCTATGTAGAGTCGGCCAACATCATGTTCCTGATCATCTTTTCCTACGGTTTCGTCTATGTGCTGACCAAGAACGGAACGATGGACAAGGCATTGGGGACGATGGTTCGAAAAGTAGGAAAGCGGGTTCAGCTGCTCATTCCCATTACCATGCTGGTGCTGGGCATTCTGGGCTCCACCATGGGCATTTATGAGGAGGTCTACGGCCTGTTCCCAGTCTTCGTGGGAATCTTCATGGCCCTGGGTTATGACGCTATCGTGGGCGGCGCCACCATCTTCCTGGGTGTATCCCTGGGCTATGCTGCTGGTACTACCAACCCCTTTAATATTGCAGTGGCCCAGGATGTGGCAGGCGTAGAGCTTTATTCCGGCATGGGTCTGCGCTGGGCCATCTTCATCGCTTTTGAGATTCTGGCCATCACCTATCTTATGCGCTATGCCAGCAAGGTGAAGTCAGACCCCGCCCGCTCCCTGCTGCATGGGGTACCCATCGACAGTGTGGAGAGCAAGGGGCTTGATGACTTGGATGGAATTAAGATGACCACCCGTCAGAAGCTGTGCCTGCTTGAATTCTTCGGCGTAATCGCCTTCCTCACTTATTCCGTGCTGAACCTGGGCTGGTATGTGGATGAGATCGCCGCCCTGTTCCTGATGGCCATGGTGGTAGCAGGTATTATCAGCGGCTATTCCGCCACAGAGATCTGTAAGACCTTCATTGAGTCCACCAAGTCCATGGTATCTTCCATGCTGATAGTGGGCTTTACCCGCGGTATCACTGTACTGATGCAGCAGGGCTGCATTACTGACACCATTGTGTACAACCTGGTGAACCTGCTGGAGAACGCCAGCAAGTATGTGGCGGCTTACGGCATGCTGATCCTGCAGAACATCATCAAGTTCTTCATCAACGGCTCCACCAGTCAGGCCACCATCACCATGCCCATCATGGCGCCCACCGCGGAGCTGGTTGGACTGAGCAAGCAGATCGCGGTGCTGGCCTATCAGTTCGGCAACGGCTTCGCCGACTGCTTCTGGCCTACCTCCTGCGCGCTGTGCTGCGGCCTGATGGGCGGCGTGCCTCTGAACAAGTGGTACCGCTTCGTCACCCCGCTGTTCCTGATGATGCTGGTCCTGGAGTTCGTATTTATGACCATTGCCGTCTGGATCGGCTACTAAAAGAAGCTTTTGCCCCCATTCCGGGGTAAAATAAAACATACCGGCAATAAGGATATGGAAGGCTGACTTCTGTATCCTTATTGCCCTATCCACCGAAAGTAAGAAAGGGGATCTGAACATGATCGTAAAGCATGGTAATGTGCTGCTGTTTGAGGAGGGCGGCTTCGTCCTGCGGGACATCCGCGTGGAGAATGGGAAAATCAAGGAGATTGCTCCGGAGCTCCAGGCCGCCGAGGGCGAGGAGGTCTTTGACGCCTCCGGGAAATATGTCACCCCTGGCATGATCGACGCCCACAGCCACATCTGCATCAGCGAGGAGGGCATGGGCAGCATCGGGGATGACTGCTGTGACTACTCCGGCGCCCTGACCCCGGAGCTGGAGGTGCTGGACGGCATCTACCCCTTTGACCGGGCGGTGATTGACTCCGTCCGGGCCGGCGTCACCGCTGCCTGCGTCTGCCCTGGCAGCGACGGCGTGGTGGGCGGCGTCGCCTCCACCATCACCCTGAACGGCACGGTAGCCGACGAGATGCTACTGCGGCGCTACACTGCCATGAAGTGCAGCGTGGGCGAGAACCCCAAGACCGCCAAGCACGGCTTTGAGTCCCGCATGGGCGTGGCCTATCACCTGCGCAAGTGCCTGGAGGACGCCATCGAGTACCGCCACGACAAGGAGGAGGCGGAAAAGAGCGGCAGCTGGTTCAAGCGGGACATCGGCATGGAGAATATGCTGAAGGTCCTGAACAAGGAGATGCCTATCCACATGCACGCCCACCGCTCCGATGACATCTGCACTGCCATCCGCATCGCCCAGGAGTACGATGTGGACCTGGTGCTGGTCCACTGCACCGATGGGATCGCCATCGCTGATTACCTGGCCAAGTTCCCCTATCCGGTGATCGTGGGCCCCGGTATGACCCCCCGCTCCAAGCACGAGACCTGGAACAAGACCTATGAGACCGCCGGCGTGCTGAGCCGTGCCGGCCTGAAGGTGTGTATCACTGCTGACCATGATGTCACCCCCCTGTACTATCTGCCGGTCTACGCCGCACTGTCTGTGCGGGACGGCATGGATGAGCTGGAGGGGCTGAAGGCGGTCACCATCAATCCGGCCGAGGTGCTGGGCATCGACGACCGGAAGGGCAGCCTGACGGCGGGTAAGGACGCCGACATCGTGGTGTGGGATCAGCACCCCTTCGCCTATCAGGCCCATGTGGAGCAGGTATTCCTGTCCGGAAAGGCCATGTGCTGATTCACTCTAATATTCCGTTTTAGGGAGGGAACAACAGGTCATGCGCCGATGGAAAGAAAAGCTCTCCAAGATCAAAATGCCGCATACCTATGTGATCCTCACGATCATCCTGCTTGTAGTGGTCGCTCTGTGCTATCTGATCCCGGCTGGGGAGTACGTCCGTGAGCTGGATCCGGTCAGCGGGAAAACTGTGGTCATTCCCGATTCCTTCCACTTTACCGAGGGGAAGAAGCCGGGGCTGTTCGACATCTTTTTGTCCCTCCAGCGGGGGTATGTGGACGCGGCAGACATCCTGTTCCTGATCGTATTTGCCTATGGCTATGTCTATATCCTCACAAAAAATGGGACACTGAGCGGCGCGATCCATGTATTGATCCGAAAAATGAGGGGAAGGACCCATCTGCTGATCCCGGTGTTCATGCTGCTTTTCGGAGTGCTTGGATCTACCCTGGGGATCTTTGAGGAGACCTATGGATTGGTGTCCGTGTTTGTTGGGATGGGGCTGGCCCTGGGATATGACCCACTTGTTGGCGGGGCGGTGGTCTATGTCGGTGTGGCTACCGGCTTTGCCGCCGCCACCACCAACCCGTTCTCTGTGGGCATCGCCCAGAGCATTGCGGAGGTCCCCATCAACTCCGGTGTCCTCTACCGCCTGGTGGTCTTTCTGGTGTTCCAGGGGACCGCGATCTGGTATGTGATGCGCTATGCCAAAAAGGTCAAGGCCCATCCGGAGCAGTCCGTGATGTACGGTGTTCCGATGGAGTTTACTCCGCCCGATGTGAGCGAGTCAGACGGTGCCTTTACCCTGCGGCAGAAGCTGTGTCTGCTGCTGTTCCTGGCCACCATCGGGATGCTGCTGTTTGGCACCATTCAGCTTGGGTGGTATATCAATGAGATCGCGGCTATGTTCCTGATGATGGCGGTGGTCTCCGGCCTGGTGGGGGGCTACTCCGCCACTGAGATCTGCAATACCTTCATTGAGTCCACAAAATCTGTGGTGTCCTCCATTCTGGTGATCGGGTTCACCCGGGGGATCCTGCTGACCATGAAGGACGCGATGATCTCGGATACGGTGGTCTATGGCCTGTCCCAGCTGCTCAATTCCTCCAACAAGATGATCTCTGCGGTGGGGATGCTGTTTCTCCAAAATGTGATCAACTTCTTCATCACCGGATCCTCCAGTCAGGCCACCATCACCATGCCCATCATGACCCCGGTGGCGGATATTGTGGGTGTGAGCCGACAGACCGCTGTGCTGGCCTATTGCTTCGGCGACGGCTTCTCCGATATGTTCTGGCCCACCGCCTGTACACTGAACTGCGGCTTGATGGGGGTCCCCCTGGACAGATGGTACCGGTTCATGGCGCCCCTGTTTCTGATCATGGTGGCGTTACAGACCTTTTTCATCGCCCTGTCCGTGTTTGTCTATCCCTGAGCCCATTGGACTTTGATCCAGATACGAGAACCCCGCCGGCCCCATTCAGGACCGGCGGGGTTTTGCTTATTACACTAAGAGGATGGGAAAATCATGCCGCAGCTGGGGTGAGAAACGGGCCGGATGTGAACCACATCCGGCCCGTTATAAAATCAATCCTTCTCCACATCCATGACCAGGCCGACGCGGCGGGCATGGCGGCCGCCCTCGAACTGGGTGTCCAGGAATACGTCCACGATGCGCTCGGCCATATTGGGACCGATGATGCCGGCACCCATGGCCAGCATATTGGCGTCATTGTGGCGGCGGGTCATCTCGGCACAGAAGGGGTCGCTGCACAGGGCACAGCGGATCCCATTCACCTTGTTGGCGGTGATGGAGACGCCGATGCCGGTGGTGCAGATCACGATGCCCTTCTCGCAGCGGCCGTCGGCCACAGCCTCTGCCGCCGCCTTGGCGAAGATGGGATAGTCGCAGCTCTCCTGACTGTCACAGCCGCAGTCCAGAACGTTGATGCCCTTGGCGGTGAGATAGGCCTTGATATGCTCTTTCAGGCAGTACCCGCCGTGGTCCGAAGCGATAGAGATCATATTTCAAATTCCTCCTCCGCGGGGCGCGCGGATGCGGGCCCACGCCGTTTTCAAAATAGGTTCCGTGTCCCTATTGTATTTCATTTTTCATGATTTGGCAAGGGGGAAGGGGGTTTTTGACCATAAAAGGCCGCCCCGGAGGGCGGCCTTTTGCAGTGGGATCTCATCAGGGACGGGCGGGAACGTGCCAGATGTCCCGGGCATAGTCGCGGATCGAACGGTCCGCGGCAAAGATGCCGGAACGGGCGATGTTGATCAGAGACATCTGGCTCCAGCGCTTGCGGTCAGCGTAGGTCTCCAGGGCACGGCGGTGGGCCTGGCAGTAGCTGTCAAAGTCAGCCAGCAGCAGGTACTCGTCGGCGGGGCTGCCGCCCGCGCCGCGCAGCAGACGGGCTGTGAGGTCGGAGTAATCCACCTGGTCGGAGAAGCCAGCGGAGATTTGGTCAATGACCCGGCGGAGCGCGCCGTTTCCGTTGTAGTAGTCCATGGGGCAGTAGCCGCGGGACTTCAGATCCTGGACCTGGCCGGCGGTGAGGCCGAAGAGGAAGATGTTCTCGTCCCCCAGCTGCTGATGCATCTCCACGTTGGCGCCGTCCAGGGTGCCGATGGTCAGAGCGCCGTTCATCATAAACTTCATGTTGCCGGTGCCGCTGGCCTCCTTGCCGGCGGTGGAGATCTGCTCGCTGAGCTCGCTGGCGGGCATCAGGCGTTCGGCCAGGGAGACCCGGTAATTCTCCAAAAAGACCACCTGGAGCTTATCCTTGCAGATCGGGTCGGCGGCGATCTGGGCCGCCAGAGAGTTGATCAGCTGGATGATCTTCTTGGCCACATGGTAGCCGGGGGCCGCCTTTGCTCCGAAGAGGAAGGTCTGGGGGGTGAAGTCCATGTTGGGGTTATCCCGCAGCTGGTCATACAGGTGGATGATGTGCAGGACGTTGAGCAGCTGGCGCTTGTACTCGTGGAGGCGCTTTACCTGGACGTCGAAAATGGCGTCGGTATTCAGCACCACGCCGTTCTCCCGGGCCACATAGGCGGCGAAGCGGCGCTTGTTCTCCCGCTTGATGGCCTCCAGTCGGTCCAGGACGGACTTGTCATCCTTGTACTTCTCCAGGTTCCGGATGGCATCGGGATGGAGGAGGTAGTCATCCCCGCCGGCACACTCCCGAACCAGAGCGTCCAGCTTGGGGTTGATCTGGGACAGCCAGCGGCGGTGGTCCACGCCGTTGGTGACGTTCTTGAACTGCTCCGGACGCATGGTGTAGGCGTCATGGAACACATCCTGCTTCAAAATATCCGAGTGGAGGGCGGAGACACCGTTGACGGCGTAGCAGGCGCATACGCACAGATTGGCCATCCGGACCTCGCCGTTCCAGATGATGGCCATTTTGGCCACCTTTTCCTGGTCGCCGGGGAAGCGCTCCTCCAGCTGGCGCTGGTAGCGGGCGGCGATCTCCTTCAGGATCTGCCAGATCCGGGGCAGGAGACTCTCGATCAGGCCCTGGGGCCAGCGCTCCAGCGCCTCGGCCAGGACGGTGTGGTTGGTGTAGGCCACCGACTTGGTGACGATATTCCAGGCGTCGTTCCAGCTGTACCCCTCCACATCCATCAGGATACGCATCAGTTCGGGGATGACCAGAGTGGGATGGGTGTCGTTGATCTGGAGGACGTGCTTCTCGTGGAAGTTGCGCAGGGTGCCATACTGGGCGCGGTGCTTGCGCACGATGGACTGGACGGTAGCGGAGACAAAGAAATACTGCTGCTTCAGGCGCAGAGACTTGCCCTCGTAGTGGTTGTCATCGGGATAGAGCACCTTGGCGATGACCTCAGCCATGGCCTGCTGCTCCACCGCCTTGAGATACTCGCCCTTGGAGTAGTAGGACATATCCACGGGGACGGGGCTCTTGGCGTCCCAGAGGCGCAGGGTATTGGTGTGCTTGGTCTGATAGCCGGCGATCTCCATATCCCGGGGGATGGCCAGGACGGTGGTATAGCCCACATGCTCCGGGTGGTTCACCCCGCGCTCGTCCCAGTGGTCCACCACACGGCCGCCGAAGCGGACCTCCTCGGTCTCGTCCATCTTGGGGATGAGCCAGGCGTCACCCAGCCCCAGCCAGTTGTCGGGCAGCTCCACCTGCTGGCCGTCCACGATCTTCTGCTTGAAGATGCCCAGCTCGTAGCAGATGGAGTAGCCGGTGGCGGGGATCTCCAGGGTGGTCATGGAGTCCAGGTAGCAGGCGGCCAGGCGGCCCAGGCCGCCGTTGCCCAGGCCGGCGTCGGGCTCGGCCTCAAACAGGTCGGGCGCGGAAAACCCAAGGCCCTCGATGGCCTGCTTCAGCGGCTCCGCCACGCCCAGGTTGTAGGCGTTCTTCATCAGGGACCGGCCCATCAGAAACTCCAGGGACAGGTAGTGAACCTGGCGCAGGTGCTCCACGGCCACCCGGTCGGCGGTCTTCATTTGCCGCTCGGACATGATGTCCCGCAGCACCAGGGCGCAGGCCTTGAACATGTGCAGGCTGGTGGCCTCCTCCACGTCACGGCCGAAGTTGCGGCGCAGTTTGCCCGTGATGAGGGTCATCAGCTCTTTTTTAGTATATTTGTGCAATGCAGACATCTCCTGTTTCTGTTGAGATCAACATAGGAACGCTCCGCGGAAGGACACACCCGCCACGGAGCGCTCATTCTATCATGGGAATATGGTACTGTCAAGCGTAAAAAGCGGCCCTATTTCCCGGTCACCCAGCCGTAAATCTCCTCATAAGCCTTGGCCGACTTTTCCCAGGAGAAGTCGGCGGTCATGGCGTTCTTCTGGAGGGCCTTCCACGCCTTGGGCTCGTTGTGGTAGAGGTTCACCGCCTCGCT
>ERZ833822.2534-NODE-2534-length-11127-cov-2.577132_pt1 | contig 11127 bp, 10 predicted proteins | sample MGYA00519913_ERZ833822 | MGnify/ENA primary metagenome ERZ833822 (study PRJEB31850, sample SAMEA3708746) | human gut metagenome | biome: human gut; feature: human-associated habitat; material: faeces | place: China | collected 2014 ... | reverse complement strand
TGCAGATATCATCGCATTTGATAAAATCCACGCCCCACTGTGCGTACAGTGCCACGATGGAATCGTAATATTCCTGCGCGCCCGGCTCTCCCATACGAATGCCGTACATGTCCGGATTCCACTTACAGATCGACGACGGATCCGCTATATCGCTCGCCAGTGCATCGCTTCCCAAAATCGGCAGATGCCGGTGTGCCGCTTCCCGCGGAATTCCCCGCATGATATGGATTCCAAACTTTAACCCCAGCCCATGCACATAATCCGCCAGCGCCCGAAAGCCCACACCGTCCTTCGCCGACGGGAAGCGGTCCGTACAGGGGAGCAGCCGCCCGTACTCATCCATCGAGACCTCCCCAAACGGAATATACTGGTACTTCTCCCTCTGACTTCCGGTGTTCTTTGCATACCACTGGATGTCCACCACAATATATTCCCAGCCGTACGGTTTTAAGTGCGCCGCCATATAATCCGCGTTTGCCCTGACCTCCCGCTCCGTCACTGTGGTGTCATAATAGTCATAGCTGTTCCACCCCATCGGGGCATGTTTCATCCGGTATTTCATGCGTCTCTCCTTCTCTTCCCCCTAATCAAAATGTGCACAGAGTACACAAAAAGCCGCTGCAGATGCAGCGACTTTTTGTTGTCATACATCCTGCTTCCAAGTGTATGACTTGTACTTTCGTACTTACAAGTTGTTTTTATTCGTCCTGTGTCATGTCCGTATCTTCTCTTCTGCAGGATTCCCGGATCACCAGTTCCGGCTCCATCAGGACGCATTTTCCTTCGATATTGGAATTTCCCTCCCGGATAATCCGAAGCAGCAGTTCGGCGGCTGCCGCTCCCAGTTCCTCCTGCGGATGGGAGATCGTCGTCAGCGGCACGCGGCATGTCTGCGCCAGATAGGAATTGTCATACCCCGTCACCGAGACATCCTGGGGCACGGAGAGCCCCTCCTCATTCAGCGCGCGGATCACCTCGATGGCAACCTGATCGTTGTACGCCACCACCGCCTCAAACGGATGATTGCCGCGATCTTTCGCCATCTGCCTGATCCGCTCAAACGGATGGGTCTTGCGGTCCTCCGTGTAGAACCAGATCACCTTATCCGGATCATACGCAATTCCCGCTTCCTGCAGTGCCTGCACATACCCCTTGTGGCGCTGCTGTCCCTGCGTGTCGTCGGATTTGAAGACGCCCACAATGCGCCGGTGTCCCAGTTCAATCAGGTATCTGGTCGCAAGATAGGCTCCCCTGCAGTCGTCCAGAAGAATCTGCGGCCGGTCCAGAAGCTGGGCATGTACTCCCTGTATAAATACATAGGGGATATGATAGCTGTCGAGCATCTCATACAGATTCACATGCCGGCAGAAAATCTGGCTCTTGCTCGGCTCGATGATGAGCCCGTCGATATCCTTCTGCAGAAGCTCCTCGAGACACTTTGCCTCAAGGCTTCTTGAGTTGCGCGTATTTTTCAGCAGAATACTGTAACCGTTCTCCGTCAGCACCTGGTCAATTCCCTGCACGATGCGCGGAAAAATATAATCCGAAAGATAAGTTGTCACGACCGCGATATTTTTGGACGGCGTCGTGTGCCGTAACATCTCCGAGCAGAAGGTTCCGCGGCCATGTTCCGCATATATGTATCCCTCATTCTGCAAAATCTGCAGTGCCTTGCGCACCGTCTGCCGGCTGACCCCGTATTCCGCCGACAGTTCATTCTCCGAAGGAAGCTTCTCTCCCGGGCGTATCTCCCCCGACATGATCTTGCCATGGAGCTGCTCCATCAGATCATAATATTTTAATCTCTTATCCATTCCGTTTGATCCCCCTGAATGCCTTCTCTCTTTGCGCGCCGTCAGCCCGTTATCCCGACAGCCTCCTTCGCCAGGCGGTCTGCCTCCTCATTGCCCATGACGCCCGAGTGTCCCTTTACCTTCACAAAAGAAAGCCGGATCTTATCCTCCACCAAGCGCACATACTCGTAGTAGGCCACCGTACCCTTTTTATTGCGCTTCCAGAGTCCTTTTGCCCACATCTCGATTCCCATATAATCGTAATAGATCGTAAGATCCTTTAAGCCAAGTTCGAGCGCCTTTTCGATGGCTGCCATGCTCCCTAAAACCTCGCCTGCCACATTGCGCATCGATGCCATCTCCGGCTCCTTCCCCGCACCCTGCAGCACTTCTTTTCCGCCGGCATGAATCAAAAAACCTCCATAACCGTACACGCCGGTACCGGCGTGAAAAGAGCCATCCACGAACGCCTGTCTCTCCGGCAGATTCCGCACCTCTCGTCTCTGCCTTGCCGTCTCCGGCTGTTCCTGATTTCTGCTGTGCTGCTCCTTGCGTTGCCTTCTGCTGCGCCGCTCCTTTTGCATGAGCTTCTCCCCCACGCGCCGGTGCGCTTTCCAGAAACGTCTCCGCTTCTTCCAGCGTCTTAAAACTCTTGTAAACCGCTCCGGGGAACCCGTGCACCATCGCCTTACACTCGTCCCATTTTGTGTATATTCCCGGTTTCTTACCAACCGCTACCGCATAATATTTTACTGCCATCTCGTCATCCTTTATTTCGATATTTTATAATACAATATACCATATAATTCCCGCACATAAAAGGTCGGAAGGTAGAGAAAAAATGTCCGGCTCGGTGTGCTGTAGCTTGTAATGCCAAGTCTCTTTGCCGTCTGATTCGCCCGGTACTCATGGAATTCACTGGTTATAATCGTGACGGACCCGTCGATTCCGTGCTGTTGTAACAATTCCATGGAATATTGCAGATTTTCCGCCGTCGTCGTGGACCGGTCCTCCAGAAGCAGTCTCGCCCCGTCGATCCCCCGCCCGGTCAGGTAACGGTACATGCACTCTGCCTCGCTGATCTCCTCTCCATCTCCCTGTCCGCCAGATAATACGCACACAGCTTTTGGATTCCGGTTCAGATACTCATACGCCGCGCAAAGCCGTTCGCTCAACACCCGGCTCGGCCGCTCCCCCTTGACGCTGCATCCTAAGACCACCGCCGTCGTATTCTCCGGCGCACGGTTTGCCGCGCTTCTTATCATCCCCGCCGTCTCCACTGTCACGATAAGCAGAATAAAAAGGAGCACCATGCCCAGGGCGGACAATCCCGCTCTGCCCCCGCGCGTCTGCCAAAGTCTCCCTGCCACATCCTGTACCTGCCGGTAAAAAATACCGTACAGCAGCACAAGGGCTGACACCGCCATTCCCGTAATGTTACCGATATTAACCACGACAAATGCCGGAATGAAAAACCACAGGAAAAATACGGCTCCAACTGCCATTATCCACCAATGCATCCGTGACATTCTTTCTCCTTTCTAAAAAAGCAATGAGCGGCACGCCGAAGCGGGCCGCTCTTGTCCTCTCTTGTTACAAATCTTGTTACGAAATATCCAGCTTACAGTTCGCACGCATTTTTAACGGACATTCATAAACGTTCTCATTATTCTCTTTTGCAATGTAAGAAAGCGGACACTTTCTGCAGTCGCCTTTATTAAAATCTCCGCCAACCTCAAATTTTAAGGTTGCCGTCTTCACACCCTTCACCATCTCTTCCTGCCGGATGTGATCCCAGCTCAATACCTGACTGCAGCCGGCACACTTGCTCTCGTTCAATGTCACCACGCGCTTGCAGGTCGGACAGGCATAAAACTTCTTACCGGACGGCTCCACCAGTTCCACAACTTCCGCCGGAAACTGCTTAATCAATTCCTCTCTCAAATTGTCCTGCATGATCCAATCGCTCCTTTATCCTGAGTTTGCACTAGTACCATCATACCACAAAGGCGGCGGTACTGTAAACCGCTTTCCTTCGTTTTCCGCTCAGATTCCGTTTCATTATTCTCCGGGTTCCGCTACTTTTCCCCCTGTTGCTGCCGGATCATGTCCATGATGTAATCGATCGTTTCCTGCCACTGCTCCCTGTCCGTAATCCCGGCCTCGCCGTCTCCCTTCTGCGATCCGTAATTGCCGAACCCGGCATGGTTGCCGCCCTCTAAGACATACTCGCGGCAGTCCGCCGCAAGACCGATTGCTTCCTGATATTTTTCCATATTCAAAACGCCGTCCTCGCTCCCGTAGAGCGAGAGCACCGGAAGCGTCTGAAGTTTCCTGGTCGGGTACGCCGCCAGAAAAATAAGTCCCGCGAGCTCTGACTCATGCTTTGCCGCATAGCTGCCCGCCATGGCTCCGCCCAGAGAATGTCCCGCCAGATACCAGCGCTTTACCTCTCCAAACTCCTGCCGCACCTCATCCGCCGCATTCGGCTTTAAAATGGCAAGGTGCGCCGGCATCTTTACCGTCACGCAAAAGATTCCCTGCTGCGCAAGCCCATCCATAACCGGTGCGTACGCCGTCTCTTCCACCTTGGCTCCCGGATAAAAGATCAGTCCCGTCTCACTCTGCGGATCTCCGTAAGCGATGTAGGCATCCGTCTCCGATACCTCTGTTGTCTGAAGTTCATAGTCCTTCGCATGATAATAATCTGCCGTATAGGTATTAAATCCCACAATCACGGCTGCCACGATTAAAACCGTAAAAATAATTCTGCGCACCGCTTTTGCATGCTTCATTGTCTCTCATCCTCCGACACCGGAATCTGCTTCCGTTACTTTCGGATATCTGCAACCACCTCATCCGGAATGACGAACTGTACGCATCCCATATACATCGGTGCCACATCACCCTCGTTAAAGCATATCACAAGATGGCCGTCCGAATCCAGATAAAATGAAGTCTCATCCGTAATTTTGTCAAAATTCCATTCCGGAACCTCGGCATTATCCACCCAGTACATCTTACCGTCATCCTCCGCCATCTGCTGCTGCATCTGCTCCTTGATATTCTCGCTGATCGGGGTGATATAATCCGCGCCACTCTGGAATAAATCCGAAAGTGTCAGACGCTCCCCCGTCTTTAAGTCAATCGTATAATAATAGTCCCACTCCGCGCCGCTGCCTGCCGCCTGATAGCACATCAGCTTTAACGTAAAGTAATCGTCGGTCGTGCTGATAACTTCGTGCTTGACCACGACCTCCTGATAGCCCTCTTCTTCCTTCCTGCTCTCCTCGAACTCCGATACGATCTGATCCGTGATCTTTTCAATCTCCGCATTGATCTCTGCCGTTGTCTTTTTTAAGTTCTCCTGCACCTGGACCTCAGTGTCCGTCATCTGTTCCGTATCGCTCTCCTTTACCGTCAGCTCCGGCGTCTTAATGTCCGCCGCATGACCTCCGTTGTCGTACTGATAATCCCGGAACGTCACAGCCTCCACGAGTTTTCCGACCACCGGTAGATCCCCCATGGCATACGCCACGCTCCCCGAGGTGTTCGGCAGCACCACGAAGACTGCCGCCACTGCAGCAGCCGCTGCCACAATATTTCTCACGGTATGCATTTTTCTGCTCTCGTTTCGTTTTTCCATCTTTGCTTCCTCGATCCGTTTTTTCATCTGCTCCACCTGCTCGCCGGACATTTCCGATCCGGCATACTGTCGCTTTAATTCCTCGATCTTTTTACAATCCTGTTTCTTATTTTCCATATGCGGCACCATCCTTTCCTCTATTCCCACTGCCATGTATCCGTAAGTTCCAGCCGTAGCTTCTTTAATCCGCGGTACAGCCGGCTCTTTACCGTATTCTGGTTCTCCCCCAGCACTCGCGCAATATTCTCCAGCTTCATGTCCTCAAAATAGCGCAGTTCAATGACCGCTTTATCCCGTTCTTCCATGGCGTCCAATGCCCTTCTTAGATCAATGTTCTCATAGCGGTCTTCTCTTCCCTCTTCCGCCGGCATCTCATCCAGGGAAACTTCCCGGTTCTTTTTTACATATCCGAAGATCTCGTTTAACATAATGCGGTAAATCCATGTCTGCGCATATTCCTCCTGCTTTAGCGCATCGCTGTTTTTGATCGCCTTGTACGCTCCGTTCTGTACGATATCCGCGGCATCCGCCTCATGATGTACGTAACTGTAGGCAAGACGATAGTATTTGTTGTAATTTTCCAGCAAAAGCTGTTCTATCTTTTGTTCCTTATGGTTTTTCCCGGAGAAAAACATACGATCTCACACCTCCTTTTAACTATTAGACCGTCCGGACACCAAAAAAGTTTCGCTGCCGTATAAAAAATTATATTTTCTCCGATCCGGTTCCGTTTTTTCCACTCTCCTGTCTGCACAGTTCCGTCAAAAACCGGTACATTCCCTCCTGGTAAATCGGGCGCTCCACCACACAATCCACTCCTGCGGCAAGCATCTGACACTCCACCAGTTCCTTCTCATTGGTCGAACAGCAGATCGTAAGGCTTCCCTTCGGAAAATTTTCCCGCACCGACCGGATAAACGGCTCACCGCCCTGCATATACCAGTTCACAAAACACAGATCATAGGCGTTGCCCTTAGACGCGGCTCTCCTTAAATACGCCACGGCGTCCGCCCCGTTTTGCACCACGTCAACCGGAAGCCCGAGACGCGCAAGAACCGCTGCATGATAATCTCTCGACAGTTCATTGTCGTCCAGAAGAAGCGTCTTTAACCCCGCAAAACTTTTGGGCTGTCCGATCGCTTTTCCGATTCTGAAAGGCAGGAACACCCTGCAGAGAATCTGCGCATCCTCCTGTACTTCCACACACATCGTTCCGTGCAAAAGTTCTACGAGGCTCTTGATCAGCGGATAGTCTTCTCCTCCGTCAATGCTGCCCTGCACGGCAAGTTCCAGTTCAAGCTCATCCTCCCCCGTTCTTACTTCCCGATAGCCTGTAAAAATCCGGCATCCCGGCCGCGCGTTGATATACGCTTTCTTTAGCAGTCTTGCCCAGATCTGCTTGAGCCTCCTGACATCGCCCACCAGATATTCGCAGAAAATCTCACCCTCCTGCACCGTCACCTCAATCCCCATTTCCGTACAGATTGTCCTGCACTCTGAGGTCAATTCCGCAACCACATCCGAAATCTGAAAGGTGTCGCAGACACTCTCGCCCGCACCTACAATCTGCCCGTCCAAAACACTGTCCGTCAGTTCCCGGATGTGCTCCAGATGCCTGTACATATCCTCCAGTCCCACAGACTTATTTTCCGTTCTCTGACCTGTCATTTCTCTGTAACACTCCTCGATTACCGCGACGTCCGTGCGCACCGTCCGCGCCACCTGAAACAGCAGATGTTCTCTGACCGTGCTTAAATGCCGCTGGCTCTCAAGCCGCTCCGCCAGTGTCTCATAGCGTGTCATGATATTGAACACCCGCTTTTTTACCACCTCCGGCTCGCAGGGAGAAAATATAAAATCGTCCGCCCCCATCTCTAACATTTCAAGTTCTCTCTCCTCACCGATGACCGTCTTCACGATGACCGGGATATCGAGAAGCTTCGGATCTGCCTTCATCTGCTTTAATACCTGCTTCCCGCTCTTTACGGGCATACACATATCCAGTATGACAATATCCACTTTCCGCTCTTCTAAAATTTTTAGTGTCTCATTTCCGTCCCCGGCTTCCAGCACCTCATATTCCTCTTCAAACATTGCGCGAAACGACGCTCTGTTTACGTCGATATCATCCGCTACCAGCATCACTCTGTTCTTTTGCATTGATTCGGCTCCATTCTTTTATCGTATCGGTAACATATCTTTTAAAATATAACATACCATCTTTTATTTCTCAGCAAAATCCGTACCGTTTTTTAACATCCAGCGCCCCTGTCCTTCCCCTTCTACAAAATTCGACATAAAAAGGGGCTGGTGCTTGAAGCACCAGCCCCTTTTTCTTCTCAACGGTAAATCATACTGTCGAGGACGGCATACATCTGTGTAATCTCAATCGGCTTGCTTAAGTGTGCATCCATCCCGGCATCGAGGGACTTTCGCACGTCCTCCTCAAACACATTGGCTGTCATCGCCACGATCGGAACCGTTTTTCCATCCTCACGTCCGGATTCCCGGATCTTTCTGGTCGCCGTCAGTCCGTCCATGACCGGCATCCGGATATCCATCAGGATGACGTGGTAATATCCGGGCTCATGGGAAAGAAAATGCGTCACGCCCTCCTCTCCGTTGACCGCCACATCCACCTGCAGATTCTTGTGCAGCAGGATATTGCGCGTGATCTCAATGTTGACCTCATTGTCCTCGACCAGCAGCGCTCTTTTGCCGGTAAAATCGTAGTCGGGCGCCTGTACATCGCCCTGTCCCCGCAGCTTTTCTCCGGAATTTCTGACACGCTTTAAGTTCACATTCACAATGAACGTCGAGCCCTTGCCCTTTTCGCTGTATGCGTCAATGTGCCCGCCCATAAATTCAATAATGTTGCGCGCAATGGGAAGGCCAAGACCGGTACCGCCGTTTAGCGTCGTGATTCCCTCATCCTCCTGCTCAAACGGCTCAAACATATGCGGAATAAACGCTTCGTCCATTCCGACTCCCGTATCCCGGATCTCAAACCGGAAGCCGGCATCCTCCCCGTCATCGCCGGTATGCTCCACAATAAAGTCAACCCTTCCGTCCGGCATCGTGTATTTTACGGCATTCTCCAGAATATTGGAAAGCGCCCGCTCCAGCTTCTCCGCGTCAAAGCAATAGGTAGCATCAAAGCTTCCGCGTCTGTCCACCGCAAAGTGAACGCGCCGCTCCGCCGCCTGCCGCATCGCCTCTTCCACCGTCTCCTCCAAAAAGGCATCTAAGACCACCTTCTGGCTGTTCAATGCGACGTTGCCGCTCTCGATCTGGGAAAGATTTAAAATATCATCCACAAAAGACAGCATAAAACGGGCTGACTGGCTGATCTTGTCCAGATTCTCGAGCACCTGCTTCTCATTGTTCACATATTCCCTGGTCAGATACGTAAGACCTATGATGGAATTCATCGGCGTCCGGATCTCGTGACTCATGCGCTCCAAAAACTCGTTTTTCTCCTGATTGGCATGTCTTGCGTCAAACAGCGCCGACATCAGTCTCTCCTGCTGCCGCTGTTCTTCCTCATAGCTCTCCGTCACGTCCCGGCGCACCAAAACCACCGTGTCACGGTCATCCTGCTGATAAGAAATATGCAGTTCTTTTCTGCGGTATACCTCCCCGCACAGCAGGCGGTACGAAACAACCAGATCATCCCTCTGTTCCAGTTCCGAGAGAATATGCGGCAGTTCTAACGCAGCCGCGCATGCCTCCCGGTCCTTGGGATGAACATACAGCGGTATCATCTGCGCATTTACCTGTGTATAATCTCCCTCCGGCGGCGGAGTCACATCCGTATCGTCATTGGTCACGATCACATGAAATGTTCCGGTATGTACATCCACATAGGTAATAAAATCGAGTTCCGACTTGATGACCTGCTCCAGTATTCCGCGCTCTTTGATGGATTTCGCGTCTCCCATTCTGCATACTCCTTTATTTCAAAAAAACAAATTATGCTTTATTATAACAGGATTTGAAAAACTTTCCACTGCAATTTTTCATTTTTCCCCCTGAAAGTGCAGTTCTACCTACGGTTCGGGCATGTGTCCCTCCTGCTGCAATGTGCGCAGATTCTACCGCCATGTGCCGTCTCCCCGCACGCCTCCGCCGGCGCAAGCTCCATCTCAAACACCACGCTTTTCTTCGGTTTCAGGCAATACCCTGCCGTACAGACGACCTTGTGCTGTTTTGCCCGCGCTAAGATCTCCGGCATCGCAGACAGCGGATGTGCTTCGTCATCACCGAAAAAATGGTACGCCGCCACCTGATACCCGGTATTCTCCCGTATCCATGCCTCCAGCATGCCATAGCCTAACATCAGAAGTTCTCCGCCGATACTCTCAAGCATATAGCTTTCCAGCATGCGTCCGGTGTTCTGGTAGCGTTCCTGCAGCAGGTCCACATCGCTTCCAAGCGTCACAACCGCAGTCGCCCGGCGTACCGTATCCGTCCCATCCTCAAACATCAGATACGCCGCTTCCCTCCATTTCAGGCAGCCCGCCAGATCGGATGCCACACCCTTCAAAAGCGCCTTATCTTTTTCCTCAAAATGATACCGGCTCCTGACCTGTTCTAAAAACGCACTTGTCAGACAGGTCCAGAGCCGGCTCTCTATGTATCTTCGTTCCACACTGCGCTCCCTTTCCTGCTCTTATTGTACTGCATTACAGAGTCGGTGTTGTGCTAGTAAAGCCGTTTTCGCAGTCCCTTCGGGTAATGATTCTTCATGATTCCGCCCGCGAGCTTTCCCCAGCCGGTACTGTATCCGTCCACTGTGATTAAATACCAGCCCTTTTCTCCCTGCGCCGGAAACGTCTCCCCGTTTAGGTATCCGCGGATCTCCCGCCCGTCCGAAGGAAGATCCATCGTATGTAAAACATCCGCCGCATGAAGTGTGAGCGCAAGTGCGTGTGAAGGCTCAAATCTGCCTTTCTTCGCCGTTCCCAGATGCAGTCCCGGGCGCAGCACCTTAAGACCTTTTACCGACGGCATGCCCTCCTGGATCCGGTAGAGCTGCTCGCCGAATTTCAGATAGCGGCACTCCCGCCCTGCATACTTCTCCAATGCGTCCCCGGCGAAAGTCTCCCCGGCAAACGCCAGATATTCCGGGATGCCCGCCGCAGCGCCCTTAGAATCTCCTGCCGTAATTCCGTTCTCGTACCCGTTCTTTAACAGACCCGATCCGCCGTCCGCAAGCGTTCCCTCCTTGCGCAGCACCGCCACATAATGTCCTTCCCCGCGAAGCTTATGCGGCCACAGACGGATCGTCGCAGAAAGTTCTCCCAGTCCGTGCGACATTCCCTCCGCAAGCGGCACCTCCTCCACGTAGAATTCCGGGTGCCGCTTCAGGAACCGCCCGATGCTTCCCTCGTCCTCCGCCGGTGCGAACGTGCAGGTCGAATAGACCAGTCTCCCGCCGCCCGCAAGCATGGATGCCGCGCAGTCTAAGATCTCATCCTGTCTATTGGCACACAATTCTACATTCTGCGTGCTCCACTGCTCACACGCCTCCTCGTTCTTCCGGAACATCCCCTCGCCGGAGCACGGTGCGTCCACCATGATTCTGGTAAAATACTCACTGAAATGTTCTGCGAGGCGCTGCGGCGTCTCATTCGTCACCACCGCATTGGCAATCCCCATGCGCTCGATATTCTCCGAGAGAATCTT
>ERZ833822.2533-NODE-2533-length-11132-cov-7.027896_pt1 | contig 11132 bp, 11 predicted proteins | sample MGYA00519913_ERZ833822 | MGnify/ENA primary metagenome ERZ833822 (study PRJEB31850, sample SAMEA3708746) | human gut metagenome | biome: human gut; feature: human-associated habitat; material: faeces | place: China | collected 2014 ... | reverse complement strand
AAAATGATAGAAACAGATTTATTTGAATTTGCCTATGTGCCGGATTGGTACGGGCAGTTAGAACAATTGGCAGAAATGGCGTTGCCGGAAGCATGGCGATTCCGAAAGCCGCAGACCGAATGTAAAAATACAGATACGCCGATTTTGGAACGGTATCTCCATATGATGTTCCGGAAGCTGAGCATCGATTACAACACTGGAGAAACAGCATATTTCCATGTGGAAAATAATTGTGCCTGCTTTCATACAGGACTGTACACAAGACAATATCAGGCAATCTACGCCTGCTTTGAACGAAATAAAAAGAAAGACACCACATTGAAATGGTATTTCACCGGCTTCTGTGATGCTGTTTCTTCCAAGCTGCGGTATGTAGAACCATTGCCCAAAAAGCCATATTTCCCGATGATGCAAAATGGTGTAAACTTCAATCCGGAATGGCCAATTCGGGTAAATGCAGAACACATTCTCAGCGACCCGGAAAATCGGGAACGGCTGCCAAAGAAGCTGCTTCGGTTTAAGAATCTGCCATTGCTGCTGGAAACAGCAGTGGAACTGGGCAGACGAAAAGCAGTAATTGAGCCGGGGCTGGTAGTACCGCAGGGATACCAGAATCAATTGCAGTTTCTGCTGCCGATCTGCTTAACAGATATGGAAAAACCGAACCTTGCCATGACCTTGGCAGAACGAAACGGATATTATCTGGGCAGCACTTGTCTGACACTGGAAATGGCATATCTGAATGCGAGAATGATTGCAAGACCCATTGCTCCGTGGCTGACCAGTTTGGTAAAAAAGTGAGAACATCCGATGAGGTGCAGAATTTTTTCTGCACCTTGTCGGTGTTTTGTAATTCTTGAAAGAATTCATTTTGTGAAACTTCTGTGAATCTTTTTCAAACTGGTCACGATCTGACCAGTTTGGGTTGTAGAATAAAAATACATCGGAAAGGGGGTGAAAGGCATCTGGGCAGTTTTTGAAAAGCTGTTCGATGTGCTGGACATGCTCCCCCACTATTTCATCGGCTCCAACGCCGATCTGCCGATTGTGGGCGGTTCTATCCTGAGCCACGAACATTTTCAGGGCGGACACTATACTTTCGCCATGGCAAAGGCTCCGGTGGAAACACCGTTCCTGCTGCCGAATCAGCCGGAAGTACAGGCGGGAATCGTCAAGTGGCCTATGTCGGTCATTCGCCTGCAAAGTGAAAATCGCTCTGCCCTTGCGACAGCCTGCGACCACGTGCTCACCCAGTGGCGAACCTATACCGATGCCGAAGCAGAAATCTATGCGGAAACAGACGGCACACCACACAACACCATTACCCCCATTGCCCGCATGCGGGATGGCAAATACCAGCTGGATCTGGTGCTGCGCAACAACATCACCACGCCGGAACACCCGCTTGGCGTGTTCCACCCCCACGCCAAGCTGCACCACATCAAAAAGGAGAACATCGGCCTTATCGAGGTCATGGGTCTGGCCGTGCTGCCCAGCCGCCTGAAGCAGGAACTGTTTGATCTGGCAGACGTACTGGTGGCCCGCACCCCCGTCAGCGAGTACCCCGAAACACTGCAGAAGCACGCGGAGTGGGCGCAGGACATTCTGGCCCGTCACCCGGAGCTGAATGGCGACACCGTGCACCTCATCCTGCAGGATGAGGTGGGCCAGGTGTTCGCACAGGTGCTGGCCGATGCCGGTGTGTACAAGCTGGACGAAGCCGGTCGTGCCGGGTTCGTGCGGTTCCTTGCCAGCGTAAAATAACCTCAAACTATCACAGGCCCCGCCGCAGATCTCATCGGCGGGGCCTTGCCATACAAGGAGGAAACGTTTATGCCTTATACCCTGGAAGTCTGCGTGGACAGCACGGCCAGTGCACTGGCCGCCAAGCGCGGCGGAGCCGACCGACTGGAACTGTGTGCCGACCTGGTGATCGGCGGCACCACCCCCAGCCTTGCCCTGCTGCGGCAGGTCAAAGCCGAGACCGGACTGCCGGTGCGGGCACTGCTGCGTCCCCGCTTTGGTGATTTCTGCTACGACCGCTACGAGCTGGCCCAAATGGAGCAGTCGGCCGCAGAGCTGGTGGAAGCCGGGGCGGACGGCATCGTCACCGGCGTGCTCACCCCGGACGGCGTACTGGATGTGGACGCCCTGCGTCCCATCTACGCTGCTGCCCGCCGGGCGGCAGCAGCTGCAGGCCGCCCCGTTGCCTGCACCCTGCACCGTGCCTTTGACGTCTGCCGGGACCCCTTTGCCGCGCTGGCCGCCGCAAAGGAACTGGGCCTTGCCACCATCCTTACCAGCGGGCAGGCCGCCAGTGCGCCGCAGGGAGCTGAGCTGCTGCGCCAGCTGGTGGAAGCCGCCGGGAGCGATGTGGAAATTCTGGTGGGTGCCGGCGTCTCCGCGGGCAATCTCCCGGCGCTGGCCGCCCAGACCGGTGCCCGGGCGTTCCACCTCTCCGGCAAGCAGGTGCTGGACAGCCGCATGACCTTCCGCCGGGAAGGCGTGCCTATGGGCCTGCCGGGCTTTTCGGAGTTTGAACTGTGGCAGACCAGCGAAGCAAATATCCGTGCCGCGCGTAAAGCGCTGGATGCCCTGTAAAAATCGCCCTCACGCAGAAACGGCCTCTCCTTTCGGAGAGGCCGTTTCTCGTTACAATGCCGGTGCTTCGTTGTCCTCATAACCGACCATCAGGCCGCCCAATTCGGCATAGTAGCTGCACAGGCCGCCGCAGGGGCTCACATCCACCTGCGCCCCCGGGAACACCGCGTGCAGCATCTTTTTCAGCCGGTCGGCGGCGTCAGGGTTGCCGCAGTGGGCAATGTGTACCCGGCCGGAGACAAAACCGCGGCCCTTCATTTCCAGCACGATGCGTTCCAGAGCGCCGTGTTCGCCGCGGGTCTTGCACAGCACCTCCAGCTCCCCTGCCTCACTGGCCTGCCCGATGACCCGGATGCCCAGCATCCGCGCCACGGCAGCTACCGCCGGTTTTACGCGGCCGTTGCGGGCGAGGTTGGCCAGCGATTCCAGCGAGAACAACAGGTGCGTGTGCCGGTGATAGGCCAGAATCTTCTCGGCGGCATCATCAAAGGCACAGCCTGCCTGCACCAGTGCCGCCAGACGCTCGGCCAACAGGCGGCATTCCGGCCCGGCCGACAGACTGTCCAGCACGAACACGCGGGCACCTTCGTGCTCCTGCCGGTATTCCTCGGCGGCCAGCTGGGCCGCGTTATAGCTGCCGGACAGTGTGCCCGTGATGGTGACCACGAACACTTCCTCCGCGCCCTCGTAGGCCGCCAGCCAGTCGGCCACATTGGGGCAGGATGTGCCGGTCTTGCCCTTATAGCTGCGCAGGGTCTGGGCCATACCGACCGCATCCAGTTCTGCCGTGTCCTGATATTCGCCGTCATCGGTCACGATTTTCAGCGGCACACAGACAAAGTCCACCCCGCTGAGGGTATACAGGTTGGAGGAAGAGTCCACAACGATCTTGGTTTTCATACAGTACATCTCCAGTTTTATCCTTCATCGACGGGAGCCCGCCGGGCTTATTCGGTTTCTTGTGAACATCTTATCAGTTTTTCAAAAACCTGTCAAGCAATTTCTAGCATTCGATAAAAAGTTTTCACACTCCCGTTGACCGTTTCCATTTTTTGCGCTATACTGAAAACCAAAAGCCCCCTCACCCGCTGAACAGAAAGCATGATCCACTATGAACGATGAAACCAAGCGCCGCGTTGCGGCCTGCGCCGCCGGGTTTGCCCTGCCCCGGTACCGCGACCTCCCTGCCGTAGGGCTATATCTGGACCAGACCGTGCAATATGTCAACGCCTGCTTCCGCACCTTTTGCGGGGTAGAGCTCACCCCGTCCATGGTGAGCAACTACGTCAAAAAAGGCATTCTGAGCCACCCGGTCAAAAAGAAATACACCCGGGAGCAGATCGCCTCGCTGATGTATATCGTGGTCTCCAAGACAGTGCTGTCCATGGAGAACATCGACACCCTGTTCCGGATGCAGCGGGCCAGCTACTCGGCCAGGGACGCTTATGATACCTTCTGTGAGGAGCTGGAGCGCTGCCTGCCGTTCGTGTTCGGCTGTACCCGTGCCCTGCCTGACCCGGACCCGGATGCCGCCGACGAAAAGCTGCTGCTGCGCAGCACCATTCTGGCCGCTGCCAACAAGATGTATCTGGACTGCTGCTTTGACGCTTTGCGGCAGGAGCAGGCCCTGTGGGAGGATATTTTGCCGGACCTGGCATAACAAAAACGGGAGACAGCATCAACGCTGTCTCCCGTTTTTATTATTTTGCGATTCGTCCTTCTGCCTTGCCGGACGAGATGTAATGCTCATAGTATTTCACGTTATCGTCGCCAAATGCGGCCACGAGATCGGGGTTGTTTGCCTTGTATGTGTTCAAATTGAACTCGCTGCTTCCCTGCCGACCTTCTTTCATGCCGTTGGTCACAAAGTGTTCAAACAGTGCTTTCTGGTTTGTCCCAAATACCTCTGCAAGGTCAGGGTTCAGTTTCAGATAATCCTTGTAATTGTAAACTGCTTGGTACTGTGCCAACTGCTGTACAAACGGCGGGTTCTGCAACCGTATTCCCCGATGAGCGCCATTATCGGCATTTCTTACAGTTTCTCTACTTCCATCCATATAAGTAACTACCGCATAATCCACATTAATGTGGTCGATAATATTGCTTGTCCACATTACGTTATCAAATCTGCATCCGCCGTCACATGTTGCATTTTGAACCTCATCTTCGGACAGATATGTACAACTGTCAATGTTGTTTGTATCTGGCATAACAAAGAAATTTCCATACGAATCACAATAAACCCTCGTCAAAACGTCATCTTCTCCAATTGATACGGCATAGTCCGACTCTGTATAGTATTTAAACGGACTATCATCTGAGAAATTCTGATCCATATACAACTGTGCCCCATTATTTCTCGCCACTCGAAAAGGTTCTATTGGCCCAACTACTGTTAATTTTTTTGTCGCCACGCCCGGAATAGGGTCTCCGACGCGATTGTATGCAGTTGCATAGAAATCAACATATTTCATTGTTTTGTTCGTATTATTGCGGCTATAAATTGTCGGGTCGCATACATAATTATCTTCCCAGTTGACCTGCATTGTTATAATTTCAATACTCGGTTTTTTAGCCGCAAATGCACTGCCACAGAAGCACATACACAGCAGTACTATTGTAAGCAGTGCAGCAGAAAGTTTTCTTTTCATGTCGATTCCTCCTTCTATGGAAAGCCTTTCTTGTCATCAGTATACCGCTGTTCAAGCTACTTTTCAATAAAGAAATTGCCACCTGTCATGACCTTTTCTGTAAAAAAGGCCGTGCTTTCCTTTGCGGGAAGCACGGCCTTTTGTATTTTTTGCAGATTCAGGCAGATCAGGTATCCTGCAGCTCGCCGCGGCTGGCGGCCTTGAGGTAGGCAAAGATGAAGCCATCCAGGTCGCCGTCCATCACGGCGTCCACATTGCCGGTCTCGTAGTTGGTGCGGTGATCCTTGACCATGGTGTAAGGCATGAACACATAGCTGCGGATCTGGTGGCCCCAGGCGATCTCGTTCTGCACGCCCTTGATGTCGTCGATCTTGTCCATGTGCTGCTGCTTGGCGATCTGGTACAGCTTAGCCTTCAGCATTTCCATGGCGTAGTCACGGTTCTGGAACTGGCTGCGCTGGGTCTGGCAGTTGACCACGATGCCGGTGGGCTTGTGGATCAGACGCACTGCGGAAGAAGTCTTGTTGATGTGCTGGCCGCCGGCACCAGAAGAACGGTACACCTGCATCTCGATGTCCTCGGGGCGGATGTCCACCTGGATGGTATTGTCCAGCTCGGGCATCACTTCCAGCGAAGCAAAGCTGGTCTGGCGGCGGGCATTGGCGTCAAAGGGCGACACGCGCACCAAACGGTGCACGCCGTTCTCGCTCTTGAGCAGGCCGTAGGCGTTGGCGCCCTTGACCATCATGGAAGCGCTCTTCAGGCCGGCTTCGTCGCCGTCCTGATAGTCCAGCACCTCTACGGTCATGCCGTGGGCCACGGCCCACTTGTTGTACATGCGGTACAGCATCTCGGCCCAGTCCTGTGCTTCGGTGCCGCCGGTACCGGCGTGGAAGGTAAGGATGGCATTGCTGTGGTCGTACTCGCCATTCAGCATGGTCATGAGCTGCAGCTCATCCACAGCCTTGCCTACGGCGTTCACAGCCTCTTCGGCTTCGGGGATCATGGCGGGGTCGTACTCCTCGTCCAGCATCTCGATCATGGTCTCGGCGTCATCGTACAGGCCCTGCAGCTTTTCAAAGCGGCTCAGCTTGCCCTTCAGGTCGCCCACCTCATCAAACACCTTTTTGCTCAGGTCGGCGTCATCATAAAAGCCGGGGCGGGACATGGTGTGCTCCAGCTCCTGCACACGCTTGCGGGAAGCCTCGATGGCCAGAGCCTCTTCCAGGTCCTTGACCGCCTTGGCATAATCGGCAAGCTGCACTTTCAGTTCGTCAATGGTGATCATTCTCTTGTTCCTCTCGTTCCGGGTTGGATCTACATTTAGGGAAGCGGTCTTTCGGAGTGACCCAAAAGACACAGTTTATACACAGATACTTCATTAGTATACCGAGAATCTGTGGTAAAGTAAAGAGGAAAAACGGTTGATCTGCTGGAATTTTGAAGAATTTCACCTTTTCTTTTGCCAGGTGGGAGAGTATAATACCAGTATGAACCTTATCACTGGAGGAAAACATGCCGAAATATTATGGCTGTCCCTGCGAGGGCTGCGGTGAGCCGCTGACCCTGAAAGATGACATCGTGGTCTGCCCGGACTGCGGTGCCCCCTATCACCGTACCTGCTACGAAAAGCTGGGCCGCTGCATCCACAGCCCCGCCCATGCGGCCGGGTACGAGTGGCATTTCCCGTATCAGGATGCCGAACTGCGCACCTGCCCCAGCTGCGGGGAGCGCACGCTGCGCAGCGAAGAGACCTGCCGCTGCTGCGGCGCTGCCCTGCCCCCGGAGACGGAAGCGGATGAGCAGCTCAATGACCGCAAAGCCGCACAGGACGAGCAGCACGACGGCTTTGACTACGAGCGCTTTTACCGCCAGTACGAGCAGCAGACCATGGACCCGCTGCACCGCAACCTGCAGGCCGCTTTCGGGAAGGATGAGCTGATCGACGGCATCCCCAGCAGCGACTGGATGACCTACATCGGCACGGCCGCCCCGGCCTACCTGAACGATTACAGCCGGATGCAGCTGCAGCACACCAAAATTTCGCTGAGCTTTTCGGCGCTGCTGTTCGGGCCGTTCTACTTCTTTTACCGCAAAGCCTGGAAGCCCGCGTTTGCCTTTCTGGCCGCAGAATTGCTGCTGTTCGTACCCACGTTGCTGCAGATGATGCAGATCACCGGCAGCTCGCTGTCTTTGGGCCTGAGCGATTCCACCTATGTGGTGCTGGGCCGCGTGGTGTCGTTGGCCAGCTTTGCGCTCATGCTGGTGCGCGGCATGTTTGCCAAGTGGTTCTACCGCAAGAGCGCGGCGAAGCACATCCGGCGCATCCGCGCGGAGTTCCCGGACGATGCCCAGCGCAGCGTGGTGCTTTCGGCACAGGGCGGTGTGAGCTGGGGTGCTGTGCTGGGGTCGCTCCTGCTGCTGATGGTGTTCGGTGCCTGCTGCAGCATGCTGCTGGGCCCCAATCTGGATGTTCTGCTGAACGCTCTCTCCTGATGCGACTTATAAAGGAGTTTTTATCATGAAAAAGGTAACCAAAGCTGTGATCCCCGCTGCCGGTCTTGGCACCCGTGTGTTGCCGGCCACCAAAGCCATGCCCAAGGGCATGCTGCCCATCGTGGACAAGCCCGCCATCCAGTATCTGGTGGAAGAGGCCGTGCGTTCCGGCATCACCGACATCCTGATCATTCTGGGCCGCAACCAGAGCGTGATCGAGGACCATTTTGACCGCAGCCCGGAGCTGGAAGAGAAGCTGGCCGCCCCCGGCAAGGAAAAGATGCTGGCGGAATGCCTTGGCATCTCCAATTTGGCCAACATCTATTTTGTACGCCAGAAGCAGACGCTGGGTCTGGGCCATGCCGTGAGCATGGCAAAGCCCTTTACCGGGGATGACCCCTTTGTGGTGATCTACGGCGATGATGTGATCTGGGGCGAGGACCCCGTGTGTGCTCAGTTGATCCGCGCCTACGAGGAGTTCGGCCGTCCGGTGGCCGGTGTTTCCGCTGTGCCCTGGGCCGATGTGAGCCGCTACTGCAGCTTAAAGACCACCCCCATCCACGACAACTATTTCTTTGTGGATGACATGATCGAGAAGCCCAAAAAGGGTCAGGAGTTCAGCAATTATTCCATCCTGGGCCGCGTGCTGCTCACCCCGGAGATCTACGACCTGCTGGCCCACACCAAACCCGGTGCCGGCGGTGAGATCCAGCTGACCGACGCCATGGCCGAGTACGCCCGCAATTACGGCGGCATGACGGCCGTGGAGTTTACCGGCAAGCACTACGACATGGGCAACAAGCTCAAAGTGGTAGAGGCTCAGGTGGAGCTGGCCCTGCAGCACCCGGAGATCGGCGAGGCCTTCCGTGCCTACCTGAAGGAGTTCTGCAAGACGCTGTAAAATAAAATGATAATGAAAACACCCCGGAGGCTTTCGCTTTTCCGGGGTGTTTTTCTATGCTGCCGTAGTGTCCTTCATGCGCCGCAGCGCACATCATTTTTGCGCAGAAAAATATCATTTGCGCAGCAACATCATTTATTTTGCCTGACTGGGATGCGGCACGGGCGGGTGCTTGGTGAACATCGCCTTGAGTGCCAGCGGGGTGGCCACGCTGGACACCACGATCAGCAGGATGACGGCGGTGAAGTAGACCGGGTCTACCACGCCGATGGCAAGACCCTTCTGCGCCACGATCAGTGCCACCTCGCCGCGAGTCATCATGCCGACACCAACCTTCAGGGAGTCGCCCCAGTTGAAGCGGCAGACCTTGGCAGCCAGACCGCAGCCGATGATCTTGGTGATCAGTGCCACAATCACAAAGCAGACGCAGAACAGCAGGATCTCCGGGGTCAGGCCGCTGATATCGGTCTTAAGGCCGATGGAGGCAAAGAAGATAGGTGCAAAGATGATATAGTTGCTGATATCCACCCGGCGCTCCACATAGGATGCGTCATTCATGGTGCACAGCACGATGCCGGCAATGTAGGCACCGGTAATATCGGCAATGCCAAAGTAGGCCTCGGCCACATAGGCCATGCCAAAGCAGAAGGCCAGGCTCACGATGGTGATACGCTGGGTGTGAGGGTTGCGCCGATCCAGCCACTTCATGGCGTAATGGACCACCAGGCCCACACCCACAGCGGTGGCAAAGAACAGCAGGGTGTTGAACAGCACCTTGCCCAGACCCGTACCGGTGCCGCTGCTGGCACCCAGCACACAGGTAAGCACCACGATACCCATCACATCGTCAATAACGGCTGCACTGACGATGGTGGTGCCCAGAAAGCTCTTCAAGTGACCCAGCTCCTGCAGGGTGGCCACCGTGATGGACACGCTGGTGGCGGTCATGATGGTACCGATGAACAACGCACGGTAGAACTCCGGGCTGCCCACTGCGGCAAAGCCGTAGAAGGCACCATATAATAAGGTGCCTCCCACCAGGGGCACAGCCACGCCCACGGCGGCGATCAGGGTGGCGATGGGGCCTGCCTTGATCAGTTCCTTCAGGTTGGTGCCCAGGCCCGTGGTGAACATCAGCAGCACCACGCCGATCTCGGCGAAGGTGGCAATAGAGTCACTGGTCTGCACCAGGTTGAGCACACAGGGGCCGATGACAAGACCTGCCAGGATCTCGCCCACCACCTGCGGAGCCTTGCACTTGCGTGCTACCAGCCCAAAAAACTTTGCACTCAGGATGATGATTGCCAGATTGCGGAATATCGAGTACATAGATACGCTCCTTTTCCGATTTTTTAAATTTCCCACTTCCCTGCCGCCGCAGTACTTTGTTCCACGGTATCATCAGAAAGCGACTATATTATAGTCCCCTATGGCAAAAAAAGCAAAGGATTTTTTTCAGCACTTTTTTCATCCAAGGGCTTGACAGACGCCGCCGGACTTGCTATAATAAATTGCTGTCTGAACAGACACGCCGCACACAGCCGCAACGCCGCAGCTGTGTGTACCCTTGGTCTTGTGATTGCAAGACCCTTAAGTCCAAAAGGAGGTGCTACAAAAATGGCAAAGTACGAAACCATGCTGATTACCAGCGCCGCTCTCGACGAGGAGGCTACCGCCGCTCTGGTTGGTAAGTTCAAGACCCTGATCGAGGCTAACGGTACGATCGATTCCATCGACGAGTGGGGCAAGCGCCGTCTGGCCTACCCCATCAACGACGAGGAGGAAGGCGTTTACACCGTGATCGATTTCACCAGCGAGCCCAGCTTCCCTGCTGAGCTGGACCGTGTGTACAAGATCACTGAAGGTGTTATGCGCAGCCTGATCATTGCTCACGAGGAGTAATTCTTCTGTGACAGAAAGGGAGACCGTAAAATGTTGAATGTTGTTGCCATCATGGGCCGTCTTGTGGCGGATCCCGAACTGCGCACCACCCCGCAGGGTACCAATGTGTGCAGCTTCCGCATTGCCTGTGACCGCAATTTTGCGCGTCAGGGCGAGCAGCGTCAGGCCGATTTCATCGATATCGTTGCATGGCGTCAGCAGGCCGAGTTTGTTAGCAAGTATTTCCAAAAGGGCAGTTTGATCGCCATTGAAGGCAGTCTTCAGACCCGCCAGTATCAGGATAAGAACGGCAACAACCGCACCGCTGTGGAAGTGGTAGCCAACAATATCAACTTTGCAGGCTCCAAAAACAGCAATGCAGGCGGCGGAGCAAATTATCAGAATAATTCTGCTCCCGCCTACCAGAACGCAGCGCCTGCCCGCCCGGCCGCTGTGGAGGCAGCTCCCAGCTACTCTGCCGGCAGTGCAGACGACTTCGCCGTCATCGACGACATCGACGACCTGCCGTTCTGACACGAAACGGTCAATCCGTTAAAAATCCAATAGGAGGTAATAAGCAATGGCTTTTGAAAGAACCGAAG
>ERZ833822.2520-NODE-2520-length-11200-cov-5.086945_pt1 | contig 11200 bp, 10 predicted proteins | sample MGYA00519913_ERZ833822 | MGnify/ENA primary metagenome ERZ833822 (study PRJEB31850, sample SAMEA3708746) | human gut metagenome | biome: human gut; feature: human-associated habitat; material: faeces | place: China | collected 2014 ... | reverse complement strand
TATGATATAATGAGCGCAAGAGAGCCAACATGCTTGCATGATTGGCGAACGGCGAAGTATTTTCCCGATGTACACCTCACCACCAGCGCAATCAAAGGAGTGAACCTATATGATACAGAAAAAGAAATTCGTAAAAACCTTCCGTAACACCAAAACCGTGCAGTTAATTCTTCTTCTGCTGTTGGAAACCGCCTATGTTCTGGTCCTGACTCTGAACCCTGCACTGGGCACAAAGCTTTTCGAAGACCGGACTCTGTTTATCTTATGCACACTTTCATGGATCCTTGCATTATTTAATCTGATATGGTTATTATACGATTTCTATAAATTACGCACTTTTGCCGAAGAAAGCCATGCTCTGAACCGTGCGGCCTTCCTGGATCATCTGACCGGTATCCCCAACCGGCACGGTCTGGATGTGGTCTTTGAGACCTACGATTCACCGGAATCTCTGGCCCACGTAGCATGCTATATGGTGACCATCACCAACCTGAAAGAGATCAACCAGACCATGGGCCATGTCGTAGGTGACCAGATGTTAAAAGACTTCTCCGGTATTCTGGAAAGCGTTGGTGATGCTTTCGGTGTGGTGGGCCGTAACGGAGGCAACGAATTCCTGATGATCGTCAACCACGGCTCTCATGACACCATGGAATATTTCATCGAAAGTCTGAACCAGCAGTTAAAAGAATACAACGAGGAGCACAGTAACGCTCCCATTCAGATCCAATACGCATATATTTTAAATGAAGAGGCGCATGCCGAATATTTTTCCACCCTGCTCACAGAGACCTACAACAAGCTGCACCCCTAAGGAACCCGTTAACACAACAGTGAGACGAACGCATGAAAGACTTGAACATTCCTTACATTGCCGGTCTTGTGATCCGTGCCCAGCATAGCGACTCGGATGCCTTCGCAGAATTGTATGCTCTTACCTATAATAAAGTATACAACTACACCAGGCATTATCTGAGAGATGACTTTCTCGCTCAGGACGCTATGCAGGAGGTCTACATACTGGCTCTGAAAAACATTGGAAAACTGAATGATCCCACGGTTTTTATCGCCTGGCTGAACCGCATCTGCTTCCACGTCTGCTATGACATGACCCAGAAGAATCGTCCGCAGAATGACTGTCAGGTCTTAAGTCAGGAAATTCTGGATATTCTTCAGGACCCTCATCTGGATGCCAATCCGGAACTGCACTACCAGCAGAAGGATGAGTATTCCCGCCTGGCGGAAGCTTTAGAGCAGTTACCCTTTAATGAAAAACAGGTGCTGATCATGCGTTATTATAACGACATGAAGCTGGAAGAGATTGCTGCCGCCATGGAGATCAGCCGCAGCAGCGTCAAACGCTACATTGCCTCCGGACAGGAACATTTGAAAGAAAGTATGAAAGGATAACAGAATGATGTTTTTTCATAAAAAAACCAGATATGAACTGGACATGACAACTGCCAACAATGCTTTGCAGAATATCCTGTCCAGTTGCAACCAGCCGGTCAATACGATCCCTTTTGACAAGCTGGTGCTTCGCAAAAAAGTGAATGCCGCCTCCTACAACCGGCTGATCGTTGCCACGACACTGATCTTCGTGCTGACCTTTTTGTCGCCGCTCGCCATCGTTCCTCTCTCTGAGATGACTGAAAAACTGTTGGCCCCCACACCTGCGGTGCTTACACTGGATTATGTGGAAAATAATATTTTAAGTCTGAAATTCACCGGTGACAACATTCTTTACGAGGAGGCTTTTATGGAGACTGTGTCCGGGGAGATCATCGAACCGCTCTCTGTGGATTCCTCCAAGGGTGTGATCAATTTTCCGTTTTTGTCCGAGGAAGCCAATATTTATGTCCCCGTCAAAAACGGTGAGAATCTCCACCTGCTTTTTACTCCCGATAATGTAACGGGCCTGGAACAATAACAACAGGATGTAACGATTTTTATGCGGATGCCAAAATTATCTGCGCGACTGCGCATTTTGCTAATTACATATTCCATGACAATCGGCTTATGTGCCTGCGGATCCGGCTCTGACAATCTGCCTGTAGATGCCCCCGTCGCAGACACTTACGGCGAACCATCACAATCCTCCGCAGTTCCTTCTTCTGCGGATACGAATATCAGCTCTGCGGATGCCTCTTCTCCTGAAACGGAAGCCGTAACTGACGCAGAGCCTCTCCGGGATGCCACGCCTGTCTGTCTTGTGCCCCGGGCCGACGGAACAGCAACAGCTTCCAATGATGTGGCTGTCATTGACTATTCTCATATGTCTGACGGCTATGTCTGTGCCAATTACACCGGCACCTGTCCCAAGGTCAAACTGCGCATTACCGGGCCGGATACCGTTGTCTATACTTACGATCTGCACGGTGGCGGCTATGAGACTTTCCCCTTGTCTTCCGGAGACGGATATTATGACGTGACGATCTATGAAAATATCTCCGGTACCAATTATGCCACCTGCCTGTATGCAGACCTGGATGTACAGATTACGGATGCATTCAGCCCTTTTCTCTACCCCAACCAGTACGTGAATTTTACTGCGGACAGCAAAGTGGTGGCCAAGGGACAGGAACTTGCCGAGGGTGCTTCCTCGGATCTGGAAGTGATCACCCGGATCTATGATTATATTACCCAGAATATTACTTACGACTACGACAAAGCCTCCGATCCTCCTACGGGCTATACCTCCGATGTGGATGCCATTCTTGCTTCCGGCACCGGTATCTGTCTGGATTATGCCGCGGTAATGGCAAGCATGCTGCGAAGCCAGCGGATCCCGACCCGGCTGGAGGTCGGCTATGCCCAGGATGCCTACCATGCCTGGATCAGTGTCTACACCGCTGATACCGGATGGCTGAACGGCATCATAGAATTTGACGGCAATGTCTGGACCCTGGTGGATCCTACGTTCGGTGCCAACACGGATGACAAGACTCTGAAAAAGTTCATCGGTGACGGCAGTAATTATATCCTGCAGAAAATGTATTAGTGAAAGGGAACAAAACGCCATGAAGACCACAGAGAAAAAACTACTTTCTAATGAAGAGATCGCTTCTTTTTGCAGTCAGGCTGCCATGCTGTTTCAGGCAGGCATTCCGCCCGTGGAGGGCATGGCCATCCTGCAAAGTGATGCCCAGTCTCCCGAAGGCAAGGCGATCTTCGAGGAGATCCTTACCGTATGCCGACAGGGAGAAAGCTTTCACAAAGCACTGGAAGCCACCAAGGTCTTCCCCGATTACTGCCTGCATATGATCGCTCTTGGTGAAGAATCCGGTAATCTCGATGTGTGTATGAGCTCTCTGGCGGATTATTATGAAAAAGAGGATGCCATCGCAGGCAGTATCCGGGATGCTGTAACATATCCCTTTATCATGATCGCCATGATGGCCGCTGTCATCGTGGTACTGGTCAGCCGCGTCATGCCGATCTTCGAGCAGGTCTATATAGAGCTGGGCAGTGAGATGACCGGGTTTGCTGCATCACTTTTGCGTCTCGGCAACCATCTGAACCGGTATTCCTTTATTTTCGTAAGTATTCTGTGCATATTGTTGTTACTGTACCTTTTTGCTACCAGAACCCAGACCGGCAAACGTGTCACCGCCCGGTTCCTGAACTGGTTCCCCCTCACCAGACGTTTTTATGAAAGTGTGGCCTGCGAACGTTTTTCCAGCGGTATGGCACTGACCTTAAGCAGCGGTATGGATACCTATTCCAGCCTGGATATGGTGGCCGCTCTGGTAGGCAACGAGAAAATGAAACAGAAGATCCTGAGCTGTAAGGAAGCCATTAATGCCGGTGCCAATTTTGCCGAGGCTCTGACCGGTGCTGGCATTTTCAACCACCTGTATTCCCAGATGGTATCTGTCGGTTTCCGCAGCGGTAACGTAGACGTGGTTCTCAAAAAAATAGCGGATCGTTATGAGGAAAATACCAACCGCAGACTACAATCCATCATTGCCATTCTGGAGCCGACCCTTGTCATTATTCTGTCGGTGATCGTGGGCTTGATCCTGTTATCGGTCATCCTGCCTCTTATGGGTATTATGACCAGCATCGGATAGGAGTACGATACTATGAACCGTTTTGAGCAAAAAAGTATGTCCCTCGGGCGTAAGCTGATCTATTTACTTCCCATTCTGGCCTTTGTGATATTGTTTGTTCTTTTTCTGCGGGGCATCGGCTCCGTCGGTGAATCTACTCTGAGCAAGCAGCAGGAAAGTCTGGAAACCGCATTGGAACGCAGCATTTCCCAGTGCTATGCCGTAGAAGGCTGTTATCCTCCTTCTCTGGAATATCTGGAGCAGCATTACGGACTGTTGTATGACGAGGACAGCTTCTTCATTGACTATGAATATTATGGCAGCAACCTTCTTCCGGAAGTCACTGTACTTCGCCGGACCGGTGCTCACTAAAGGAGTTTCTGACATATGAACAATAGAAATCATCAGAAGCAGGAAAAACATTTTATTGTGGATATCTTGTTCGTTCTGGCGTTGTTCGGTGTATTCGCTGTCTCCGCACTTGCCCTTGTTACCATCGGAGCAGATGTATACCAGCACACTGTAGAAGATATGGGCGTCAATTACGAAAGCCGGACGGCGGTGTCTTATATCATGGAAAAGGTGCGGCAGAACGATACCACTGACAGTATTTTCCTGACCGATCTGGAAAATGTTCCGGCGCTCTGCATGCTTTCCGAAATTGACGAAGAAACCTACTGTACTTACCTCTATCTGTATGACGGACATTTAAAAGAACTTTTTATGCGGGAAGGAGCTTCTCTCGGCGGACAGGTATTGCCTGCCGGTACGGATATTATGGACTTGCAGGAGTTCTCCTTATCCTATGCGTCGGACGATCTGATCCGGATATCCCTGAGAACCGCCTCCGGAGAGGACCATACTTTTTATATCCACGTGCACTGTAATACTACCACAGAATAGAAACCGAACAGAAAGGATTCCGAACTTATTATGAAACATTCCAGATCCAGTTTATTTTTAATGGAAATGATCATAGCGATCCTGTTTTTTTCACTGGCCAGTGCCGTCTGTATCCAGTTGTTTGCCCGCTCACATCTTTTGAGCACACAGACGGTAAACCAGAATCATGCTGTCATTCAGGCACAGAATCTGGCAGAGTCCTATCTCTCTCTGGAGGGCAATGTGGCTGCCATGCAGGATTTGTTCTCCCCATCGGAGCTGACCGATGAAAACACTCTCCGCCTTGCCTTTGACAGCAGCTGGAATCTGTGCACTGCCGAAGATAACGCCGGCTTTTATGCAGAACTAAAAAGCACTCCGGCAGAAGAGACCGGAATCATGAAAGGCGAGATCACCGTCTATGATGTATCTACACCGGAATCTCCCATTTACACACTCTCTGTCATGCATCACACCGCAGAAAGGAGGGGATCCCATGAATAATTCCTCCAGAAAAAAACAATTCGGCATGAATATCGGATCCGCCTCGATCCTTCTGGTATTCGTGATCCTCTGCCTGGTGTCTTTTGCCGTACTGTCCATCGTCAGTGCCAACGCTGATAGCAAACTCAGCGCCCGTGTGCTGGAACGTACCACCGCTTATTATGCCGCCTGCAATCAGGCAGAACAATCCCTGGCAGGTATGGATAAGACGTTGCAACGCATGTATGCATCCAGTGACAGCGAAGAAGCCTATTTTGTGGCGGTAGGTCACGGAAAATCTTACGTGATTCCAATCTCCGACTTACAGACCCTGCAGGTGACCATTGAGATCCTCTATCCGGAATCTGATGAAGATACCTTTTACCGGATCACTGCCTGGCAGGTTCTGAATACAGAAGAATTGCAATAATTGTTCCGATTCTAAAAGGCTCCCCGGGAAAATCCCGGAGAGCCTTTCTTAATAAAGTCTTTTTATTTTACTGATTATCAGCGTCTGTTCCCACTTCCACAGTTTCTGCTTCTGTGTTCACATCTTCATTCAGTTCTGCACCTTCTGCATCCAGTTCGCTTCCGTCGCTCAGGTTCAGTTCTGCATCGTCACCGTACATATCACCACCGAAGTCAATGGTCTCTACGGCATCGGTGCTCAGTCTGGTATTGCGATATCTCTTCATACCGGTTCCTACAGGAATCAGCTTACCGATGATTACGTTCTCCTTCAGACCGATCAGATTATCTACCTTACCCTTGATGGCAGCTTCTGTCAGGACCTTGGTGGTCTCCTGGAAGGATGCTGCAGACAGGAAGGACTCGGTTGCCAGTGCTGCCTTGGTAATACCCAGGATAATACGCTTACCTTCTGCAGGCTCCTTGCCTTCAGCGGTCAGCTTCTCGTTCATTTCTTCGAAATCCAGAACATCTACCAGAGTTCCGGGCAGGAACTCGGTATCGCCGTTATTCTCGATACGAACCTTCTTCAGCATCTGACGTACCAGGACTTCGATATGCTTATCTGCGATATCTACACCCTGCAGACGATATACACGCTGTACTTCACGAAGCATGTAATCCTGTACGGCACGAATACCCTTGATCTTCAACAGATCGTGAGGGTTTACACTACCTTCGGTCAGTTCATCACCGGCCTCCAGTACCTGGCCGTCGATAACCTTGATACGGGAACCGTAAGGAATCAGATATGCCTTGGATTCACCGGTCTCTTCGTTGGTAATTACCACTTCACGCTTCTTCTTGGTATCACGGATCTCAGCCTTGCCGCCAAATTCAGCAATGATTGCAAGTCCCTTAGGCTTTCTGGCCTCGAACAACTCCTCGACACGGGGAAGACCCTGAGTGATATCGTCACCTGCGACACCACCACTGTGGAAGGTTCTCATGGTCAGCTGGGTACCGGGCTCACCGATAGACTGTGCAGCGATGATACCAACTGCTTCACCTACCTGTACGGCTTCACCGGTTGCCATGTTGGCACCGTAACATTTTGCACAGATACCAACGTGTGAACGGCAGGTCAGGATCGTACGGATCTTCACTTCCTCAATGGGCTCACCCTGTGCATTGACACCAACACTTAAGATCTTGGCAGCACGGCTGGGGGTGATCATGTGGTTGTGCTTAACGATCAACTGTCCGTCTTTATCATAAATATCCTCGCAGGAATATCTTCCTGTGATTCTATCTTTCAGGCCTTCAATGGTCTCTTTGCCATCCATGAATGCCTTGACTACCATACCAGGGATCTCAGCCTGACCCTCACAGCAGTCTACTTCACGGATAGAAAGTTCCTGAGATACGTCCACCATTCGTCTGGTCAGATAACCGGAGTCTGCGGTACGCAGAGCGGTATCGGACATACCTTTTCGTGCACCATGTGCGGACATGAAGTATTCCAGTACGTCCAGACCTTCACGGAAGTTTGACTTAATGGGCAGCTCGATGGTTCTACCTGTAGTATCAGCCATCAGTCCACGCATACCTGCCAGCTGTTTGATCTGCTGACTGGAACCACGCGCACCGGAGTCTGCCATCATGAAAATGTTGTTGTATTTATCCAGACCGGACAGCAGTACGTCGGTCAGCTCTTTATCGGTCTCGTTCCAGGTCTCTACAACGGCACGATAACGCTCTTCCTCGGTGATCAGACCACGTCTGAAGTTGCTTGCGATCTTGTCTACGGTAGCCTGTGCAGCTGCCAGCATTTCACCCTTCTTCTCAGGGACGGTCATATCGGAAATGGATACGGTCATAGCAGCTCTGGTAGAGTACTTGTAACCGATAGCCTTAACATCATCCAGTACCTCTGCGGTCTTGGATGCTCCGTGGGTATTGATGACCTTCTCCAGGATCTGCTTCAACTGCTTCTTGCCTACGTGGAAGTCTACTTCCAGCTTCAGGAAGTTCTCGGGATCGCTTCTGTCTACGAATCCCAGATCCTGAGGCAGGATCTCATTGAAGATGAAACGTCCCAGAGTGGACTCTACCGTACCGGTAATGGTCTCGCCCTCTGCATTTACCTTGTGCATACGCACATGGATGCGGGAATGTAAGGTCAGCGCCTGGTTCTCATATGCCAGGATTGCTTCGTTTACGCTCTTGAAATACTTACCTTCACCGATTGCACCGGGTCTCTCCTGGGTCAGATAGTAGATACCAAGTACCATATCCTGGGAAGGAACGGCTACGGGTCCACCATCGGAAGGCTTCAGTAAGTTGTTGGGAGACAGCAGCAGGAAACGACACTCTGCCTGTGCCTCCTGGGACAGAGGAAGATGTACAGCCATCTGGTCTCCATCGAAGTCTGCGTTGAATGCGGTACATACCAGGGGATGCAGCTTGATTGCCTTACCTTCTACCAGGATCGGCTCAAATGCCTGAATACCCAGTCTGTGCAGTGTCGGCGCACGGTTCAGCATAACAGGATGTTCCTTGATAACCTCTTCCAGCACATCCCATACCTGTGTATCCAGCTTTTCTACCAGCTTCTTCGCATTCTTGATGTTCTGGCTGATTCCCTTGGCTACCAGTTCTTTCATTACGAAAGGCTTGAACAGTTCGATTGCCATTTCCTTCGGCAGACCACACTGATAGATCTTCAGTTCCGGTCCAACGACGATAACGGAACGTCCGGAGTAATCTACACGCTTACCTAACAGGTTCTGACGGAAACGACCGGTCTTACCCTTTAACATATCGGACAGAGACTTCAGTGCTCTGTTACCGGGGCCGGTAACAGGACGTCCGCGTCTGCCGTTATCGATCAGAGCATCTACCGCTTCCTGCAACATTCTCTTCTCGTTACGAACAATGATATCAGGAGCACCAAGCTCTAACAGTCTCTTCAGACGGTTATTACGGTTGATGATCCTTCTGTACAGATCATTCAGATCGGAGGTAGCAAAACGTCCGCCATCCAGCTGTACCATAGGACGCAGATCGGGAGGAATGACAGGAACCACATCCATGATCATCCACTCCGGCTTATTACCGGACTCACGGAAAGCTTCTACAACTTCCAGTCTCTTAATGATACGTGCACGCTTCTGACCGGAGGACTCCTTCAGACCGGTCTTCAGCTCTACTGCCTCTTTTTCCAGGTCAATGGCCTGCAGCAGCTCTTTGATAGCCTCTGCACCCATGCCTACACGGAACTTGTTGCCCCAGGTCTCTCTTGCATCCTGATATTCCTTCTCGGACAGCACTGCCTTGTATTCAAGGTTCGTGGTTCCCGGATCCAGAACGATATAGGAAGCGAAGTACAGAACCTTCTCCAGGATTCTGGGAGACAGATCCAGGATCAGGCCCATGCGGCTGGGGATACCTTTGAAATACCAGATATGGGATACGGGAGCTGCAAGCTCGATATGTCCCATACGCTCTCTACGTACGCTGGCTTTGGTAACTTCTACACCACAACGGTCGCAGACAACGCCCTTATATCTGATCTTTTTATATTTACCGCAATGACATTCCCAGTCTTTGCTGGGTCCAAAGATTCTCTCACAGAACAGACCGTCTCTTTCAGGCTTCAGTGTTCTATAGTTGATTGTCTCGGGCTTTAATACCTCACCATGGGACCACTCCCGGATTTTCTCCGGGGAAGCTAATCCAATCTTGATGGCATCAAATGTCATAGGCTGATAGGTTGTTTCATTTTTTGTTTCTGACATTAATGGCACTCCCTTCTATACAAAGCATTAAAATTCATCATCACTGCCGTCAAAGCTATCATCGGTGTAATCATCGTCAACGTAATCGTCGTCCTCAGAGTTCACCAGCTCACCATTGTCATCAAATTCCTGTGACTGATAGCCCATCTCGCCAAGGGAGCTCTTGTCGTAATCGTCATCGTACTTACGATCACCTTCCATCTCATAACGGTAATCGGTATCACCGTAATCGACAGTCTCCATGATCTCAACCTCGGTCTGATCCTCACGCAGCACTCTGACATCCAGCCCCAGTGCCTGCAGTTCCTTTAACAGAACCTTGAAGGACTCGGGGATACCGGGCTCAGGGATATTGTCTCCCTTGATGATTGCTTCGTAAGTCTTCACACGTCCGATCACATCATCGGACTTCACAGTCAGAATCTCCTGCAGGGTGTAGGATGCGCCATACGCCTCCAGAGCCCATACTTCCATCTCTCCGAAACGCTGGCCGCCGAACTGGGCTTTACCACCCAGAGGCTGCTGTGTTACCAGGGAGTACGGTCCGGTAGAACGCGCATGGATCTTATCATCTACCAGATGATGCAGTTTCAGGTAATGCATGTGTCCGATCGTTACAGGGCCATCAAAGTATTCACCGGTTCTACCGTCACGAAGACGTACCTTACCGTCTCTGGAAATGGGAACACCCTTCCATACTCCTCTGTGATCTCTGTTCTCAGACAGATACTGCATAACCTCAGGAAGAAGCTCTTCACCATGCTTGCTGGTAAAGGTCTCTCCTGCCCAGGGCTTACCGTCTGCGGTAGTTTCCTGTCCCTTTTCTTTCCACTCTGCACTTTCTGCATCGTCGAAAGGAAGGTTTACATAATCGTTGGCAAGATCCAACGTATCCATAATATCTTTCTCGTTCGCACCATCGAAGACAGGTGTTGCCACATTGAATCCCAGAGCCTTGGCAGCCAGGGAAAGGTGGATCTCCAGGACCTGTCCGATATTCATACGGGAAGGCACGCCCAGGGGGTTCAGCACGATGTCCAAAGGACGTCCGTTGGGCAGATAAGGCATATCTTCTACAGGAAGCACGCGGGAAACGACACCCTTGTTACCATGACGACCTGCCATCTTATCGCCTACGGAGATTTTTCTCTTCTGTGCGATATAAATGCGGACTGCCTGATTTACTCCGGGTGCCAGCTCATCGCTGTTCTCACGGGTAAATACCTTGGCATCCACTACAATACCATATTCGCCATGAGGTACCTTTAAGGAGGTATCTCTTACTTCTCTTGCCTTCTCACCGAAGATGGCACGCAGCAGTCTCTCTTCTGCGGTCAGTTCAGTCTCTCCCTTAGGAGTAACCTTACCTACCAGAATATCACCGGCACGAACCTCTGCGCCGATACGAATGATACCTCTGTCATCCAGATCCTTCAGTGCATCGTCACCGACACCGGGAACATCACGGGTGATCTCTTCCGGTCCCAGCTTGGTGTCACGGGCTTCTGCCTCATACTCCTCGATATGAACGGAAGTATAAACATCGTCACGTACCAGTCTCTCACTTAACAGAAC
>ERZ833822.2514-NODE-2514-length-11234-cov-3.164594_pt1 | contig 11234 bp, 9 predicted proteins | sample MGYA00519913_ERZ833822 | MGnify/ENA primary metagenome ERZ833822 (study PRJEB31850, sample SAMEA3708746) | human gut metagenome | biome: human gut; feature: human-associated habitat; material: faeces | place: China | collected 2014 ... | reverse complement strand
GTTTGTGTTCCGCGGGGTGGAGGAGGCCTTCCAACTGGACCTGGGGAGCGGAGGAGAGCTTCTGTCCGCCCGGCTGAACGATGCGGGCTGGCTGGCGGTCACCTATCAGGGGGGTGGCCACAAGGGGTCGGTCACCGTATATGACGGGACCTATACCAAGGAGATCATCAAGATCAATTTGTCCACATTTATTGTAGACGCCGCGGTCTCTCCCGACTGCCGGACCGTAGCCATCGTCACCATGGGGCAGGAGAACGGCTCCTTCCAGAGCCAGATCCGCTTCTACCCTGTCGATCAGAAGGAGCCCTCCGCCACGGTTTCGCTGGGCAATATGGTGGTGATGGATCTGGACTACGAGGATGGACGGCTCTGGGTGCTGGGGGAAGACCGGGTGTCCGCGGTGTCGGAGGACGGCTCCGTGACCGGCTCCTACTCCCTGGGCCGGAACTACCTGAAAGGGTGCAGCTTCGGCGGCAACGGCTTTGCCGTGCTGCTGCTCAGCCGCTACCGGGCGGGCTCCGCGGGCCAGGCCGTGGTGGTGGGACCGGATGGGACGGAGACCGCGTCCCTGACCCTTCCGGCCAATGTGCTGGATCTGGATGCGGCGGGGCGGTATCTGGCCCTGCTGAGCGGAGAGCGGCTGGAGGTGTATACCTCGGACATGACGCCGTACAGCAGTCTGGAGCACACCCAGAACGCGCGGCACCTCTCGCTGTCTGACTCCGGCGCGGCGCTGCTGGCCAACGCCCAGCGGGCCTGGCTGTACCTTCCGTCCTGACGGCCCGGCGGCCGATCGATGTAAAAAGGAGTGTTCCATGAGTTGGTTGATTTTTGACGCGGTCCTGGGGATCGTGCTGGTCCTGGCGGCGGTCCAGGGCTATCGAAAGGGCTTTGTCCTGACGCTGTGCGGCTTTCTCGCTGTGTTCGTGGCATTTTTCGGGGCCAGCGTCCTGTCCAATGCCCTGGCCGGGCCGGTGGCGGAGGCCATCCGCCCCGTGGTGGAAGAGCGCCTGGAGCAGGCGATGCAGAAGAGCCTGGAGGAGCAGGGGTGGTCCGACGGAGAGGGGGAGCAGCCGGAGGACGGTTCCCAGACCCCTGCCCCTGAGAATCAGTTCTCCCTGGAGCAGGTGCTGGAGCTGATCCAGGAGAGCAAACTCTTTCAGAGTTTCTCCGGCGCTTTGCACAGCGCCATCAGCCAGGGGCTTTTGGAGGTGACCACCAGCGCGGCCCAGGCGGTGGCAGGCTACCTGGCCCGGGAGGTGGCCCGGATGGCCCTCTTTCTGATCTGCTTTGCGCTGGTGCTGGTGGGGTGGACCATGCTCAGCCGGGTGCTGGACCTGGCCTTCCGCCTGCCGGTCCTGTCCACCCTGAACCACTGGAGCGGCGCCGCCCTCGGGCTGGTGAAGGGGGGACTGATCGTGTTCATCCTCTGCTGGCTTCTGAGGGGCTCCCTGATCTCCCACGGAGGCGGTGGAGCAGTCTGTCCTGCTCCGGTTCTTCTGCGGAGCCGGCCCGCTGGCCCTTCCCGGCGCGTTTTTTTAAAAGATTCATCACCAGTTCATAATTATAGTGTACCCTCGAGGGGTACAGGTGCGCTCCCGGCGGGAGCTGCGCCTGGGAATCAGAAGGTTTCTCCTGAAAGGAGTTGGAACATAGTATGCAGCCAACACTGTGCAGCCGCTGCCACAAGAATGTAGCGGTGATCTTTATCAGCAAGCTGGAGGGGGGCGAGACCAAGAACGAGGGTCTCTGCCTCAAGTGTGCCAGGGAGCTTGGCATCAAGCCCATCGATGACATGATGAAGAAAATGGGCATCTCGGATGACGACCTGGATAACCTCACCAATGAGATGATGTCCGCCTTTGGCGGCGCGGAGGGGATGGAGGGCCTGATGGCCCAGCCGGATGGCGGGGACGATGAGCAGGACGATGGACGCACCGCCACCTTCCCCTTCCTGAGCCAGCTGTTCGGCGGCGGCAGCGGCCCGTCGGGGGAGCCCCCCAAGGGGGAGAAGAACGCCGCCAACGGGAAGGGGGAGCGCCCGCCCAAGCGGAAGTTTTTGGAGAATTACTGCATCTCCCTGACCAAAAAGGCCCAGGCGGGACAGCTGGACCGGCTCATTGGCCGGGACCGGGAGCTGGAGCGGGTCATTCAGATCCTCAACCGCCGGCAGAAGAACAACCCCTGCCTCATCGGCGAACCCGGTGTGGGCAAGACGGCCATCGCCGAGGGGCTTGCCATGAAGATCGCCAAGGGTGACGTCCCCTATAAGCTCCAGGACAAGGAGGTCTATCTGCTGGATCTCACTGCCCTGGTGGCTGGCACCCAGTTCCGCGGCCAGTTTGAGAGCCGGATGAAGGGCCTGATCGAGGAGATCCGCAAGCTGGGCAATATCATTCTGGTCATCGACGAGGTGCACAATATCGTGGGCGCCGGCGACGCCGAGGGCTCCATGAACGCAGCCAATATCCTCAAGCCCGCCCTGAGCCGGGGAGAACTTCAGGTGATCGGCGCCACCACCCTCAACGAGTACCGCAAGCACATCGAAAAGGACACCGCCCTGGAGCGGCGCTTCCAGCCCGTAGTGGTGGAGGAGCCCTCCATTGAGGACAGTGTGAAGATTATGGAGGGGATCGCGCCCTACTATGAGGCGTACCACCAGGTGTCCGTCTCCCCGGAGATGTGCCGGCTGGCGGTGACCATGAGCGAGCGGTACATCACCGACCGCTATCTGCCGGACAAGGCCATCGACCTGTTGGATGAGGCCTGCTCCAACGTGAACCTGAAAAACCGGACCCTGGCCCGGCGGGCGGAGATCGACAAGGAGCTGGCCGACCTGGTCAAGGAGAAGGAGGTCATGATGGCCGCCGACACCGAGGAGGCGTACGCCCGTCTGGCCAATATCCGCAGTCAGGAGCTGCGCCTGGCCGCTGAACAGCAGCAGCTGGAGGGCCAGTGTGTTCCCGCCCTGACGGCGGAGCATCTGGCCAATGTGATCGAACTGTGGACCAACATCCCGGCCAGCCAGATCCGGGAGCAGGAGTATCAGCGCCTCTCCCAGCTGGAGGACCGGCTGAAGGCCCACATCATCGGCCAGGACGAGGCGGTGCGGGCGGTGTCCGCCGCCATCCGCCGGGGCCGGGTGGGCATCAGCCCCAAGCACAAGCCGGTGTCCTTCATCTTTGTGGGCTCCACCGGCGTGGGCAAGACCGAACTGGTCAAACAGCTGGCCCAGGACCTGTTCAATGTGCCGGAGTCCCTGATCCGGCTGGATATGTCGGAGTTTATGGAGAAGTATGCCGTCTCCCGGATCATCGGTTCCCCTCCCGGCTATGTGGGCTATGACGAGGCGGGGCAGCTGACCGAGAAGATCCGCCGCAAGCCCTACTCCGTGGTCCTCTTTGACGAGATCGAGAAGGCCCACCCCGATGTGCTCAATATCCTCCTCCAGATCCTGGACGACGGCCATATCACCGACGCCCATGGACGGAAGGTGAACTTTGAAAATACCGTCATCGTGATGACCTCCAACGCCGGCAGCAACAGCAAGGTGGGCTCTGTGGGCTTCAACCGCACCGCCGACGAGCAGGGGAAGGAGCGGGCCATGAAGGCCCTTCAGGAGTTCCTGCGGCCGGAGTTCCTCAACCGGGTGGACGAGGTGGTCTACTTCCACCAGCTGACGGAGGAGAACTTCCGGGCCATCGCCGCCCTGATGCTGGGCGAGCTGCGGGACTCCCTGGCGGAGAAGGGGCTCACCCTCTCCTGGGAGGACAGCCTGCTGGACTATCTGGTGAAAAAGTCCTACTCCGCGGTCTACGGCGCCCGAAACCTGCGCCGGTTGGTCCAGAAGGAGCTGGAGGACGCCATTGCCGCACGGATCATCGACAGCTGGGAGCACCCCGTGACCCAGCTGCACGCCTCCGCCAACGGGGAGGAGCTGTGTCTGACCGCACTGTGAGCCGGACAGTGTAAAAAAGAGAGAAAAAGGCCGCCCCAGGGCGGCCTTTTTCAAGTTGCGGGCTTGGCCCGCTGAGGAGGTTTTCCACATGGTTCACCTGTATTGTGGAGAAGGAAAGGGAAAGACCACCGCCGCCATGGGCCTGGCCCTGCGGATGGCGGGCCGTGGCAGGGCGGTGGTGATCGCCCAGTTCCTGAAGGGGGCGGACAGCGGCGAGCGGCTGGCCCTGGCCCAGGTGCCGGGGGTGCGGCTGCTGGAGGTGCCGGAGCGGGTCAAGTTCTCCTTCCAGCTCACTCCGGCGGAGCGGGAGGCAGAGCGGACCCGGAATACCCGCCTGCTGGCCCTGGCCCGGAAGGCGGCCCCATCCTGTGACCTGCTGGTGCTGGATGAGGTGTGCGCCGCGGTGAACACCGGGCTGCTGCCGCTGGAGGATGTGCTGGACTGCCTGGATTCCCTCTCCTGCGAGGTGGTCCTCACCGGCCGGGACCCGGCCCCGGAGCTCCGGGACCGGGCGGACTATCTTACGGAGATGAGGAAGGTCCGGCACCCCTTTGACCGGGGGGTGTGCGCACGGACTGGGATAGAACGGTGAAGGAGAGGCCGCTCCAGCGAAACTGCGTCAGAAGCGGGACTGGGGAGGACGTCAGGCCGCGCCCTCCAGCTCCTCCCAGGCCTCCCGCTCGTTGTCGGCCGAAAAACAGAAGCGCCCGGCCCCGTCATATACCTCAATGTGTCCCCTTACCCATACCATGCTGTATTCCATGAGCTGACGCTCCCTTCCTTGATGTTGGGTCCAGTATAGCGGAATAAAAGTCCATTAAACCGGACTTTTAATGACAGCGGCGCATGGATCGCGGTGGGCGATGCGGACAGAACGGCGGGGCGTCAGGCTCAGATCGGAGGGGGTGAGAGGAATGGAACCGATTTTTTACACCGTCCGGAGGATCAATGGGGACTATGCGGAGCTGGTGACCGACGGAGGCCAGGAGCACTCCATCACTATGTTCCTGCTGCCGGAGGGGACCACGGTGGGCAGCAGGCTGAAGCTGGAGAATTTCCAGTGGGAGCTGTTAGAGATGTAAAAAAGCTGGCAGGTGCATAAGCATCTGCCAGCTTTTTTGATCCAAACCGTATTTTCCTGTAAAAATTACTTGTTGGAGCGTCTCCAGATGTGCATCTTCTCTGCGTCCTGGATCAGCTGCTCCCGGAAGTCGGGGTGGGCGATGCCGATGAGAGCCTCAGCTCGCTCCCAGGTGGACAGGCCCTTCAGGTTGACCATGCCGTACTCCGTGACCACATAGTGGCCGCAGGAGCGGGGATCGGTGCAGATGGAGCCCTGGGTCAGGGTGGGGACGATGCGGCTCTTGACAGTGCCGTCCTTGCCAGTGACGGTGGAGGACATACAGATGAAACTCTTGCCGCCCTTGGACAGGTAAGCGCCCATGGCGAAGTCCAGCTGGCCGCCGGTGCCGGAGATGTGCTTGATGCCGGCGGACTCGGCGTTGATCTGGCCGAACAGATCCATGTCAATGGCGTTGTTGATGGAGATGAAGTTGTCGATCTGAGCGATGACCCGGACGTCATTGGTGTAGTCCACCGGAGCGCCCATCACATCGGGGTTGCGGTCCACATAGTCGTACAGCTTCTTGGTGCCGGCGGCAAAGGCGAACACCTGGCGGCCCTTGTCCAGGGCCTTGTTCCGGCCGGTGATCTTGCCGGCGGCGGCCATGTCCACGAAGCCGTCTACGTACATCTCGGTGTGGACGGACAGGTCCTTCAGATCAGACTGGGCGATCATGGCGCCGATGGTGTTGGGCATCCCGCCGATGCCCAGCTGCAGGCAGGCGCCGTTGGGGATCTCAGGCACCACCAGGTTGGCCACGGCGCGGTCCACGTCGGTGGGCTCGCCGCCGGCGCCCAGCTGGGCCACAGGAGGGTTGTCCCCCTCCACCACATAGGTCACGTCCTGAATATTGATCTCGGTGCCGGTCAGGCCGTACACCCAGGGCATATTCTCGTTGACCTCCACGATGATGCACTTGGCGCGGGACATAATATCGGCGATGTGGGAGGCGGCCAGGCCGAAGTTGAAGTTGCCGTGAGCGTCCATGGGAGTGGTCTGGAGCATCACCACATCCACAGGAGAGAGGTTCTCCCGGTAGAAACGGGGCAGTTCAGAGTAGCGCATGGGGGAGAAATAGCCCATGCCCTTGGTGATGATCTTGCGGTCGATGCCGCTGCAGTGCCAGGAGTGCCAGGTGAAGTGGTCACCGGCGTCCTCGGCCTTGGCGATCTCGGGCATCCACATGGTGACGCCGCCGCGGATCTTCACGTCAGTGAGCTCGTCCTTGCGCTCGGCCAGGGCCTTGTCCAGGGCCACGGGGTGGTTGGTGCACCAGGTGTAGTCCACCCAGTCGCCGGATTTGACCACCTTGACAGCCTCCTGGGCGGTGGTCAGCTTCTGCTGGTACATAGCTTGATAGTCCATTTTTATACCCTCCGTTTTATAAAATTATATAATTGCAGTTAGTTGTCTAAATAGTAGGGCTTCATCAGGCTGTGCTGCTCGGTGGAGTCTTTGGTCCGGCTGGACTTCATGGGCTCGATGGGCCCCCGGGGCCCTGCGTGAGTGCGGCGGCGGTCCGGGCGGTGGGAGCCTCCAGGTGCGGGCGCGGCCTTTCGGTCCGGATGGGCGCTGTGGCCGCTTCTGGTTTTCCGAGGGTCTTCGGCCTTGACGGGTGTCTGACGGGAGCCGGCATCCCGGCTGCTGTGCTTACGGCTCCGGGGGGCGGAGCGGCGGCTGCCCTCCCGGTGGCTCTCCTGGGCCGAAACGGGCTTGCGGGGGGCCAACAGACGGGCGGTGGCATCCATAATATGGTCCCCGGACAGGGGGTCAGGGCGGTCAAATTCTGTGCGGGGCATGGCAGAGCCGGTCTCCATCCGGGCACCGGGACGAGTTAGCTTGCCACGGTGGCCAGGTTCCTGAGTGGGAACCTGAGGCGGCTGGACCGCCTGTACCTCCTGTGAAGCGCTCTTCCCTCTGCGGCGGCGGCGTTTTCGGGCTGGCTTCTCCTCGGCCCTGTCCGGCGCGGCTTGCGCCTCCAGCAGGGCCTGGGCCGCCTGGCGCTTGCGCTCCTCCGCAGCGGCCTTGTTGGCTGCGTCCCGCTGGCGGCGCTGCTCCTTGGCGGCGGCCCGGGCCTCCGCGTCCTCCTCGTTGACGATGCGGCCGCGGGAGTCCCGCTTAGGGGCCTCCAGCACCACCATGGGGAAGGGGTGGTCCTCCACAACTAGGACGGTCCGGCCGATCAGTTTTTCAATGTCCTTCAGCAGGGGCTTCTCCCCGAAGTCACAGAAGGAGACGGCTACGCCCTCCCGGCCTGCGCGGCCGGTGCGGCCAATGCGGTGGACATATGTCTCAGGTACCTCGGGGAGGTTGTAATTGAATACGTGGGAGAGCTCCTCAATGTCCAGGCCGCGGGCGGCGATGTCGGTGGCAACCAGGCAGCGGATCCGTCCGGCCTTGAAATCGGACAGGGCCTGCTGGCGGGCGGTTTGGCTCTTGTTGCCGTGGATGGCGGCAGCGGTGATCCCCTCTTTGCTCAGATCCCGGGCTACTTTGTTGGCTCCGTGCTTGGTGCGGGTAAATACCAGGGCATTTTTCACATCCAGCTGTCCAATCAGAAGGGCCAGCAGTTTGGTCTTATTGCCCTTATCCACAAAATAGACGGACTGTTGGATGGCCTCCACCGGGGAGGACACCGGATCCACTGCCACCCGGGCCGGGTCGTGCAGCAGGGAGTTGACCAGAGCGGCGATCTCTGGGGGCATGGTGGCAGAGAAGAGCATAGTCTGCTTTTTGGCGGGCAGCCACTTCAGGATCTTTTTCACGTCGTGGATAAAGCCCATGTCCAGCATCCGGTCGGCCTCATCCAGAACGAAGATCTCCAGATCCTCCAGCCGGACGAAGCCCTGCTGATACAGGTCCATCAGACGGCCTGGCGTGGCCACCAGAATATCCACACCGCGGCCCAGGGCTTCCACCTGAGGGTTCTGCCCCACTCCGCCGAAAATGACGGTGTGGCGCAGGGATAGGTGTGCTCCGTAGGCGGCGAAACTCTCGCCGATCTGGATGGCCAGCTCCCGGGTGGGTGTGAGGATCAGGGCGCGGAGCCGGTGGTCCGGCGTCCGGGCCGCGCTCAGCCGCTGGAGGATGGGGGAGGCAAAGGCACAGGTCTTTCCAGTGCCTGTCTGGGCGCAGCCCAGTACGTCCCGTCCCGCCAGGGCAGGAGGGATGGCCTGCTCCTGAATGGGGGAGGGGGCCTCATAGCCCTGCTCCTTTAGAGCAGCTAAAATGGGGGCGCACAGCCCCAGGGATTGAAATGTCATGTTGTTCTTCCTTCTTTTTGTTCCGGCCCGTGGGGGATCCAAGGGCGGCCCGCGTTTTCCGGCCTGGAGCCGGAGCCCCGCGGGCTGGGGTCAGGGGAGGCCCTTCTCCAGAAGGGCCAGCACATGAGAGACAGTCTGAGCCAGCTCCTGTCCCGGCAGGGCGTCCACCACTCCGTCGGCGTACTGCTCGTACAGGGGGGCGCGGAGGGTGAGGATGTCCTCCAGCGTCTGGCCGGGCTCCAGGGCGATCCCCCGGGAGTCCAGGTTGTGGATGCGGGACTTCAGCTCATCCAGGGGCACCCGGAGATAGATCACGGGCCCCATGGACTTCAGATGATTGATCGCGCCTTCCCGGCAGACCACGCTGCCGCCGGGGGCGATGACGCAGTGGTCACAGCGGACCGAGCGCACCGCGCGCTCCTCCGCGTCCAGAAAATAGGTTACGCCCCGGCGGTCCAGGATGTCCTGGAGCAGGGCGTTCTCCTGCTGCTGGATGACCAAGTCGGTGTCAAGAAAGCCGCGGCCCAGCGCCTTGGCCAGCAGGACGCCCACAGTGCTCTTTCCGGAGCCTGGCATCCCAATCAGTGTGATGTTGCTCACAGTCCCATTCCTCTCATGCTGCTTTGGTAACAGCCATTAGTTTACCATAGTTTTTACAAAAAAGAAAGTAGGAAAAGCAGTGGACAGGGATTTCTGGGGGGGAAAGCTGGCTGCTGTCCCGGGAGGGCGGGAGGTCGCTGCCTCGGTAGAAAATTTTATTGCAATCGGCGGCGGTTCACGCTAAAATAGACGTGATTCCACCGATAATCGGAGAGTCTGTCCTTTAAAACAGGCTCCTTTTCCAGACTATGCTACGAAAAAGGAGGTATCCGAGTGGATACGATCTATATTACCGGACACCGGAACCCGGACACAGACTCCATTGTGTCGGCCATGGCCTACGCCGCGCTGAAAAACGCTCTGGGCGACCGGCAGTACCAGGCGGCCCGCCTGGGGCAGATCAGCGACGAAACTCAGGCGGTCCTGAACCGCTTCGGCGCGCAGCCCCCCATGCTGATTACTAACCTGCGCACCCAGGTCCAGGACCTGGACTATGACACGCCACCCATCCTCTCCCCGGGCGTCACCGTCAGCCGCGCTTGGCAGATGATGCAGAAGGACAAGCTTTCTGTCCTCCCCATCGCCAATGAGGACGGGACGCTGTACGGGATGATCTCTGCGGGCGATGTGGCCAACAACGATGTGGCCTCGGTCCGCAATCCTGTGATCCAAGATATTCCGGTATACAATCTGCTGTCCGTGCTGGAGGGCCATGTGCTCAACCGCTGCGGCGAGGTCAAGGACACCATCTCCGGCGCGGTGTCCATTGCCCTGCCCACGGACCGGGAGAACCTGATGTTTTCACAGCCGGACAGCATCGTCATCTGCGGCAAGCAGCCGGACATGGTCCGCCGGGCCATCGAGATGAACGTCAGCTGCGTCATCGTCTGTCAGGCTGAGGTAGACCAGGAGCTGCTGGAACAGAAGACGGATACCTGTGTGATCTCTACCCCCTTTGACGCCTACCAGGTAGTGCGGCTGATTTGTCATGCCATGCCGGTCAGCCACGTCTGCAAAAATCACGACTTAGTCTATTTCCATCTGAACGACTATATCGACGATGTGCAGAACCGGGTGCTGGAGAGCCGCTTCCGCGCCTACCCCATTCTGGATGAGAATGAGCGGGTGGTGGGGATGCTGTCCCGCTTCCACCTGTTGCGGCCCCGGCGCAAGCGGGTGGTGCTGATGGACCACAATGAGCGGGCCCAGTCCGTGGCGGGGCTGGAGCAGGCGGAGATCCTGGAGATCGTGGACCACCACCGCCTGGCTGACATCGAGACAAAAAACCCCATCTATGTCCGCAATGAGCCAGTGGGCAGCACTGCAACCATCGTGGCCGGGATGTACCAGGAGAAGGGGCTGATGCCCTCCGCTAAGATGGCGGGGCTGATGGCGGCAGCCATTGTATCGGACACTGTGATGTTCAAGTCTCCCACCTGTACCCAGCGGGACATCGATTTGGCCAACCGTATGGCCCGCATCGCCAACGTCTCTTTGGATGAGCTGGGGAAGGCCATCTTTTCCGCTGGCTGCGGGGATGACAAGACGGTGGAGGCCATGCTGAACACAGATTATAAGGAGTTCCACATCGCGGGGCACAATCTGGCGGTCAGCCAGATCACCTGCATGGACTCCGACCGCCTGCTCAAACGCAGAGACGAGTTTTTACAGGCCATGCAGGCCATCCGTCAGAAGCAGAAGATGGACACAGTGCTGTTGATGATCACCGACGTACTGCTGGATGGTACGCAGCTGCTCTATGTGGGGGATGAGAACACCATTCGCCAGGCCTTTGACATTCACAGCGAGGAGGAGAACTGCGCCTTCCTGCCCAAGATCATGTCCCGGAAGAAGCAGATCATTCCTATGCTGTCCGGCCTGTGGGGCTGATCCATCCGGTCAAAACGCAACGGCTCCAGAAACCGCAGATCAGTTTCTGGAGCCTTTCCATATAAAATAAACAGCAGAGAAAGGCTGCCAGGGGTATCCTTCGCAGTCAGTCAGCACATTGACACGATTTTGGATTTCACATCCAAAACCTTGGCACAGTAGGATTCAGCTCGCCCAAGCATTGAACTACCGAGGATGGGAGGTGGCCAGAGGCCGCCGAAATACCAAAAAGAAAACCACTCGCCGGGCGAGTGGTTTTCTTTTTGTAAAGACCGGTCGAAATCGATCTGTCTGTCAGAAATAAAAAACAGCCGCCCGCAGAGCGGCCCCAAACCGAAGCCCAGTGGCAGCGGTTTGGGTTTGGAAAGGAGGAGCAAGGGAGTGGGCATTTTGTTCCGCG
>ERZ833822.2505-NODE-2505-length-11270-cov-2.340883_pt1 | contig 11270 bp, 9 predicted proteins | sample MGYA00519913_ERZ833822 | MGnify/ENA primary metagenome ERZ833822 (study PRJEB31850, sample SAMEA3708746) | human gut metagenome | biome: human gut; feature: human-associated habitat; material: faeces | place: China | collected 2014 ... | reverse complement strand
TCGTACCTTTGCAGTAAAATGCCCATGTACGATCCGAACAGTACTATTCTATCCAATTTTCGTATAAAGTGCAAGAAATAACATCCCGACTGTTATTCGAATATTTTATGACTGCGATATATTTTTGTCATAAAGTTCATTTCTGTTTCTACCAAATTTCATTGATTTTTCCAGTAAAATGCAGTATAGTGAAGAAAGTTTAAGAAGTTAGGAGATTGATTATGAGTCAGGCAAAAGTAGACCGTTATAAAGAAGAAAAAAAGAATCGTAAGAAAATTATGGCAAAGGAAAAGAGAATGCGTATCGCCGGTTATGTCGCTGGCTGTCTTGTCGCTGCCGGTATCATCGGCTGGGCCGGTTACTCCGGATACAGTGCTTATGAGGCAAACAAGCCTATGGAAACCATTTATGCAAACCTTGATTCCGTTACAGACTATATGAGTTCTTTAAATGCGGAATAAAAATTACTGGAACGAGATACGAGTGAACAGTAACTGATAATATGCCATACAGGCATAAATGAGACATAGAGAGAGGAAGAAAAATGATACCAGAGAGATTAACTGCGCTTCGCGAAGAGATGAAACGCAGAAGTATTGATATTTATGTAGTACCAACTGCTGATTTTCATGAGTCAGAGTATGTTGGGGAGCATTTTAAGGCAAGAAAGTTTATTACAGGATTTACCGGTTCCGCAGGAACGGCAGTCATCACGTTAAAAGAGGCAGGACTTTGGACAGACGGCCGCTATTTTGTGCAGGCTGAGAAACAGTTAGAGGGAAGCACTGTCACGTTATATCGTATGGCAGAGGTGTACCTGCCGTAGAAGAATTTGTAAAAGACAAACTGCCACAGGGCGGCTGCATCGGTTTTGACGGAAGAACCGTAAACGGTGCCTGGGGTGAAAAGTTTGTGGCAATCGCAGAGGAAAAGAAAGGTTCTCTTTTTGTAGGGGAAGATCTGATCAATCTGATCTGGACAGACAGACCGGAGTTATCCAAAGCTCCATTATTTATACTGGAAGAAAAATATTCCGGAAAGAGCACTGCAGAGAAGATCAAAGATGTGCGTGCAAAGATGGCAGAGGAAGGTGCAGATGTCCACATTCTTACGAGCCTTTGCGATATTGCATGGCTTTTGAATATCCGTGGCGGTGATATCCAGAGCGTTCCGGTAGTATTGTCCTATCTTGTTCTGACCAGGGATCAGTGTATCTGGTTTTTACAGGAAGAAGTGGTGGATGATACCATCCGCGCTTATCTGAAGGAAAATCATATCGAGACAAGACCATACGATGATATTTACACTTATGTTCCGACCATTCCGGAGAGTGCCGTGGTTCTGATGAACAAGAGCAGCGTCAATTATCGTATCTGCAGTGAATTAAATAAGAACATTCAGGTTATAAATAAACCAAACCCTACCGAGCTGATGAAGGCAGTCAAGAATCCGGTTGAGGTGGATAACACCCGCCTTGCACATGTCAAAGACGGTGTGGCAGTGACAAAGTTCATGTACTGGCTGAAAACAAATATCGGCAAGATCCCAATGACAGAGATTTCTGCGTCCGATTATCTGGAGGCAAGAAGAAGAGAGCAGGAGAACTTTATTGATTTAAGCTTTACGACCATCAGTGCCTACGGTGCAAATGCAGCGATGATGCACTATTCTGCAACACCGGAATCCAATACCGAATTAAAACCGGAAGGCTTTTTACTGGTAGACTCCGGCGGACATTATTATGAGGGAACAACCGATATCACGAGAACTTTTGTGTTAGGAACGATCAGTGATGAGATGAAACAGCATTTCACAGCAGTATGCCGTTCCAATATGAAGCTTGCCAATGCAAAGTTTTTATATGGTGCATGTGGTCTGAATCTGGATATTCTCGCACGTGGTCCACTGTGGGATATGGGGATTGACTACAAATGTGGTACGGGACACGGCGTCGGTTATATCTTAAACGTACATGAAGGACCAAACGGCTTCCGCTGGAAGATCGTGCCGGAACGCCATGACAGCGGTGTGCTGGAAGAGGGTATGATCACAACCGATGAACCGGGTGTATATATGGAAGGAAAGTATGGTATCCGCACGGAGAATGAACTGGTCTGCCGCAAAGCAGAGAAGAATGAATATGGTCAGTTTATGGAATTTGAGAACATCACTTACGCACCGATCGATCTGGATGGAATCGATCCGGAGCAGATGAGCCCGCGTGAGAAGCAGATGTTAAATGATTATCATAAGAAGGTATATGAAGTGCTCTCTCCTTACATGACAGAGGAAGAGAACGAATGGCTGAAGAAGTATACCCGCGCAATTTAATTTGTCACAGGATGGGACTGCCGCATGCGGCAGCCCCTTTACTGCTTTTTTATGAGCAGTGAAAAAATAAGAAGGAGACACAAAGTTTATGAGTGAAAAGCTGGTACTGATCGATGGACACAGTATTTTGAACCGGGCATTTTTCGGAATCCCGGATCTGACGAATTCCGAGGGACTTCATACCAATGCGGTCTATGGATTTTTAAATATTTTATTTAAGATTTTAGAGGAGGAACAGCCAAACTATCTGACGGTTGCCTTTGATGTATCACAGCCAACTTTTCGTCATAAGATGTATGCAGAATACAAGGGAACCAGAAAGCCGATGGCGGAGGAACTTCGCGAACAGGTGCCTCTGATGAAGGAAATGTTAAAAGCCATGGGTGTGACTATCGTGGAAAAAGGTGGGTATGAGGCAGATGATATTTTGGGGACCATTGCAAAACGCAGCGAAGCAGAGGGACTTGAAGTATCCGTTGTGTCAGGAGACAGGGATTTATTGCAGCTTGCGGAAGAACACATTAAAATCCGTATTCCAAAGACAAAGAAAGGTGTCACGGAAGTAGAGGATTATCTTCCGGCGGACGTGGAGACACTCTACGGTGTGACACCGCTTGAATTTATTGATATGAAAGCGCTGATGGGTGATACTTCGGATAATATTCCGGGTGCGCCGGGGGTCGGTCCAAAGACGGCTTCGGCGTTGATTACACAGTACCACAATATCGAAACAATTTTTGAACACCTTGACGAATTAAAGCCGCCGAAGGCAAAAAAATCCATCAGTGAAAATGTAGAACAGGTGAAATTAAGCAAATTTCTCGCAACGATTGATATTGACGTACCGGTCGATTATGATCTTGAAAATGCGGCAGTCGGCGGATATTACACGCCGGAAGCATATGAACTGTTTAAGCGGTTTAATTTTAAATCCTTTTTAAAGCGTTTTAATCAGGAAGATACCGGAATTACATTGGAAGCAGACAGGTATTTTACATGTGTGACGGAATTTTCGGAAGTGGAAGAACTTTTTGCACAGGCACAGAACAAGGTACGTACAGATAAAAATGCGGTTATCGGTTTTGCGGCGGCAGTTGAAAAGGGCGTTTTATACGGCATTTCCCTTGCGGTCAGTCCCGAAAAAACCGCTTACATTCCGGTTTCGGGTTTTGTGACACAGGAATATCTGACAGACAAGCTTTCAGAATTGGTACAGCAGTGTCCGTCCCGTCAGATTGCGGTAATGGCATTAAAAGAAAAGCTGGATTTGTTCAGAAATTGTCCGGGGGACAGCAAGGATACCCGGTTAAAGGTATCGCAGGATCAATTTATTGATACCGCGATTGCAGCATATTTATTAAATCCGACAAATCAAGAATATACTTATGATACAATTGCAAAAGATTTCTGCGGGCTGACACTTAATTCAAGGGCAGAACTGCTCGGAAAAACAACCTTAGCCGAGGCAGCGGACACACAGCAGGAAACGCTCTGCAGACTGCTCTGCATGGAAAGCTATATTGCAATGACGGCGTGGAAACCGCTTTATAAGGCATTAGAAGAAGAAAATATGCGGTCGCTGTTTTTTGATATTGAAATGCCGCTGGTATTTGTGCTTTATGAAATGCAGGCAGAGGGAATCCGCGTGGACAGTGCTGCATTAAAAGAATACGGCACAATGCTCGGTGAAAAAATTGCGGTACTGGAGCAGGAGATTTATGCCGATGCCGGAGAAACGTTTAATATCAATTCGCCAAAACAGCTTGGTGTGATTCTTTTTGAAAAAATGGGCATGCCAAACGGAAAGAAAACCAAAAGCGGCTATTCCACGGCGGCAGATATTCTGGAAAAGCTGGCACCGGAGTATCCGGTGGTTCAGAAAATACTGGATTACCGTCAGATGACAAAGTTGAAATCCACCTATGCAGACGGGCTGGCTGGCTACATTCAGGAGGATGGCAGAATCCATGGTACGTTTAACCAGACGATTACAGCAACCGGCAGAATCAGCAGTACCGAGCCGAATCTCCAGAATATTCCAATCCGCATGGAGCTTGGCAAAAAGATTCGTCAGGTCTTTATTCCGAAGGACGGCTATGTCTTTTTAGATGCCGATTATTCACAGATTGAACTGCGGATTCTTGCACACATGTCCGGTGATGAGAAACTCATAGAAGCGTATAATTCCGCACAGGATATTCACAGAACAACTGCTTCGCAGGTCTTTCATGTGCCGTTTGACGAGGTAACGCCGGAACAGAGAAGAAACGCAAAGGCGGTCAATTTCGGCATTGTTTATGGTATCAGCTCTTTCGGACTGAGCCAGGATTTAAGCATTTCAAAGAAGCAGGCGGCAGAGTATATTGAAAAATATTTTGAAGCCTATCCGGGGATTAAGGTTTATATTGATGAGCTGGTGGCTTTTGCAAAGGAACACGGTTATTCGCTGACGATGTTTAACAGAAGACGTCCGATTCCTGAAATTAAGTCCAGCAATTTCATGCAGCGTTCATTTGGTGAGCGTGTTGCCATGAATGCACCGATTCAGGGAACGGCGGCGGATATTATCAAGCTCGCGATGATAGAAGTCTATAACCGGTTAAAGGAACGCGGCTTAAAATCCCGTCTGATTTTGCAGGTGCATGATGAACTGCTCGTAGAGGCGCATCAGGATGAGGTGGAAGAAGTCAAGCAGCTCATGACGGATGCCATGAAAAATGCGGCAAAGCTTGCAGTGGTACTGGAAGTGGATTTGAAAGAAGGAAAGAACTGGCTGGAGGCTCACTAGTGTGAAAAAATAACGCTGATGCGCTTATTTTTCACACGTCAAGTGTAACTTGACGTTGGCTATCTTGTGCCGCAGGCGTCACAAAATAGTTTTTATCGCAGAGCTAAATCTGACATTTAGCTCGCGATTCCTCCAGCATTAAAATGCCTGCGGAATGGGGAGTAATATGAAAAAGATAATTGGAATTACCGGTGGAATCGGTTCTGGTAAAAGCACAGTACTGGATTTGCTGGAGAAAAATTTTTCGGCATATATTATAAAGGCGGATGATGTGGCAAAGCAGTTGATGGAACCGGGCGGGAAGGCTTTTATAGAAGTTGTGGACTTTTTCGGAGAGGAAATACTGCTGCCTGACGGCACGATTGACAGAAAAAAGCTTGCAGCCGTGGTGTTTGCCAATCCGAACAAGCGGATTGTGTTAAACAGCATTACCCATCCGCTGGTAAAAAAGAAAATTATGGAGCAGATTGCATGTCTAAAGGCAGAAGATACGTATGAATACTGCTTTGTTGAAGCGGCACTTTTGATTGAGGACCATTATCAGACGGTCTGTGACGAGTTTTGGTATATTTATGTGCCGGAAACCCTGCGCAGGGAGCGTTTGAAGGCAAGCCGCGGATATACGGATGAGAAAATAGATTCCATTTTAAAGAGCCAGCTGACCGAAGAAGAATTTGCAAAAGCATGTGCGCATACGGTTGACAACAGCAAAGATTTGGATTTTACGCTGTCACAGCTTGAGAAATTGCTTCAAATGTGATATTCTTGTAGCAGTTTGACAAAATTAGTCGAAATGATAAGTGGAGGTACCTATGCAAAATACAGCAGCTATTCAGGAAGATTTGGTATTTGGACTGGATATTGGTACAAGAAGTATCGTTGGTGTTGTAGGCTTTCAGGACAGAAAGGGCTTTCATGTTGTGGCAATGGCACAACAGGAGCATGAAACGCGGGCAATGCTTGATGGACAGATACATGATATATATAAAGTCGGAGATACAATCCGTAAAGTGAAAAATGATTTGGAAAGACAGTTAGACAGACAGCTTTCAGACGTCTGTATTGCAGCTGCCGGACGTGTACTGCGTACGGTCAATGCAACGGCAGAATATGCGTTCGAGGAAGAAACGAGAGTAACACAGGAACACATTTATTCTTTAAATCTGCTGGCAGTTGAAAAGGCACATATGCAGATTAACCGGGAATCGGACAAAATCCGCTTCTATTGTGTCGGTAATACGCCGGTCAATTACCGGTTGAACGGATTTGATATTACAAATCTTGAAGGACACAAGGCAGATAAAATCAGCGTGGAACTGATTGCAACATTTCTGCCGGAAGAAGTTGTAGACGGTTTGTATGAAGCGGTAGGGTATGCCGGATTAAAAGTGGCAAGCCTGACACTCGAACCAATTGCCGCCATGAATATTGCAATTCCGGAACAGTACCGGCTTTTAAATATTGGTCTGATTGATGTCGGTGCGGGAACGTCTGATATCTGCCTTACCAAAGATGGAAGTATCATTGCGTACGGCATGATTCCGTTTGCGGGGGATGAAATTACAGAAATTATTGCAAAAACTTATCTTGTTGATTTTAACACAGCAGATAAAATTAAAAAACTGGCAAGCGATAATGCAGAGGGTACAGTGACATTTGCAGATATTATGGGACTGGAACAGACCATCCCGTCGGCAGATATTATAAAGACAGCCAATCAGGTCGTTGATACCATGGCAAAAGACACAGCGGATAAGATTATTGAATTAAATGGAGGAAAGCCGGTCAGTGCAGTGTTTGTTGTGGGCGGCGGTGGAAAGATTGCCGGATATACACAAAAGGTTGCCGAGTATCTCGGAATACAGAAGGAACGTGTGGCAGTCCGTGGACCGGAAGTGCTGACAACCGTGGAATTTATGGTGGATAATTTTAAAAAGGATTCGCTGTATGTAACACCGGTCGGTATCTGTACGAATTATTATACACAGAAGAACAACTTTATTTTTGTCAATGTCAATAATGAACGCGTGAAGTTATACGATAATGACAAGCTGACAATTGTAGATGCGGTTATGCAGGTTGGTTTTCCGAATGAAAAGCTGTTTCCACGCAGAGGAAAAGAGCTGAATTTTACCGTAAACGGAAAGATGAGGCTGGTACGCGGACAGGCGGGAGAAGGCGCTGTTGTACAGTTAAACGGCAGACAGACCAATCTGAATGCGCGGATTGAACAGAATGATATTATTACGGTGCAGGAATCCGGCGTGGGTGAACCGGCGCATATGACGATTGAACAGCTGGAGGAATTTCAGGCAACGATAGAATTTATTGTAAACGGTAAGCGTGTGCCGTGTCCGAAATTTGCATACGTCAATGGCGAATTGAAATCGGGTTTTTACGATATTCAGGACGGCGATCAGATTCAGATGGAAAACTTTTATACTGTGGCACAGCTGTTTGAATTTATGGATTACGATATTACCGGATATGATGTGTATGTCAACAATGAACTGGCAGACAAAGATACAAAGGTTTATGAGAATTTTAGTGTCAAGACCTCTGCCATTACAGAACATGCGGGTTACGAAGAAATATCCGAAGAAAATGACGGATACGATACAGAGGAACAGACAGAAGATATAGCTGATACCGCAGGAAATTCACAGGCAGATGATGATACACCACTTTCGGGCGAAAATGCCGGAACGCAGACTGGTTCAGCGGATACCGCCGCGCAGGAAGTGCAGGGTATGTCATCACAGGCAGTTCGGAATATTACAATTCTGATTAACGGACAGCCGGTACGGCTGACAGGCAAAAAGGATTATATTCTGGTAGATTTGTTCCAGTATTATGAATTTGATTTATCAAAACCAAAGGGAAATATCGTCTTAAAGTTAAACGGACAGGAAGGCATTTATACGGCACCTTTGCATGACGGTGATGTCGTCGATTTATACTGGGAACAGTAAAGGAGAAGTGTGAAGAATCACGCGGAATGGAGAATACTATGAGAATGATGTCCATAGCCAGTGGGAGCAGCGGAAACTGCATTTATATTGGCTCAGACAATACGCATATCTTAATAGATGCAGGCGTAAGCCGTAAAAAGATACTGGAAGGACTGGCAGCGGCGGATTTAAGTGTCAATGACATTTCGGCCGTATTTGTAACCCACGAACACAGCGACCATATTAAAGGGCTGGGGGTGCTGACAAGAAAAGACAAGGTACCGGTCTATTCCACGAGAGGAACACGCGACGGCATTTTTGAGGCAGGGACGCTTGGTGAACTGCCGGGAGAACTGTTTCGGGTGATTGAGCCGGACAGTGATATCTGCATTGATGATTTACAGATTCATGCGTTCCGGGTATCCCACGATGCCAAAGAACCGGTTGCTTATACGGTGACGTGCGGTGAAAAAAAGGCGGGCGTGATAACGGATCTCGGATATTATGATGATTATATTGTAAATAATCTTACCGGTTCACAGGCAATGTTAGTTGAAGCGAACCACGATGTGAACCTGCTGCAGGTCGGAAGTTATCCGTACTATTTAAAGCAGCGCATACTTGGAAATAAGGGACATTTGTCCAACGAAGTGTCGGGAAAGCTCATTAACGATTTGTTAAACGACAATGTAAATACCGTGCTGCTTGGACATTTAAGCAAAGAAAACAATTACGACAAGCTGGCATTTGAAACGGTGCGGCTTGAGATTGATATGAGTGAAAACGGCTATAAAGCAAAAGATTTTGATATAGAGGTCGCAAAACGCAGCGAACCTTCCAGAATCATCACACTTTAAAAAATACAATTTTTTATGCCGGAAGGCGGAATGGAGGAATTATGAGAAAGTGCGTTATTACAGTAGTAGGAAAAGATACCGTAGGAATTATTGCAAAGGTTTGTACATATCTTGCAGAAACAAAGATTAATATTCTTGATATTTCACAGACAATCGTATCAGGTTATTTTAACATGATGATGATTGTTGATACCGGCGCTTCTGCAAAGACCTATGATGAAGTGATTACAGATTTAGACAAGCTGGGAGAAGAAATCGGTGTTGCAATTAAGTGTCAGCGGGAAGAAATTTTTGATATGATGCACAGAATCTAGTGTGAAAAATCACACTGATGTGCTGATTTTTCATCGCATCTTCGCAGCAGGCTGCTCAGAAATGAGGATTAGTAACAATATTTTATGGGAAAGGCAAATACGCGCATGATTAATATTTTTGAAGTCAACGAAACAAATAAAATGGTAGAACAGGAAAATCTTGATGTCAGAACGATTACAATGGGTATCAATCTGTTAGATTGTGCCAGTGAGAATCTCGATGAAGTCAATGAGAAAATCTATCGTAAGATTACAACACTGGCAAAGGATTTAGTATCGACAGGTGAAGAAATCGCAAGAGAATTCGGTGTGCCGATTGTCAATAAGAGAATTTCAATTACACCGATTTCACTGGTCGGTGCAGCCGCATGTAAGACACCGGAGGATTATGTAACGATTGCAAAGACACTTGACCGCGCCGCTCACACGGTTGGCGTTAATTTTATCGGTGGTTATTCTGCAATCGTGTCAAAGGGCATGACAAAGAGTGATGAACTGTTAATCCGTTCTATTCCGGAAGCACTTGCAAGTACAGAATTAATCTGCAGCTCTGTTAATGTCGGTTCAACAAAGACCGGCATCAATATGGATGCAGTCCGTCTTATGGGTGAAATCATTAAAGAAACCGCAGAAAAGACAAAAGATGCAGACTCTTTAGGCTGTGCAAAGCTGGTAGTACTCTGCAACGCACCGGACGACAATCCGTTCATGGCAGGTGCATTCCACGGGGTATCTGAAGATGATGCGATTATCAATGTGGGTGTCAGCGGTCCGGGTGTTGTAAAGTATGCACTTGAAAAGGTCCGCGGCGAAAGCTTTGAAGTGCTTTGCGAAACGATTAAAAAGACAGCATTTAAGATTACGCGTGTCGGTCAGCTGGTTGCACAGGAAGCTTCTAAGCGTCTTGGTGTACCGTTTGGTATTATCGACCTGTCGCTTGCACCGACACCGGCAATCGGTGACAGTGTTGCCGACATTTTAGAGGAAATCGGTTTACAGAGAGCCGGTGCGCCGGGTACAACTGCGGCACTTGCCCTGTTAAATGACCAGGTAAAGAAGGGTGGCGTTATGGCATCTTCTTATGTCGGCGGATTAAGTGGTGCATTTATTCCGGTCAGCGAAGATCAGGGGATGATTGATGCAGTGCTTGACGGTTCTTTATGCATTGAAAAGCTGGAGGCGATGACCTGCGTATGTTCTGTAGGACTGGATATGATTGCAATTCCGGGAGATACAAAGGCATCTACTGTTTCCGGTATTATTGCAGATGAATGTGCAATCGGTATGGTCAACCAGAAAACAACAGCAGTCCGTCTGATCCCTGTTATCGGAAAAGGAGTAGGCGAGACAGTAGAATTCGGTGGTCTTCTTGGCTATGCACCAATTATGCCGGTAAACAATTTCTCCTGTGATGCGTTTGTGCAGCGTGGGGGAAGAATTCCGGCGCCGATTCATAGTTTTAAAAATTAATATTGTCAGAAAGAGGAATGGCCAGGAACTTCGGGAGAGGGGGTTCTGGCCTTTCTTTTTTTATCAGGAGGGACGCGTGGCAGACAAAGTATTTTCTGCCACGCTGGTTGTTGGTGTGGGTGGGGCAATATTGGATGATTTATAATGATTTTAATATATGGAGGAGTTTAGTGTTGTCTTCGGGGATCATGATGCAGAAGCGGATGTATTCTCCGTCGAGGCATTCGAAAGAGGAACAGTCGCGGATCATGAGGTTCTGGCGGATGCAGGCGTCGAAGACGTCCTGGGAGGTCAGGCCGGGCTTCTGGATTTTCAGGAGGAGGAAGTTGGCGTAGGCCGGGTAGGTTTTGTAAGTGGGGATATTCTCCAGTGCTTTGAGCAGGCGGGTGCGTTCTGAGAGAATGAGGTCCCGGGTCTGGCGGATGTAGGCTTTATCCTGGAGCATCAGCTCGCCGGCCAGGGCTCCCAGACTGTTGAGAGACCATGGTACCTGTTTTTCTTTCATTTTTTTGAGAAATTCCAGGTTCCCGGTGATTCCGTAGCCAAGACGCATACCTGG
>ERZ833822.2489-NODE-2489-length-11325-cov-2.483762_pt1 | contig 11325 bp, 5 predicted proteins | sample MGYA00519913_ERZ833822 | MGnify/ENA primary metagenome ERZ833822 (study PRJEB31850, sample SAMEA3708746) | human gut metagenome | biome: human gut; feature: human-associated habitat; material: faeces | place: China | collected 2014 ... | reverse complement strand
CTACAATTAATATTCCACCATTGCAAGGAATTGCCAATTGTAACTCCTGTTTCTTATTTACCTTTATCTGTTTTACATTTCCTTGCAATTCTTCATTATCAGTAAATACCCTCACTTGATCACCAGGCATAAACATCGGTAAAGCAATCTTCAACTTTACGGTCTCTTTCTGCGCATTAACTCCTGCAACATACCATTTATCTCCATGCCTGCGTGCCATAACTACATATTTACCGGGATAGCCATCAATAAAGCGTACTTCATCCCACGTAGTGGGGACTTCTTTCATGAAGCCTATCGCCCATTCCGGAGCATCTGTCAGATTGTTCGGAGCCAAGGCAAAATGTTGTACCGGACTTTGGAACAATACTGCAGTAGCTAAAGCAAACACATCAGAAGTCATACGCCGGCTTCCGCGTGGAGCATTATCCGCATTATAATATTTATTCAGTGCACTGCCGCCAAAGTCCATGCTACCCACCGTATTACGAATAAATGGATGCAGACAGGCATTGAAAGCTTCATTGTCACAACTTCCCTGAGAGAAATGCAGGTTCTCACTGGCCAATACAGCTTCACTCGACGCAAAGTTAGGATACATACGTTCCCAACCGCGAGGCAAAGTACACCCGTGGAAAATCACCAGTAACCCATATTCATTGGCATCAGCAAGAATATCTTCGTACAGCTGCATGGTGACTTGCTTATCACCACCAAAGAAGTCAACCTTTATACCGCGTATTCCAATGCTTTGCATCCATTTCATCTCCTTGCGTCGGGCTATCGCATTGTCCATGATACCACGCGGTGATTGTGGGGCATCATTCCAATATCCATTAGAATTATACCACAGATAAAGCCCCACTCCTTTTTCCGCACCATACTTAGCCAGCTTTTCAACTTTGTCATAGCCTATTTGCGTATCCCACAATGCATCTACCAATACAGACTGGTATCCCATTGCCGCAGAGAAATCAATATAACGTAATTGCTCTTCATACTTCGTACTTCCATCCATACCAATAATCCAGCTCCAGGAACCTCTGCCGTATTCATATTTTCCGGATGCTTCATACAGTGGCTTTACAACATCAAAGGAAACTGTCGTTTCAACAATCGGAGCCAAAGTTTCACCCAAAGTGATCGTTCTCCAAGGCGTTTCTCCCGGCAGGGCAAGTCCGGGTGCAGTTGTACCATTTCCATTCATTTCACCCTCCTGAGGAAAACCGATTGTATACAAGCCATTTTCATGTCCCAGTAAGCGACTTCCACAATATTTGCTATCTACACCCGTTTCCGAAATAAGTATCCATCCCTTATCACTATTACGGAACAGACAAGGGAAAGTATAACCTTCACCCCATCCATTTTTGCCCATGGTATCATCTGCTTTATACGGTGTCTCATAACTGGGAGAAGTACGGGCAAATCCTCCCATAGGTTTGCTTTGCGGACACAAAAAAGTCGTACTCCCATCAGGAAGCACAAAACTTGTCGCCTCCTCTTTCACAATGCAGGATAAAGTATTCTTTTGAGGATACATTTTATACTTGAAAGCAACATCCCGGTCACTTACACGAAATATAACATCGTAAATCATCTTGCCTTGCTGACTAAACCGGTATATACCCTCTGTGGCTACATAGTGCACATTACTCTGCTTTATATTGGGCAATGTATAGGTCTCGTCAATTCTATTTGACTGAACATCGTGTTCCAAAGACATTTCCCGGGAAAAATCACCTATATTCGTAATAAGTCCCAAAGAAGAAGAATTGATAAAAGGAGTATCCTTATAACTGATGCGATAGGAAGGTTGTCCATTCTTATCAGAGATGGTTACTACTATTTTCCCATCCGGACTTGCTATCTGTTTTTCCTCCGCTTTTATTGTGAAGCAAATCAATAATGCCGTTATAACTAAAAAATATTTCATGAATATCAAGATATTATTTATTAATAGTCACCCTATCATTAGCCCTCTCGTAGTCAAAGTAATCAACGTCGACATAACCTCCCAACGATTTTGTTGCATAGTTAAAGATGGCAAACTTACTTCCCATAAACAGTTTTGTATAATCAAAACGCATTTTGAAATTCGTTCCAATCTTCTTCCATTCCTTATTGTCCAGGCTGTAATAGAAAGTAGCAATATCCCGCTTCGGAGTAAAATCACCTTCTATACGCAAATAAATGATATTCTGATTAAGTTCTACCTGTTCCTTTTCCTCTACATCCACACTTGCGATAGCTTTATTTGGAGTATTATCAAAGTTGACTACATTGGTAGACATTACAAGTCGTTTTGCATCTCCCTCCTTCACCACAGACAAAAGCCCGGAATGTCCTTTGAATGCACTAAAACCTGCCACATCACCATTCTTCATATTCGAAATATCAAGCGAGACAGTAGCCTTACATTTCGGTCCCTCCATACGCTGTGTAATTGTATTCGGAGCAAGATACAGATTATCAACCACCCGGCTGGTTTCTAAACGTAAATATCCCGGCCGTTCTGTGAGCGACCACTTATCATCCACCGGGTTGTGATTCCATTGCCAATAGAGTGAAAGTTTCTCTCCGTTGAAATCATCACTTCCAAGTATTCCTTTGGTATTTTCAGTCGGATATATCTCTTTTTCCATCGTCAAGGGCACATGTCCATTTTCATCTCCCAGCATCGGCCATCCGTCTACCCAACGGCAGGGCATAAGAGTAGGTACACGGCCTATTCCTCCGCGGTCTTGAAAAATAACCCCATACCAGTCTCCTTCTTCCGAGTCAATAATACAACCTTGACCTACTCCTCCATAACCATCAAAATCATGCTCCAGGATAACCTTCTTCTCATAAGGCCCTGTTATCTTGTCTGCACGATAACATACTTCCCTGCGTACCCGACCGGGGATACTCCAATCCATGGAAATCATCAGCAAATAATACTTTCCGTTATGTTTCACAACCTGGCTTCCTTCCAGCAAGCCCTGTTCATCAGCATCCCGTTCAAAAATCTTCATACTGACTCCATCGGCTTTCACATCCGACAAGTCACTCTTCAACTCCTTCAGCTCACCGGTTCCATAGAATACATATACTCGGCCGTCATCATCAAAAAACAAAGAGGCATCATGAAAATGCTGTGTTCTTGATAATAGTTCCCACTTCCCTGCCGGATCTTCCGCCGTGAATATATACGACCGATAGGGTACATCGTTTGGCGAGAACAATACATAGAATTTCCCATTATGATAACGTATGGAAGATGCCCATTGTCCGCGTCCATAAACAGTTCCACCAATCAAGTCATACTTTGAGTTATCAGTCAGCTTATCGAAGACATAGCTCACTGTTTCCCAATTCACCAAGTCTTTTGATCTCATAACAGGTCCACCGGGCATTAAATGCATAGTGGTACTTATCATATAATAGTACTCTCCTGCACGCGTAACAGACATATCCGGTACATCAGCATAAATTACAGGATTACGATACGTCCCCTTCACCGACGTTTCCGAACCGGAACACCCCATCAGTAATGAAGCAACAGTCAGCCATGTTAACATCATCTTTTTCATGATACTCTTAGTCTTTAAAATCTATATTTCCAAATAACACTAGAATTTCACACTAACTCTTTTCCCTTTGTAGTCAACAACTTTCCGAGTTCCGTCTTGAAGTACGATTGTGAACTTTCTATTATTTAACATTCCCTTGTATGCACCTTTTCGAGCCCCTATGATCAATTGGCGTGATGCATCATTCCATACGACAGGAATCTCTGTATATGCTCCCTGCTCATAATTATAATTATCAAATTCATCCTCATAAAGAACAAAGGAACCATTGGCACCGGCATATACCCTCAATTCAAGATTATCCCACGGTTTCTCCGTTGCATACTGCACTTTAGGCCCCATTGGAATAATACTACCAGCTTTGACATACAAAGGAATGACATCAATAGTCGTTTCCTTTTCTATTTCTTGTCCACCGTCATACTTCTCATTCGTCCAGAAATCATACCAGGTAGCACCCGCCGGTAAATATACCTTTGCAGACTTAGCCTGCATAAAGTCTACCGGAGCTTTATTCTCAAACTTCTGAACATTATTCTTATCCCAACCATCATTTTCTTTTAGTTTTACCAGCTTCTCCTGAGTATATTGCGCATTAACTATCGGTGCTACCAAAATGGATTTACCGAACATATACTGGTCTTTTATATCCCATACTTTCTTGTCAGCAGCAAAGTCCATCACCAACGCACGCATAAAGCTCGACTGTCGCTCGGTCACTTCCCATGAAGTGGAATAGATGTAGGGCAACAATGCATAGCGCAGATGAATCATTTTTTCAATAGCATCATATATTGATTCACCTTTTTTCCCGAATTGATAAATCTCCCTCGGTGTATCAGCCCCATGTGAACGCATCATCGGCGTAAACGTACCGAATTGCAGCCAACGCACATACAGTTCCTGATACATCGGATTCTTGGGGGCACTTCCGTCATTCCAACTCTTATTATAGTTTCCGGCAAAGAAGCCACCAATATCTGAATTGAAGTTAGGATTTCCGGTAAGAGTAAAATTCAAGCCTGCCGGAATCTGATTGCGCAACGATTCCCAGGAAGAACCGATATCTCCCGACCATACATTGGCTCCGTAACGTTGCTGTCCGGCAAAAACAGAACGCGTAAGAATAAAGACGCGTTTATCTGAAGTTACGGCACGCTGATTATCATAAACGCCACCCACCGTCAACAACGGATAAGCATTACGCACCTTGCGGAATGACCCCAAATAGGTCTTCGTATCAAAATCCTCCGGCTTCCAATCGAAATGGTCAGGTTCCGTAGAATCCATCCACCAGCCGTCCATACCCAACTTGAAGATACCTTCATTCAGATATTTCCAATAGATATCACGGGCTTTCGGATTATAGGCATCGTATACGCGTACTCCGGAAGGATATTCCATATTGGGCGGCCAAGTATCGAGTCCCGACTGGGGCCATGTAGAAAAGTTAAACAGCATACCATTCTTGTCTAATTCCCTGTAAGGCTTGGTCATGGGTCCAAACGAAGACCAGATAGAAATCAGCATATGCGCATTCATTCCATGCACATCATCAATCATCTTTTTAGGATCGCTGAACGAAGGGTTCTTAAAGTCCATAGCATTCCACAAATAGTTGTGTCCCCAGTATTGCCAATCCTGAATGATTCCATCAAGAGGCACACCTAACTCACGGTATTTCCGTACCACTCCCACCGTCTCTTCTTGGCTCTTATAGCGTTCCTTACTTTGGAAATAACCGTAAGTCCAGAGGGGGAACATGGGAACCTGTCCGGTCAGTGCACGCATCTGTGCAACTACGCCATCGGCATCTCCACCATACATGAAATAATAGTCGATGCAATCTCCCACTTCGGACTGGAAAGAGGTTCCTGGTTGGTGAATAGTTATCCCAGAAAAGACCGTATTCTTTCACGGACTGCACAAATGGAACCACGTCTTCCACATTGCCCTGTACAAGACGTTTAGTCTGATTACGTTGCGACATCTTTCCATTCTGGAGAATGCCCAACCCATAAAGAGGCTCATCCTTATCTAAAAGAAACGTTTGCTTAACAGTGAACGTTTTTGTGCCTGCATCATTAAAATCGGTAAACTCCGGCTTTCCATTTTCACTGAGCAACGACTCTCCTTTCGCATTAAAGAAAGACACAACACCAGATTCCAAATTAAGAGCAACCCCCATTTCACTACTTTTCAGGCTTACAATATTGCCTTCCTGAGTAACGGCAGTCTTCACCTTCTGAGGAGTTTCTATTACAGAAAGACTCTCCTTTGTATACTTCCACCCATTAGGAGATTTTAGTATTCTTACAATTGACGGAGTATAGAATTGTAATTCTACATCTACAGAATTAATGGTCGCCTTAATTCCCTCAGGAATTTGCTGATAATCTTGCCCTGTAAGCGGGATACAACAACACAGCGCCATTAATATAAATACACTTTTAATTGGTTTCATGGTACTTATTACATTTAATGATTAAAACTCGCATTCCATAACTTTGCACGATACAAAAATAGCTGCATATCTTTTACACCTTTTTCAATATTAGATATTTGACTGGCTATCAATCAGAATATTCCATCAAATAACCATAATAATAAGCTTGATTGCCATCAATTGTATATTCATCCAATGTTCTTGCCCCCCAAGAATCAGCACCTCCTACGCCATGAATATTCAAATCAATATTCACATTCACATAATCGCGTACGGGTAGTTCATAAGCATGCCTGTTCTTTTCCAAATCTTCCTCACCATACGGCCACACACGAAAGCAAAGCGGTTGCAAACCTGTCACTTTTATCGTTCGGCCCTCCTTATCATTCAGTGAAAACCAACGGACATCACATCTGTTTGCATTATCCTGTGGAAAAGCATAATCCGTGACAAAACTATTGAGATCCGTTGCATAGCAACCGACTAAAGCAGCCGTTTTCCTATCCGGATAGTTCTCAAATTCACCACGACCATACCATTTGACATAATCCATGAAAGAAGGTAAACGCATCCTCATTCCAAACTTAGGCATTAATGGAATCTTTTCTTTTTCCGGTTTATAGAAAGCTTCAACTTGTATCTTTCCGCTCCCATTTACAGTATAGCGCAATTGATAAGCAGCACCTACCACAGGCAACGACATACTAACCTCCACTACAGCCAGCCCATTCTTCACAGAATAATCCACACCTTCGACTACACGTTCACCAGCAGCGTTTCTCCATATTCCTAAACGGTTATTATAACCATTATTCATCTGATTACTGTTCGCCGGTTTCCAGAAATAAGGTTCCAAAGGAGCATATAGAATTTCCGTTCCATCATTTTTCCAACTTGTCAAAGCACCGGATTTCACATCTACAATAAAACAATTCAATCCACCCATTATCTCAATAGTAGCCTGTGATGCATTCACTTCAACACTTCCCCCTTCCGAGGCAATAGACTCCGGTTTGACCATATTCACCAAAAATTGCTCCTTACTAATAACAAAGCCTTTTTCAGCCCAGCATGTACTCTGTTTCAGCTTGGCAAATACATTCAGGAAAAGCTCACCCGATCCCGTGAAAGCGGGAATATCCAAATGATCTCCGGCTACAAGCGGTACTTCTCCCGACTTTACAAGTTCACCATTCTGCAACCATTCATACCCATAATCGAACTCATCCAAAGCCGTAAATTCATACTTATTGGTGAGACGTACCTTATTCGGCCCTTCAAGTGAAAAACCAATATTCTGATACACTTTCTGAACCTGATAATAGTGTGGGTGAGGAACACGGTCAGCCCCAATTAAACCATTAAAACAGAAATCCCCATTATTAGGAAAATCACCGAAATCTCCTCCATAAGCCCAGAATGAACGTCCTTTTTCATCTTGGGTTAGAATCCCCTGGTCCACCCAATCCCAAATATATCCACCTTGCAGATTGGGATACTTATAAATAGCTTTCCACTGATCCCAAAGACTACCGGTAGAATTGCCCATAGCATGTGCATATTCGGATGGAACTACCGGACGGTCACTTCCATTCTTTCCGATGTTTTCCAACCAGCCTGCACTTGGATATTGCGGAACGTACAGGTCTGAGTTCCACTCCCACTGAGCACGTTCATAATTCACCGGACGATCCATAATATCCTTGTCCGCCTGCTTCATCCACAAATAGGTCTGATAAAAATTATAGCCGTTCCCGCCTTCATTTCCCAATGACCAGAACGTTAAAGAAGGATAGTTCTTATTACGTTCGAACATATTAATCGTACGATACATGTGAGGTTTCAACCATTCGGGGTTATTCCCCAATGTACCACCTTTTCGTAAATCATAGCGCATGCCGTGACTTTCGATATTGGCTTCGTCATAAACATAAAAACCATATTCATCACACAATTCGTAAAAACGCCGGTCTTGTGGATAATGGCACAAACGGACTGTATTGATATTGGCACGCCTCATCAACTCAAAATCTTTACGCATCAACTCTTCGGTAAGATAATGCCCGGTTTCCGGATCATGCTCATGAACATTCACACCTTTCAATTTCAACGGTTATCCATTAATTAACAAAACCGTGTAATTCTTCCCATTAGCAGACTTTTGTTCTATTTCCTTGATTTCAATACGACGGAACCCCACATTAAATGGCACCACCTCGCTTGTTTTACCATTCTCCCTGACAATCATCATCAACTTATACAGATTCGGAACTTCTGAGGTCCAAGTTTCCACATCCGGCAATTGTCGCTCAAAAGTCACCGTGACCATACCTTTCGATTTCATGGACACATTCTTTTCTCCGGTAGCAACCACTCTGCCTGAGTGGTCAATCAATTCATATCCAATAGTCAGATCGGCATTAGTATCCTTATGATTCTTTAAATCAAGGGCCAAACGGAAAATCCCATTCCTGTAACTGTCATCTAAAGTAGAAGTTATGCGGAAATCTTTTATGGAAGCTTTGGGCTGCGAATAAAGAAACACGTCACGCTCAATCCCGCTCATACGCCAAAAGTCCTGACACTCCAGATAAGAACCGGTACTCCAACGAAATATTTTCAATACAAGTGTATTTTCGCCTGATTTCAGATATCTATTAATCAGATATTCCGCCGGATTCTTTGAGTCCTCGCTATACCCTACCTCATACCCGTTTATATACACATAGCATCCCGACTTAGCACCTGCAATATGCAAATAAACGTCACGCCCTTCCCAATCGGTTGGCAGAGTGAACTCCTTACGATAAACACCCACCGGATTTTCTTCCGGCAATTGAGGTGGCTGCGGATTACTTGATTGAAACTCATAACACTGATTAGTATAGATGGCGGTTCCATACCCCTGTATCTCCCAATTTCCAGGCACCTTGATACTCTTCCATCCGACCACAGCAGCCGTAGTATCCACAATATCAGCCGGAAGCTTCTTATAGGAATCCACATAATAGAATTTCCAAATACCATTCAAAAGTTTATAATACGGGCTTTCTTCATACCGCCCGGTCATAGCCTGCGCACGGTTGGCATACGTCATAAAAGAAGTTCGGGGATCTTCCGTATTTACAGAAGTCGTCTGAATATCTTTCCAATAAGGCAGATGCGAGTACTTGAATGAACGCGAAGGCACTCTTCCACGTCCTTTCACAAGAATAGAATCTCGAGTAATTTCTACTGTGGAGTATGCATTTTGCGTTTCCGTCTCTATCATGCCTTCCTGGGTAATCATCGGGATTCCTTTGTAATATCCAAATGCCCCGGCATGATGATGTCCTGAGAATACAGCTTTTACACATGGATATTTCGAAATCGTATTCAAAATTTCCATATTGTTTAAAGCAGTAAATTCACTCTGCGGATAAAGTGGATGATGTGTAAAGATCAGTACATTGTTATGATTTCTTTCACATTTTCCCAACAAGTCATCCAGCCATTTCATCTGCTTTCTGCTGATTCCTCCATTCCATCTGTAGGCTTGTTTTCCTCCAGTTTGTTTTATTTGCTCCAGCATCTCAGCCAATTCCTGTTCTTTTTCAGTTCCCGTTACATTAGCATAAGCTGACACTTCATTGGTGTTCAACATGATGAAAACCCAATTTTGCTTCTTGAACGAATAATATTCGGAAGGCATACTCAACTGTCGATAGAGAACAGAATTATCTGTCACTTCTTTATAATCATGGTTACCCGTAATATGATAAATCTCATTATTAAGATGAACGAGAGAGGACATTATCTTTTTTAAATCACTGTTCTTTCTGTCAATAATATCCCCCAGATTAATAGTAAACTGAACATTCTGCTGATTGAAATAATTGATGCAAGTATCCAGCTTCTGCAATGCCTGCCTATAAAATCGTGCATTTTCCGAGGTGCAATCTGCATACTGCGTATCGGCAAATAGTCCAAATTTAAGGATAGGAGAAATATCCTGCGCTAATGCACTGCCTCCCAGAAAGAACAAGCATGTAAATAGTCTGATAAACATTTTCATGGTAATTCATTTTATAGTTATAAACAAAACGAAGAATCTGTATACATAAACTTGAATGCTTACAGATTCTTCTACTTGTTCAGTATGAGAATACAATCAGGAAATTCCTGCATTTATAATCTCATTATCTAAAACCTATTGATTCAATTGGTTATATCTAAGTTACTCAATACTCCTTTATACAATTTAGCGTATACAATCTTTCCAATGAAAGGATTTTGTATTGAAGGAGTAGCCGTATCACGATAATCGCCACCAATTCCTAACAGATAATCAGGTGCTTGGTCTTTCTTTGGGAAATTAAATGTTCCGGAGACCTTGACTTCTTTCACTTTAGCACCATTAATATACATCCTAAAAGTTGTTTTATCGTATGTAACAACAGCATGGTAATAAACATCTTTTCCTAATTGAATGGGAGTCTGAAAATTATTATTTGGCAATACCCACTTATTATTTGCCCTATAATAAAACGCCAGTTGGCTACCGCTGGTAATTTCATACCCCAATCCACCGCTTTCCATTGAGGAGAATGGGTTTACTCCTCCATCAGGAGAAAATAGGATTTCCATAGAAAACATCCCTTTCATAGCCTTACCAATAGCATCTTCTTTACTATAAGGAATATAGAAGAAATTACTTCCATCAAAAACGGCTTCATATTTCTCATACGAACTATTCCAACGTGTTTCTATGGCATTCGTCGTTCCTTCTACAACGGGCAAAGAAGATATTTCTTCATTCATATTAGTAGCTATCCCCTTATCTGCAAATTGTACATCCATGATTAATTTCGGAATTTCTTCATTAGGAAAACCTATTATGAGAACGGTCAAATGACTGTATTTCTTTATTTTTTCATAAATGTCCGGTTCATTATAATAGATTCTATAATTCCACGAATATTGTCTTACGGGCCTGTTATTAACTTGCGCATTCTCAAAATTCGTTTTCATAGCCTGATAAACGTCAGAATCAAAACTTATTCCATCAACATTATTATCCTGCATAGATTTCAGCCAACCATCACAAATTTCCTTTTGCTCTTGTTCGGTTTTTCCTACCAAACTGCTCCAGGTTGAGTAAAAACTTACATGCCATCCATCATTTGCAAATGAGGTCAGATGCGTAATATAACGACTTTCAACCAAAACACGATGCTTTATATTATATTTGCTGTCTAAGCGATACAAGGTTTCACGAATAATCGCTTCATTCTCATCCGTACTCAAATCCTTAAAATCAAGCCA
>ERZ833822.2487-NODE-2487-length-11332-cov-3.398067_pt1 | contig 11332 bp, 4 predicted proteins | sample MGYA00519913_ERZ833822 | MGnify/ENA primary metagenome ERZ833822 (study PRJEB31850, sample SAMEA3708746) | human gut metagenome | biome: human gut; feature: human-associated habitat; material: faeces | place: China | collected 2014 ... | reverse complement strand
TATCTGGCTTATCCAGATATCCTTCACACGCACTCAGGAGTGGTAATACAAGGATTAACAATAAACTATATATCTTTTTCATTTCGATTCCACTTTAGAATGTTACTTTAACTCCAAAATTAATAATTCGCATCAGGGGATATTTGGTTTCCGTGTTCTCCGGGTCATATACAGGTACATTGTCCCAAGTAAGCAGGTTAGTTCCATTAACATACAGACGAGCATTTTCCGCACCAATCACACCTATCCAACGTTCCGGTATCTTATAACCAATCTCGACATTTTTCAATCTCAAATAGTTTCCATTCTTCTGCCAGAAAGTACTATGTTGGTAGTTATTGTTACCAGGACGGGTATATGAAATACGTGGCAAGCTTGCTCCTCTATTTTCCGGTGTCCAACGATCCAACCACTCAGTGATAGGAGTACTACCTTCATTGTTGAAAGGAATATTCGGGTTCTGGAAGTTATAAGTAACATTTCCGGCACCTTGGAACAGACAGCTGAAATCAAGTCGCTTATAGCTAAAACCAAGTTTAAAACTGTAGAACATTTCCGGTACATTATGGAAACCGATAGGATATCTATCGTTACTGTCTATCACACCATCACCATTGATATCCATATATTTAATATCACCAGGATAAAGAGGTACACCAAATTGTGTCGGACTTTCCAGAATTTCTTCTTCAGACTGGAACAATCCAAGAGCCACATAACCGAATGATTGTCCTACACGACGACCGGTTGCATACAAATAATCGTATGCTTGCGGAGACTCCGGCTTTTCAACAATCTTATTACGGGCAAAAGAATAGTTACCACCTACAAAATATTCAAAATTCTTTCCGATTCTGTCACGCCACGTCACATCAAACTCCATACCCTTGTTTTCTACAACTCCGGCATTAGCCTGAATGGCAGGACCACCATAAGTACCGGGAATAATATCCACACTTGTAAGAATGTTCTCTCTTCTTTCAAAGAATACGTCAGCAGTCAATTCCAATTTATTATTAAACATACGGGTATCGAAACCGAAGTTATACTTCTTAGCCTTTTCCCAAGTCAGTACTTCATTACCTGTACGTTTTTCCTTTGTACCTCCACCGGCACCTGATGAGTTGGGATAACCGAATTCTGCATCATCTGCACTTTCCCACAAACTCAAATACAAGAAACGGTCTCCACCAATCTGATCGTTACCAACAAGGCCGTAAGAAGCTCTTAATTTCAAATAATCGATGAAACTAACATTAAAGAAACTTTCCTCTGATGCTACCCAACCCAAAGAAAATGCAGGGAAGAATCCAAAACGATGACCGGGAGCAAAGTTCTCAGAACCATTGTAACCGATATTGACCTCACCCAGGTATTTTCCTTTATAACCATAGGTGGCACGTCCTACAACACCAAGGCGGCGATAGGGAAGACGCGTCAGAGCATCACCTTTCTTCACATATTCTTGTGCATTGAACAGTACCAAACCGGAAACTTCATGGTCGCCAAACTTGTTATTATAATTAAGAGACGGTTCAAAAACATACTGGCTGTTATAAACACTCAAGTCGTCACTGAAACCTAATGCACTACCGGTCTGAAAGTTTTTATAAGAACCATCCGAATGGAATTCCCACATATCGCTAGTCTTACCATACTTCTTAACATACAGGTTGTTAAAGTCGAATGAGAAATCCACATTGATAGAAAGTCCTTTTACCCATTTGGACAAATCAGCTTTCATACCCAGTGTAGCCTGTACAGCCGTTTCTTTTTCGTCAGCATAACCGCTATCTAATATATAAGCAAGCGGATTGAAGTTAGCTTTCTCCAGAACAGACCATGAACCGTCCGGATTTCGAATTGGAGCACGATCAGGATTTGCTATTTTCAGACGGTCGAAGATAAACGTAACATCACCACCAGGAGCCGGACGATGTTTGTCACCAATTACACCAGCCAAATTCAATTTTGCAGAAATAACATCACTCAGTTGAAAGTCAAGGTTACTTCTGAAGTTATACTTCGTATACTTTACATTAGTACTGTAATTGTCATTGTAATCGGCATATTTGAACAAACCGTCCTGCATCATTACATTGGCCGCAACGAAATATTTAACTTTCTCCGTACCACCTGTAATACTCAGGTTGTATTGTTGCATCAAAGCAAAATCCTTCAAACATTCATCCGCCCAGTCTACATTCGGATAAAGAAATTCATTACTTCCATACCTGAAAGCATTTATCTGTTCCTGCGTATATTTAGGATTCATACCGTCATTAATTAAAGCCTCATTGGTGAGGATTGCCATATTGTAAGAGTCCACCATGTCAGGCATAGCTGTCGGAGACTGTAAACCGGCATCAGCAGAGAATGAAATACTTGCCTTGCCCGTCTTACCACGTTTAGTTGTAACAAGTACTACACCGTTAGCGCCACGTACACCATATACTGCCGTAGCGGAAGCATCTTTCAAGACAGAAATGCTTTCTACTTCTTCAGTATTAATCGTATTCATATCACGCTCAATACCATCTACCAATATCAACGGGCTACGATTTGTCCATGTTCCAAAACCTCGGATATAAATGCTCGCTTGATCATATCCCGGTTCGCCTGTAGCCTGACGAGTCACAATACCCGGAATTTGTCCGCCTAAAGTATTGCTTAATGATGGAGTAGCTATTTTGGCTATTTCTTTGGTAGAGACATTGGACACAGAACCGGTCACACTGATTTTTTTCTGCGTTCCATAACCTACCACCACCACTTCGTCCAATTTACTGACTTCTTCCTGAAGAGTCACATTTATAATTTTACTTCCACTTACAGGGACTTCTTGTGACACATATCCGATATAACTGAACTCCAAAATTGCGTTGCTACGAGTATCGATAGAGTATTCACCATCAATATTGGTTATAACTCCTTGCGAAGTACCTTTCACTTTGATTGTAGCACCAACAATCGGTTCTCTCGAAGCGTCCGTCACATTTCCCTTGACCTGAAACTTTGTGCCTTGTGCAAAAGATTCCGCACTACTAATCAAGCACACCAAAAGGACAATGACATAGTTCAAAAGCCTCTTGCTCATTCGATTATTTTTATTCATTATAGTATTAGTTTTAAATTAAAAATGATATTCATTTATCCGGTATCCTTTTACTTCAGAACTCTCGGCTTAATTACAGTTCCACTAATAGTAACCACTCCCTGATCCGAAATGGCAAAATCCTTAATATACGATGTTCGAGGTTGTATCTCCGCAGCACTCCAATGAGCATGAAATATATACTTCCAACTACCATCTTTGCATTGGAACGGCGCTCCATGTCCTGTACCTACTAAGCCGGTAGCTGCATCACCCTGCAAAAGTGGATTCTTGCTATACTTCACCCAAGGTCCCATAGGAGTATCTGAGGTTGCATATCCAACTCCATATCCTTTATTTTCATAATGATTAGCAGAATAAATCAGATAATACACGCCATTCTTTTTCAAAAGAGAAGGTCCTTCCGCTACTTTACCTTGCAAAAGTTCCCATGATACTTCAGCTTTTATACATTGATTCAAAGTCTCTGTCTTTATACTCATCAAGTCATCAGTCATCTGAGCCACCCATATCACATTCCCATCTGTAAAACGTACGAAATAAAGATATGGAGTACCGTCATCATCTATAAACAAAGAAGTATCAATGCTTTTCTCACTCCAGATCGGCTGCTTTACTTCTTGTCGGAATGGACCTTCAGGAGTAGTAGAAGTCGCTACGCAAATATGTTCTTCTGCTGAATAGAACAGATAAAACTTCTTCTTAGACTCAACGTAATAGACCTCCGGTGCCCAAAAACCCCATGTACCATAAGAATCGGTTGCAGATAGAGCCTGCCCCTCACGTTTCCAGTTTTTCAAATCGTCAGAAGAAAAGCAGGCAAACCCCTCTCCGGCAGTTGTTCCTCCTGTACCATAAGCATAATATTTATTATTATAGAACATCACGTAGGGGTCTGCAATAGGCAGGTAATTAGTCTCCACACTAACACTTCCCTGACCATTATTATCTTTTTCCTCGTCATCTGTTGCACTCTCTCCGCAGCAAGTAAACAAAAGCCCAAAGGAGAATAGCAATAGACTATATATTTCTTTCTTGAACATAAAATATACTCTTTAATTTTCTATACCAGTTATTAGTTCTAACAATCATTCTTCTTTGATTACCCGAATACGCCAATTCTCACAATCACCTACATATACATTACCTTGGGCATCAATAGCAATACCATAAGGTTTGTTGAATTTAGCTTCTGCAGCAAGCCCATCGACATATCCAGTCTGGTAGCCTATTCCAGCATATGTGCTCACATATCCTTCAGGAGTAATCTTGCGAACAGTGCGCCCATAAACTGTTGTTACTAACAAATTGCCTTCCGCATCCACTGCTATTTGATTAGGCTGGTCCATACGTGAAGAAACACCTTGACCATCAATAATCCCCCAAACTCCATTACCTGCAAAGCGGGTTAGATTAGTACATTTTTTAGTGACAAGATCATAATCAGCTTTTAATATACCCTGATATGGATCACGTCCATTCCAATAAAGAGTCTTTCCATCCGGAGAGAAAGCAAGCCCTCCATATCCTCCGTCACCACCTATATTTTGCATATTTCCGTCAGCATCCGGAAACAAACCGACCACTAATTCATTAAATTGATCTCGCGTAATCACATATTCACAAGTCTCAGTAGCTTTATTATAGCGAAACACATGGCGTCCCCAATGATAAGTAAAAAGTGAACCGTCTACAGGATTAACAGCGATACCATTAATATGGGGCTGAGCTAATTTCTCTGAAGGAATATATGACTTAAGATCTTTGAAACCACCTTTACGGGTTACCATTCCGACTGCAACAGGATTTGCCACATAGTTATTCGCATTATCATTGCCTATAAACAATGTATCTCCATCAAGAGAGAAGCATATACTGCGTGCATTGTTCACTAAGCTTTTTGTGGAACATAAAGTCTCAATTTTACCATCTTTCATACGACGGATGCGGTGTTCTCCTTCATCTTGCAAGAACAATATGGCATCATCCCATTTATCATAAACCATCACAATAGGCCATTGGACAGAAGCCTGAAGATATGCACCATCAACTGTGGTACCTTGACCATTACCGGCTACAGTGTACACATTGCGAATATAGCCATAGGAAAATAAATCAGGATAACTGTATACTACTTCCCCAACTCTGACTTTCACTACGCCACTACCACTAGCTTCAGCCACTCTAGCCATAATACGGGTAGAAGTAACCGAAATCACCTCTGCTTCTTTTTCATTCACCCATACTTGGACTTGGCTGATATCCTCTCCAAAATTATTGCCTCGAATAGAAAGTTCCGTTCCTTTGGCACCTTCTGTTGGCAAATAAGTCTGGAATACCAGATCAGAATTCTTCAATCCACCGGACCAATCCTTGTCTTCTGTACAACTAGTAAAAAAACTAGCTGCCAATAGAAAAGAGCCGACACACAAAAAACTGTTTTTCATTTTCTTTATTATTTTGGTTAAACATTTATATCATGATCCTTATAAAAGGAATTAGTCCATAAATCGTATTATTTAAGGATTATATACTTCAGCGAAGAAAAGCGGAAGAAGAGTCTTATAAAAAAAACTAATACTTGCCAATTCCTTATTTATGTATCAACTCTTCTCCCTATCTACCAAACAATATATACAAAATCATATTCGCGCAAAAAATTAGATATTGATTAATAATAATTAATAGCTTATAAAGCCAGTTTCTAATCTGGTATTTATCCGTTACTTCTATATTAATTGATCTAGAAGAAAGTTTTTTCCCAACCAAATAGACAGGTCAAAAAATAAGTTCCTACCTTCGAGACATTCGCAAAGTTATCGGAACCTACCTGAAAAGGATATAAGAAATTAACCTGATATTATTAAATTCTATCCAAAAACCAGTGCAGAGATAGTCAGAATCAGTTTTAGAGCAATTTTATAAGAATTTGTTCATTGCATGAAATCTTTCGGTAACACTCCAAATTGTTTCTTAAAACAGTTTGAGAAATAAGAAGGTGAATTGAATCCTACCATATAAGAAATTTCTACAATCCCATATCTTCCATCTTTCAGAAGTTGGGCAGCTTTCTTTAAACGTATCAAACGAAGATACTCATTCGGACTCATATCCAATACTCCTTTCAGCTTGCGATAAAAGTTAGAACGTCCCATATTCATAGCTTCCGCCATGTCATCAATCACCAAATCGGTGTTATCGAGGTGCTGAGATACATACTCGTTCAACTTCTGAATAAAAACTTCATCCGCCTTCGTTTGAGCCATCGTATCGGCCTTTATAAAAGGAGACTCTATAAAGCGACGCCGCAACCTTTCACGATTACTTAACAGATTGGCAACATTGACACGCAGATATTCTACAGAAAAAGGTTTCTCAATATATGCGTCCGCTCCTTGTTCCAGTCCTTCAATTTTCGACTCCAGTGTTGTTTTGGCTGTTAACAATATTATGGGAATATGACTGTAGTCTAAATTAGACTTCAAATGCTCACACAATTCAAGTCCATCCATTTCAGGCATCATTATATCACTTATCACAAGGTTGATATACTCATGTTCAAGTACTTTTAGCGCTTCTATCCCGTTCTCGGCTGTTATAACATGGTATAATGGTGAGAGCTGTCGGGCAACAAAAGCCAACATATCCTTATTATCTTCTACTATCAAGACCGAAGCAACTTCCTTTTTATCCTTATCAGAAGACATTATACGTGTTTCATTATCTTCTTCATCATACACTGGCTTTTCACGATGTTCTTCTTCCAAAACGTCCGAAGCCGTCTGATGCTGTATCGGAATGGAAAGGATGAAGCGGTTACACTCCATATCTTGATCCATCGTTAACGTCCCTTGATGTAATTCTGCCAATGAACGCGCCAAAGCCAGCCCAATGCCTGTTCCCGGAACTATGTCTTTTCCATCCCGATACTGTACGAAAGGACGAAATATGTTCTCACGCATCACAATAGGAATTATCTTTCCATCATTGCTCATAACAATAGTAAACTCTTTCCCTGCCTCATCAACCGATAAGCTGAGATAAGCATATGTTTGGGCATATTTCAAAGCATTCGTAAACAAGTTGCTGAGAATCTTAGTCAAAGCTTCTTTATCCACAGAAGCCAATAATTCTTCCTCGGGAATCTCTACCTTAAGCTCAATTCCTTTCTGGTTAACCAAAGTGGTAAAACGCTTATAAACAGAACGAATAATAGAACCGACGCTGCACTCTACCGGATTTAATTTAAACCCTTTATTTTCTGTTTTACGGAAATCAAGTAATTGATTTGTCAGATTCAGTAATCGTTCTGCGTTCTGGTCCATAATTTCTAATTCCATCTTCACATTTTCAGGAAGTGCCTTCTCGGTAAGTACACTTTCTAAAGGACTTTTGATCAGCGTCAGAGGGGTTCGGATCTCATGTGCCACATTCGTAAAGAACTCTATCTTAGAAGTATAAAGTTCCCGTTCTTTTTCCTGCTCAAACTTCTCCATCGCTCTCTGGTGCTTTTCGACTGCCCGCTTTCTAAAGTAGAAGAAAGTAGCGAAAAGTGCTCCAAGTATTAATATTACATAGATGATATAAGCCCATACAGACAAATAAAACGGAGGTAGAATCCGGATCTTTAAAGTACGCACATCCGGATTCCAGATTCCATCACTATTTGCAGCCTTTACCTTTAGCACATACGTCCCATAGGGTAAATTAGAATATGTAATCAGATTTTTACCTACCGAATACCATTCTGAATCATATCCTTCGAGCTTATATAATACTGTATTCATGTCAGGTGACTGATAACTAAGAGCTGCTACACTGAAAGAAAAAGAGTTCTGATTCGATTGAAGCTCAAGGTAGTCGGATAATGTAATACTTTGCTTTAACGGAGAGTCCGTACTACCAACCGGAACCTTTTTATTAAAGAGCATAAAATCTGTTATTACCACAGGAGGGAGAAAATCATTGTCAACAAAAACAGACGGTTCGAAAGAAATAAAACCATTAATACTACCAAAGTATATCCGTCCATTCTTGTCCTTGTAACTGGACTGATAATTAAATTGATTACTCAGTAACCCATTAGCAATCGTATACACCTTAAATTCTAAAGTTTTCGGATTAAAATGTACCAGCCCTTTATTGGTTGTAATCCAAAACAACCCTTTTTCATCTTCCTCAATTCGATGTACGACATTACTCGGCAATCCAATACTCGAATCATAACGCACAAATATCTTACCAGAAGGATCAAAGCGACAAAAGCCTCCTCCCTGTGTTGTAAACCAAAGCTGATTCTGGCTATCTTCAAATATACTCAGTACTTTGTTAGAAGGCAGGCTTGAAGGATTCGTTTCATCATGCATATAATGTTCCCACTCACCAGTACGTACATTTCTCTTATATACACCATCTATGTAAGTTGCCAGCCATAGATTCCCCTGTTTATCCTCCTTGATATTATATATAAATACCCAACCAAGTTCAGGTACACGTTCAAAACGGTTTGTTTCAGAATGATAACGGAATAATCCGGCTGTTGTTCCAAGCCATAGATTACCTGAAGTAGTCCGACAAATAGAGAAGATATCATTGGGAGCATCAAAATAATGCTTTACAGCGTGGGTTCTTAAGTCAATCCGATTTAGCCCTTTGGCAAAATGTCCGACCCATAAATAATTCCCATCCACACATAATCCATGTACATTATGATAAATGTCCGGATGCCTGAATGGTTCGATCAGCCCTGTAGAAGGATAATAATGAAAAAGCCCCTTATCTTCGGTACCGATCCAGAGAGTACCATCATGATCGGCACAAAACTCCCGCACCCGTTTCCCCATTTCATCAATTTCTGTCCGGGGATAGACTTTATCAAAATAAGTATATTGCTTAGGATAGTAGTTCACACCGCCAAAATAAGATCCAATCCATATCCCCCCTTCACGATCTTTACAAATCGAATAAATGGCATTATCGGAAATAGAATACGGATCACCGCTCACATTCCGTAAATGAACAGTTTTCTTTGTACGTAAATTATAAATATAAAGCCCAGATTCCGTTCCGGCCCATAACTCATCATCCGAATAGAATGCTATCTCCCGAACATAAATATCATCTCCGGATTCATCTTTGGATAAAAGAGTACGCACAGTCTTATTGGTCAGATTCACTTCTTTCAACCCCGTTATGGTCCCGACATACATACAATTATAAGGACCGGGAAGCAGTTTGCATATATATTCTCCTTTGAAAGGTTCATTTCCATCTTTAGGAAATACCGGGACCAAGGTTTGGAGTTTATCCTTTGAAAAATACAAGTTGCCATCACGTATATCCAGCCAACATACATTATCCGAATCAAAGTAAAGTTGCCCAAGACTACCAAATTTCAACCTGCCGGATTGATCTGACAGATAATTTATCAGCTTATTAGTCTGAGGATTATAATAAAAAACCGCCTGAGATTGTGTCACCACCCAAATTCCTCCGTCCTTATCTCCCGTCACCAGATTGACCGTATAATCGATCCCTGTATCTAAATCACTTTTCATTATAAAACGTTCCACAGTCTCGTGCTCAGGCGAATATACATAGAGTCCTACATCTGTTCCTATCCAGATTTGTCCTTGCTGATCTTCGTACAAGGAGGTAATGAAGTTATTCCCCAAAGTGCCGGACTCTTTCATAAAAGCCCGAAAGGAAATGCCATCATATCGGTCTAATCCATCCTTCGTTCCAAACCACATAAAACCCTGTTTATCCTGAAGAATGGCGTGAACCGTATTTTGAGATAAGCCATTATTTATATCCAGTGAACGAAAAGCATAACCCTCATTCAAATCGGCAAATACATAAAAAGTATGAAAGATAAAAACAATCAATATAAAAAGACTGTGCAATATTCTCATAACGTGCTCCTCATCTTATTAAAAAAGTATTATATACAACAAAGTTAATCTAATATATCAAATAACAGATGCCATTGTCACTAAATCAAGTGAGCAGAACACCCTTCCATCATTGGTACTATTATACAATAAGCAAACATCAAAGAGAAACCGGTGAAAGATAATAGTTTATTGAATATGATGCGCTATTCGACTTATTAGTTTGTTATAAGACAAAAGTAGCAAACATGGAATATTTGGTGTATCAAAAATTGTTCAAAAGTTAACAGATTCTATGCAAATACATGGAAATACATAGCTAAAACAACGATACAGTAGTATAAAACAATAGAGGAACCGTATTCGATCCCTCTATCAGTTTGAATAAAATAAATATCTTATGCAATCCACTCAATACGTATGGAAAGATTGACAAGCAAACATAAGCATTCCGGCAAGGATAAATAACTGTCGTAACAATGCCTAATATACCTGACTTCAGACACTAATGCCTGCGTTATCAGACATTAATAACTGATTTCTCAACTGTTAAAACCTGATATGCCAACTATTAATACCTGACGTATCAATCATTAATACCTGAAGTCTCCTACTTTTCGAACAATATTTGCTCAGAAAAAATAAAAATAACCGCTTACTTTATAACTTTCGGTTTAATAACCTTTCCGGTAATAGAAACGACACCTTGTTTAGATATGGTAAAGTCTTTAAAGTATGAAGTACGCGGGTGTATTTTCTCTTTATTCCAATGAGCATGAAAAATATATTTCCAACTGCCGTCTTTGCATTGGAAAGGAGCACCATGCCCAGTACCTACCAGTCCGGTAGGCTCATCCCCTTGCAAGAGCGGATTCTTGTCATACTTAGTCCATGGACCTATTGGCGACTTGGAGGTGGCATATCCTACTCCATAGCCTTTATTCTGATAGTGATTGGCAGAGTAAATCAAATAATACATACCCTTCTTTTTCAGCACCGAGGGCCCTTCCGCCACTTTAGCCTGCAATAGTTCCCACGGTTCTTCCGCTTTTATACATTCCGATAAAGTCTCCTTTTTAATCTTCATTAAATCATCGGTCATCTGAGCTACCCAGATAACATTTCCATCCGTGAAACGTACAAAATAGAGGTATGGAGTACCATCGTCATCAATGAAAAGAGAGGTATCTATACTCTTCTCCTCCCAGATAGGTTGCTTCGACTCTTGCCGAAAGGGTCCTACCGGAGAATCTGAGGTAGCCACACAGATATGTTCTTCTACAGAATAAAACATATAAAATTTCTTCTTTGATTGAATATAATA
>ERZ833822.2483-NODE-2483-length-11344-cov-2.545841_pt1 | contig 11344 bp, 4 predicted proteins | sample MGYA00519913_ERZ833822 | MGnify/ENA primary metagenome ERZ833822 (study PRJEB31850, sample SAMEA3708746) | human gut metagenome | biome: human gut; feature: human-associated habitat; material: faeces | place: China | collected 2014 ... | reverse complement strand
GCTTCAGCCGGTTTTATATAGGACACTTCGTAAAGATGTGGCCAAGTACATGAATTTTAAGAAGAGAATCTGCAAGACTGTAGATTTTACCTTATCTAAAGATGAGATAGAGCTTTACCAGCGAGTGAACGATTTCTTGAAACGAGAGATGCTGTATTCAATTCCGACATCAAACCGGGCATTGATTATCCTCGTAATCAGAAAGCTACTTGCATCATCAAGTTTCGCTTTGATTGAGACATTTGAGGTTCTGCAAAAAAGACTGGAGAAGCTGAAGGAAGGCAGCAAGTCAGCCAGTGCCCAGGAAGGATTTGATCTGTTCTGGAGCTATGTCGAGGACGAGATAGATGAATCCGACTTTGAGGATACGGAGAACGAGGACACGCTGGTTCAGAAGCAGTTCATACAGGCAGAGTTGGATGAGGTAAAGCGCATTATTGAAGTGGCGAAGAGGATAAAGACCAATGCCAAGGTTGATGCGCTTAAGACCGCTATCGGGATTGCATTTCAATATCAGTTAGAAGCCGGAATTCCTCAGAAGGTAGTTGTATTTACTGAGTCCAAGCGTACGCAGAAGTATGTGGCTGGTGAGCTGCGCAAGTCCGGATATGCCGAGGAAGACATCCTTCTGTTTAACGGAGACTTCGATGATGTCATGACGAAGGACATCTATAAGGCATGGACTGTAAAGAATTACGGAAAAGCCAATCACGGTAGAAGCGTCGAATATAAGCATGCCATTGTCGATTACTTCAAAAACAATGCGAAGATTTTGATTTGCACGGATGCCGGTTCCGAAGGTTTGAACCTTCAGTTCTGTAATACGGTTATCAATTATGATCTTCCTTGGAATCCGATGAAGATTGAGCAGCGGATTGGTAGATGTCACCGTTACGGTCAGGAAAATGATGTTGTCGCCATTAACCTGCTGAACACGCAGAATGTCGCAGACCAGAGAGTGTACGATATCCTTTCAAAAAAATTTGAACTGTTCGAGGGTGTTTTCGGAGCTTCCGATATTGCTCTTGGAATTCTGGAATCCGGCACTGACTTTGAGAAGAAAGTCCTGAAGATATATCAAGAATGCAACACTGCGGCAGAGATAAAGAAGGAATTCGATAAACTTGATCGCCAGCTGAATGCCAAGCGAAACAAAAAGGCCAGAGAATTACGCTCCCTGCTGATTACGGAAAGCGGCACAGCGAAAGCGCAGGCATTGGATGGAACAAAAGCAGAGCTGGATAAGTATTTCCGGGAAGTTGAGTACTGGGATGAGGTTGGAAGTCCAGAAGTGGATGGTGACCTTCATTACTGGAAGGTAGATAACTGGGGTGAACAGGTTCTTGGCTCTCACGGTACCTTGTTTGTAGGAGCCTTCTGCAATAATGAGGATTTACTGTTCCCAGTGCTGTTGCTCTGCGATGAGCACGGCAATTACATAGACTTTGATGAGGAAGACCTGATTTCTGCATTGGAGCGGATTGACGATATGGACGTAAAGTACTTCACTCCAACCGATGAAGAACAGACGCTGTATCAGAGGCTGTATGATGATTTGACTGCGGAGATGGTGCAAAAGCATCGAGAGCAGACAGAGCCTATCATGGAATATAACCGCCGAAAGATAGAAAACTGGGAGCGTATCCAGATGGAGCAGCTCGTCGTAACCTATCAGGATATGAATGAAGAGATTGAGGAACTGAAAGCACAGGAGCGTGCTTCCGATAATTTCTACGAGAAGATAGACATAAGGAAAAAGATTGATGAGAAGTCAAAAGCCTTGGAGAAGTTCCAGGAGTCCTTCCATGAACGAGGCTCCAAGTTCAAGGCTGATGGCGAGAAGGAAATAGAAGCATTCAACAAGCAGTTTGATATTAATCCGCTCCTGCTGGTTAATATCGTGCTGAAGTTTTAGGAGAGATGGCTATGCAGAGAACAGGAAGATTAGAACTGACTTGGGTCGGGAAATATGAAGAGAAGGTTATAGAGCCAAGAATACTGCTGGAGGATAACGAAAAATCCTATGGTGATCCTACAAGTGAAAATATGCTGATTCATGGGGATAACCTTATAGCACTTCAATCCTTGCAGCAAGATTTTGCGGGTAGGGTTAAATGTATATATATTGACCCGCCTTATAATACCGGAAGTGCTTTTGAATACTACGATGATGGTCTTGAACATAGCGAGTGGCTTCAAATGATGGCTCCGAGACTTCGGTTATTAAGAAACTTACTTTCAGACGATGGCTCTATATGGATTCAAATCGATGATGAAGAGCAAGCGTATTTAAAAGTCATGTGTGACGAAATTTTTGGTAGGCAAAACTTTGTCAATATGATTTCTGTCAACATGAAAAATATTGCTGGCGCATCTGGCGGAGGTGAGGACAGGCGTTTAAAAAAGAATTGTGAGTATATACTCATTTATGCAAAGAATTATGATTTGTTGGATACATTCCGTGCGGCATACGATTACGAGGAAATTAGTGAACTCGTAACTCGATATAAAGAGGAAGGCATAAGTTGGAAATATACATCGGTATTCCTTGATGAGGGGGAAAAGCAGTATATAGCATCAACGGTAGACGGTGATGGTAATGAAATAAAAATTTTCGAGCACAAGAATTACATACTAAAATCTATCGGACAAGTTGCAAAGGACGAGAGCATTACTGAAAAAGAAGTATATTACAGATATGCTGGAAGAATAATCAGGACAACCATGCCACAATCATCAATACGTCCGAGAGTGATGAAAAAGTTACAAGAAATGGATTATTCGATTATTCAAATGATCTTATTTCTATTGAGTACGTTCCTAAAACAGGTAAAAACAAAGGGACGGTTTATACTCAGTACTATAAGGGAGATAAATACAATTTATTTGCATGGCTTTCTGATGTTCTTGAGGAAAAAGATGGAGTTTATTACAAGAAGACCATGCAGGGCACATATTGGGATTGCACAGCGGGGACAAAGAATTTAACAAAAGAGGGGAAGGTTGAATTCCCGAATGGCAAAAAACCAGAGTCTTTGATTGAAAGAATCTTATCTATGACAACTACCGAGGGAGAGTTAGTGTTGGACTCCTTCCTCGGTAGTGGAACAACAGCAGCGGTTGCCCAGAAAATGAATAGAAAGTGGATAGGCATTGAATTGGGCGAGCATGCTTATTCTCATTGTAAAATTCGATTAGATCGAGTGATAAGTGGTGAAGATACGGGAGGGATCTCTAAAGATATTAATTGGAAAGGCGGAGGCGGATACCACTTCTATGAGCTTGCTCCGAGCCTTTTGGTGAAAAATGATAAACTCCCGATTTATCAGATTAACCCTGAGTACGACTTTGACATGATATGCGAGGCAATTTGCAAAATCGAAGGTTTCAAGTATAAACCAAAGGATGTATTCCACGGATACTCTTCTGAGAAGCGATATATCCATGTCACGATGGAGTTCGTGAATGCGGCATACATCACTGCATTGTCAGCGCATCTCGCAGAAGGCGAATCATTATTGATTTACGGAACCAAGGTGCAATCGGACATGGTGCTGCCCGATAACATCGAGGTTAAGAAGATTCCGAAAGACCTTCTTGAAAAGTGCGTGTTTGAAAGCGAGGTGCGATAATGTCGAAGATAGTAAATAAAATCAAATATGCTATGAGTTTGAGAACCCCGCAGGAGGAGGCTCTCTCTTATCTTGATACCATTAGCACCCATTGCGATTACAAGAAGGACTCTAAGGATGTAGTTGAGGCTGCAGCAACGGAATATTGCGAGAACCAGCAGAAGGTAAATGCAAAGTTTGACTTCCCGTCCTTCTGCTATGCTATGGCTACAGGTATCGGTAAGACAAGGCTGATGGGAGCCAGTATTTATTACCTATATAAGACCAAAGGATACAAGCACTTCTTTATTTTGGCACCCGGAAACACCATTTACGACAAGCTTCGCAAGGAAACGAATCCAAATCATCCGAAGTATATCTTCAAAGGGCTTGAAGCCGAAATGGGCAAACCGAAGGTCTACGATGGAGAAAACTATGATACCTATCCGATAAAGTATCACCAGCAAACGCTCTTTGTTGAGAAGACTTCGGAAATACAGCTGTTCATCTTCAACATTGGCAAGATTTTTAACAGCAAGACGGATACCCAGTTCAACTTCCATAAATTCAAGGAAACGCTGGGAGCTTCCTTTGCCGATGTCCTTGCTCAGTTTGATGACCTCGTCATCTGTATGGACGAGGCTCATCGGTACTATGCTCCTGCATCCATGAAGGCCATCAATTATCTAAAGCCGGTACTGGGCTTGGAGTTTACGGCGACACCGAAGTCAACAACCAATATCATTTATTCCTATGACCTTGCCAGAGGAGCCATAGAGGGATACTTGAAGATTCCTGTTGTTATGGGACGTTCCAATATGGCCGGATACAGTCAGGACGATATTGAGGAAATGAAGATAAGGGACGGACTGACTCTGCATGAACACAGGAAGACCGTCCTTAGAGAATATTGCAGTGATAACGATCTGGACTATGTGAAGCCCATTGTTCTGATTGCCTGTAAGGATACAGAGCACGCAAAAAAGATTCGTGCCCTGATAGATAATGACGCATTTCTGAACGGCAAATATAAAGGAAAGGTTATCGAGATACATTCTAAACAGACAGGCGAAGAATCTGAGGAGAATATCAGATTGTTACTCTCCATTGAGAGTGCCTCGAATCCGATTGAGATTGTCCTGCATGTCTATAAGCTGAAGGAAGGCTGGGATGTAAATAACCTCTTTACCATTATTCCGCTGAATGCTGCAAAGAGCGACATCCTGGCCATGCAGACCATTGGTCGCGGTCTTCGTCTGCCGTTCGGTGAGCAGACCGGAAATGAGGATCTCGATTCCTTGGATATTGTTGCCCATGACCACTATAGGGAGCTGGTTGATGAAATTAAGAGCAGCGACATTTTCAAATATCGAGATTTGGACAATACAACGGTAGAACCGACTGAATCTGTAGATGTTTCCGGTGTGGCAGATGAAGGTCAGATGAATCTCTTTGATCTTGCCTTTGTAGATGCCGGAGTGAAATCTTTTGCCGAAGTGCAGAATCCAAAGACGCAGCTTGAAATCTACCAAGAATACCTAAAGAACTTTGTGGCTATACAGAACAAGAAGAAAACAGAAGATACAAACCAGATGTCGATTTTTGACTATCAGCCTGATATGGCCGAGGGCACAGGAAGCAGTAGCTCTGCTGAACCGGAAACACAGCCGGTTGTTGCACCGAAAAACGGAAAGCAGCCGCTTAGCAAAGAGGAGTTTGTAAAGGCTGTGACAGAATATTCCGCAAAGGCTATCTCTGTTCCGAAGATACTGGTTCAGACGACATCGGAAGTCAAGTTTGACCGATTTGAAGTAAAGCGCACTATCGCAGACTTTGAGGTGGCGATGGCAAAGATTGAGAGGTTTGATGCTGTAAATCAGCAGCTTCTTTCTCTCGTGGATGCGCAAATTCTGGAAGTAAATGATGCTATGAACACCTTGGCATGTATGCTGCTGGATGCGATTAGCGAGCTCTCCTACGATGATGCAGACTTTGTTATTGACGTGGTGGAGCAATACCTGAGCCAGATTCCTGGGGATGAAGAAAACAAGAGAAGAATTGTCCGCAGGTATGCGACGCTGATTGTCTCAGATATCCGCAAACAGGTTTATGAGCACATGGATAAAAAAACAGAGGATGTTCATATCGTGCAGAAAGACCTGATTCTCTTCCGCAAGTTCGTAAAGAATGTAAAGGATGAAGGAAAGGTTAAGTTTGATAAGCCTTTCTTGGATAAGAGCAATATAAAGAAATATCTGTTTACTGGATACAAGAAATCATATTATCCAGCAAATGCCTTTGACAGCGATACAGAAAGAATTTTCTCTGTCATTCTGGAAGAAGATCCCGATGTTATCCGCTGGATTAAGCCGCCGCTGAACCAGCTGGGACTATTCTGGAAAGCCGGGCAGCAGTACAATCCGGATTTCCTTGTGGAGACATCTTCCGGGAAGTTCATGGTTGAGGTAAAGGCGGCGAATGAAGTGGCGCAGGAAGAAGTGGTTTCCAAAGCCAGAGAAGGAATCAAGTGGTGTGAGTTTGCTTCAACCGCTGATCCGGATCACAAGAAGTGGGAGTATAAGCTGATTTCCGATGACAATATTCATTTCGGAAACACCTGCAAGTACACTCTGGGAACCGCACATAAAGTTTCGGAGGAATAAACATGGAGGATCGTTTTAGATATTCCGCAGTGCGTCAGCGAATCATTGACGCAATGAAGACAGACCTGATGGGGCCTCTTACGGAAGAGGAAGTCTTGGATGAAAATCCTCGGCATGCCTATGTAATCGGTCTGCTTGCACCGCAAACAGATCTGTCCAAAGGATCAGAGGACGATACATCGGAACAGGAAATTGAGTCTGTCATCACGTATGAGGATGGGGAAGATTATACCGCTGGGGAGGAGGATGATGATAATGAGCCTATAACCACGACGCATTTTCAGCTTCCGTCTTCCATTGGTATAAGCTTCTACATTAGGAGTGATACGGACAAAATCAGTTTAGACCTTTCTTGGGGAGATTATGCCAAGTCTACCGAAAAGGTGACGAATAAAGATGGCAAGGAGGTTGAAAGAGCCTCTTATGCAAGGATTCCGATGAAAGAAACGCTGGAGGTAGATTTCACGTCCTTCGGAAGATCCCATGAGTATAACCTTGCCTGCGATTCCAATGTACGCATTCATGTATCGAGGATTCCTTTAAAAGAGGGATATTCGTTAGTGACCGCATACATCATGAACAGAAGGAAAAATCCGGAGAATAATCTGGAAGCACTTATGTTCCAGGTGAGCATCAAAGCTTATGATCCTTCCAATGCCAATATTTTTATAGCCGAGCATTTATGCCGCAAGGTGCTGGCAGCGGACGAGTTCTATTTCGAACAGAGACCGATCATGGGAAGAGGTCGAGGCTGTGCTGCCACATGGGGTGAAGTGGAAAACGGCACCACAAACTATGTACAGTCCGATTTCATTCCGCAGTATGAATTTCCTGGGGTGAGTGCTGCTTTACCCGGATTTGATCCGTTCTTCTTCTCCATGCGCGGCCTTTCCGTGAAGCAGAAAAAAGAAGATATCATTGGCAAGCTGAATGTCCTTGCTGATGCTTATGAGGAGTGGATTAAAGAGAAACTAAACGGCGACTACAAGATGACTGATCCAGAGTTCGCTTCTGAGGTCGGCAATCATGTGATTTCAGAATGTAATAAGGCACTGGATAGAATCCGGGAAGGAATCACTTTACTCGTAGAAAACGATTCCGCTTTTGAAGCCTTCTGTTTTATGAACCGTGCAATGCTGCTTCAGAGGAATATCATGAATTATTCCAAGAAGTATGGTAGCGGAATTACTTGTAATTTCGGAGATTTTGTCAATCCGAAAGATCCGAAGAATGACTTTGCATGGAGACCGTTCCAGATTGCATTCATTCTTATGAATCTGTCGGGGATAGTTGATCCTGAGCACAGCGACAGAAATATTGTGGATTTGCTTTATTTCCCGACAGGAGGCGGAAAAACCGAGGCGTACCTCGGCCTTATGGCTTTCACTATTGCAAACAGAAGGCTGAATAAGACAGATGATGGTTATAATCGCGATGGCGGCGTGACGGCAATATTGCGATATACTCTCCGGCTTCTTACGACGCAGCAGAGAGACCGTATCACGAAAATGGTTGTTGCGGCTGAGATGATTCGCCAGAGAGAGCCGCAGAAATACGGTAATGAACCCATCAGCATTGGATTTTGGGTTGGTGGCGGTGTGACGCCAAATAAATTTGATGACTTGAAAGAGAATCCTGAAAAGCCAAGGGAAGCCGGTAGACAGAGAAATCTTATCTATAAGCAGCTTTTAACCTGTCCGTTTTGTGGGAAATCATTATCCAAAAATGAGAAAAAGGAAGACATTACTGACAAGACTTTTGAAATAGATATCGAGAGAAAATCAGTTGATATATATTGCATGGATGATAATTGTCTGTTTTATAAATATAAAACGCAGAACCGGATGCAGATTCCTGTTTATCTGGTGGACGAACAGATTTATTCCAAATGCCCGACTATCATCCTGTCGACGGTAGATAAATTTGCAAGACTGCCCTGGGATCCAAAGACAAATGCGATATTCGGACGAGTAGACCGCTTGTGTAGCAGAGATGGATATGTTGCCATCGGAGATGACCACAAGGCTCATAGAAAAACAGACAGATTGCCTGCTGCAACAATCACTCCGATAAAGCCGTTCCTGCCTCCGGAACTGATTATTCAGGATGAGCTTCATCTCATTACGGGGCCTCTTGGTACGGTATATGGAGCTTACGAAACCATCATCGAAGATCTGTGCAGCTATAAGAAAAACGGAAAGAAGATAAAACCGAAGTACGTAGTGTCTACGGCCACCATTAAGAATGCCGCAGAGCAGACGGAATGCTTGTATGCTCGTAAGGAGACAGCCCAATTCCCGCCGAATGGCTTCGAGATTGGAGACAGTTTCTTTATCAAAGAGATCCCGGTAGATAGTGATCCTTTCCGTAAATATGTAGGAGTCTGCGCGCCGGGTCAATCCGTAAAGACGACACTCCTGCGTACCTATGCGGTTATTTTGCAGACGGCATTTGAGCTGTCTAAGCAGGAAGAATTCAAGGATATTATTGATCCGTACTATACCTTGGTGGGCTATTACAATAGTATCCGAGAACTTGGCGGTGCCGTGCGTCTTCTTCAAGACGACATTCCAAAGAGAATGTGGCGTTTGACCAGAAAATATGGATACGACAAGCAGAGGTTCTTGGACAGAAACAAGTGATTGGAACCTATAGCACTACGACCACGGCCAACAAGGACAGAAACAAGAACATCGAGATTACATCTCGTATGACTTCGTTTGAGATACCGAAAAAGCTCAAACAGCTGGAAACGAAATATACTGAGACAGGATGTCTGGATACTGCTGTAGCCACGAATATGATTGCCGTTGGTATGGATGTCGACAGACTTGGGCTGATGGTAGTGACAGGTCAGCCGAAGCAGAACTCCGAGTATATTCAGGCAACAAGCCGTATTGGACGAGCTTTCCCGGGTCTGGTTGTCGCTCTTTACAATCCATATAGACCACGAGACTTATCGCATTATGAGAATTTCACGGGATATCATTCTCAGCTGTACAGATTCGTGGAAGGAACAACAGCGACACCGTTCTCAGCAAGAGCGAGGGATCGAGTGCTTCATGCTCTGGTTATTTCTGCGATAAGGCTGAAATATCCTGACTTTGCCGGAAATGATGCAGCAGGAAACATCGAAGATTTGACTGATGCTGAGTTGAAGGAAGTGAAAGATGTAATTCTGGACAGACTGAATATCATCAAGCCTGCCGTAAGAGCGGATGCAGAGAATGAAATAGATCAGTTCATTGACTGGTGGAAGGTGCTTACACATGATCAGAAAAAACTTTTCTATTATGTAAAGGGCACTGAAAAGAACAATCGTCTTATGAATTTCTACAGTGAAAACTGCACCGATATAGAGAAGGCTACCTTAAGTTCTATGCGAGAGGTAGAGAATGCAGCGAATATGTATTATTACACGGAGGACTGATAGATGGCATTTGATAATAATAAGTTAGGTGAACTCAGGCCTAACCAGATCATTACTACATTCGGGCCAGGGTCTATCGTGGATGTCGTGAAGGACTCGGTGACCGTACTGGATACGAACTTTTGGAAAGAGAAAGGGAAGAAAATTATAGACGGCAGGTTGGCATCCTACTTGGGAGTTGATTGTTTCTATATGCCTCGGACATCTTATATGGGAGATGTTCCGGTAGTTACTTTTCCTTATGCTCATGTCTGCTCAAATCTTCAGTGCGGGAGATTGTTTGATGCCAGGGAGAATTTTGATTTAGACAAGTATCTGAAATTTGGAGTCACCTGTCCTGATTGTCACAGGTCGGCATACCCGGCACGTTTTATAACCATTTGCGAAAACGGGCATATGGATGACTTCCCTTGGCAGTGGTGGGTGCATCGCGGTGACACAAGCTGTAACGGCAAGCTTAGAATGTACTCGACAGGTAATACTTCCACGCTAGCTGATATGTGGGTTGAGTGCAAGATCTGTGGTGCCAAGAGAAGCATGAGCGGTGCGACACAGAAAGAGAACTTCGAGGGACTTTCTTGTACCGGTCATCATGCTTTCAGGCCAAGCACGAGAAATAAGAAATGCACAAAGCCAATCATCCCATCACAGCGCGGTGCATCGAATGTGTACTTTGCCGTGACCAGAAGTGCCATATCCATACCGCCTTGGATCAATCCACTCTATAATCTGATTGATGAGCATCTGCATGACATTGAGCTTGCCAAACAGCTCATGGGTGATGATGGCGTTACCAAAATATATGAAATGTATTTTGGTTCATATCCTCGCCAGGAATTCGATGAAGCTTTACAACGCAGGTTGGATAATATCACCGAGTTCAAGGAAATCAAGCAGATGGAGTATGAGGCGATTACCCATCATAACGATCCTAAGTACGCCTCGAACAAGAAGCATTTCAAGGCTGAAGAGGATGCTCTGCCGGATTATTTGAAGCCATATTTCAGCAGGGTGATTCGTGTGACCAGACTTCGTGAAGTCCGGGTTCTTATGGGATTTACCAGAGTGGAAGCTCCTGATCCAGACGCTGATGCGGATGAGCAGACTAATATTGTCCTCCTTAACAAGAGCAGAACAGAACGCTGGCTTCCTGCAGCAGAGGTTCATGGCGAGGGCATTTTTATTGAGTTTAACAAGGATGCCATTGACAGGTGGATCAATGGAACGGTCAAAAAGCTTTCCAAGAAGTATGAGGAATGCTACAAGGAATTCTGTGAGGCAAAGGGTTGGAAGGTAACTACTCTCAGAAATGCGGCATATGTGTTGATGCACACCTTCTCACACTTAATGATTAAGCAAATGTCTATGTCGTCTGGTTATTCGTCTTCCGCAATCAGGGAAAGAATATATTTCAGCGATAAGATGAACGGTATCCTGCTATATACCGGAAGCGCTGATAAGGAGGGATCTCTCGGAGGACTTGTAGAGCTTGGCAATATCAATAAGCTGGTCAAGTTGATGGCAGATGCTTTCCAAGAAGCTCTGCTTTGTACGAATGATCCGGAGTGTATGAACAATATGCCGGCTGGAAATAACTCAAACGGAGCTGCGTGCCATTCCTGCTGTATGATTTCGGAAAC
>ERZ833822.2472-NODE-2472-length-11391-cov-6.996119_pt1 | contig 11391 bp, 7 predicted proteins | sample MGYA00519913_ERZ833822 | MGnify/ENA primary metagenome ERZ833822 (study PRJEB31850, sample SAMEA3708746) | human gut metagenome | biome: human gut; feature: human-associated habitat; material: faeces | place: China | collected 2014 ... | reverse complement strand
TGAAATGGTTTCAGGTACCTTTTTTCTATTGCTCAAGATTCTGTTTTAAAAAATTATTCCGACAATCGCCCATAAATCCTGACATACATCTTGTCAAAAGTTGGGGGATGGAACTTTTTACACTGTATAGAGTACAGCTGCTTAAAAGCTTTTTGTGAATTTACTCTTCTGCGAAGTCGAATTCGTCTTTAAATTTCTCTTTGAAAATGTCAAAAACAGCGGTGAGAATGTCATCGTCATCAACGAAAACATAGCTCTCGTTTTCTTCATTTCCGTCGTCCTCAACCTGAAGAATCAGTACTTCTTCATCTTCGTTCTCGTCCTCACCTTCCACGTCCTCTACAGGTGGGAGAAGAACTGCGTAGCGCTTTCCTTCATACTCAACAAGGTCCAGGAACTCAAAATCCATGTCTTCCCCGTTTTCGTCGGTGAGGGTGATGATCTCGATTTCCTCTTCTGCTGGGGTACCAATGTTCTTTTCGTCTGCCATTGTGATTCTCCTTTCAAGTTGACATGCCAGCCCGGCTGTCATATTTGTTGAAAATATTATATCAATTGTGAGAGCTGTTGAATAGATGGAAAATATAGAAAATTTCGAAAATATTTTTGCATAATGTCAGAAGAAAGACTGGAAAAGCGGTTTTCAGTAGAGATATAACAGGATTGCAAGGTTGTTTTGGGAAAATATAAAAAACCTGTTGACAAGTAAAGTTGTCAATGATATTATGCAAATACAAGGAATGACAAATAGACTTGTCATAATGACAATGAAATAAGTCATTTCAAAAAAATGAATACACTACGAATGAGAAAGGAGCCTTTGAAATGGCGCTGGAGAATCGATTGAAGGAATATCGTGCCAGGCTTGGAATCAATCAGGCGGACATGGGGAAACTGGCTGGTGTGTCCAGACAGACGATCAGCCTGATTGAGAGGGGAGACTATTCACCTTCAGTGACGCTGGCTTTGAAGCTGGCGAAGATCTGTCAGGTGACAGTGGAAGATATTTTTACTTATACGGAGGATGGAGAAGATGAATAAGGGAAAATCTAAGAAGAAAATGAATTCCTATTTAAAAATGGTACTGATTATGCTGGCTGGTGGTGTTGTTGGAGGAATTTTTGGCTTTGTTACATCATACACTGGGGAGAATTCTATAGCAGCTATTGGGCATGGGATGAATGCATTTCTTTTGGCTGTACGTGATCATACAGTGCTGCTGGAATGTATCTGCGGTGCGATCTGTATTATGATCTGTGAGATTCATTTTGGAAAGATGAAGAGAATGGGAAGCCAGATACAGGATGCAGAGGATGAAGAATATCATGAATTGCAGTATCATATTGAAGTGTCCGGCAATGATTTCTATATTGACATCTTGATGTATAATGTGTTTATGCACAGGTATTTAGTCGTGGAATTGAAAAAGGGTGACTTCCAACCCGAATATATCGGTAAACTGAATTTCTATTGTTCTGCAGTAGATGATATTCTTTGCCGGGAAGGTGATAATCAGACGATTGGTTTGCTTCTTTGTCAGAACAAAGATCGCATCATGGCTGAATATGCTTTACGTGATGTGCACAAACCAATAGGTATTTCCGATTATGAGTTAGGTAAATCAATCCCTCACGATATAAAATCCGGACTGCCTTCCATCGAAGAACTGGAAAGCAAACTTTATCAGGGATTACAGGACAATGAAAGTGCAGAATAATTTAGGCGGAGTGGTGTATAGGTGGAAAAAATACACCATGCTCGCCCGTCTGTGCTATTTTTGTTATTAGATAGAATATTTGCTCTGATACTCCTTCGGCGACATCCCTTCATGCCGTTTGAAATACCTGCCTAGATACGACTGATCGGGAAAACCGAGCCGGTCGGCTATTTCCTGAATCGTCAGTTCGGTGGATTGAAGCAGCACTTTTATCTCCAGGATGGAGAAGTCGTCAATAAGCTTTTTGGCAGCTTCACCCGTCACGCTTTTGCAGATACCTGTCAGGTATTTGGTGGAGATACAGAGCTTGTTGGCGTAGAAGGTTACTTCCCTTTCAGCGATGCAGTTTTCGTGCACCAGTGCGATGAATTTCTTGAAGATTTCATCCTGCCGACTTCCTCCTTCTATTTCCTGCCGGTCGAAGTAGCGGTAACACTTGTCATAGATATCCAACATAAACGACTGGAGGTGATTTTTAGCAATTTGGTTGCGGAAACGATTTTCGCGGTCGTTGTATATAGCGGTCGTGGCACGTATTAACCCATTGATAGCTCCGGTATTTTCTTCCGGAAGTACGTAACACGGCTTTTCTTTGATAAACCGGAAGAAGATCGGCTCGAAACGCAGGCAGGCTTCACGAAACATTTCTTTGGGGAATCCGAAGAAAGAAGCTGTGAAATCACTGCTGCTGCCGTTGACGCGGATAATCGTTCCCGGCAAGAGCACGATTTGAGTATTTTCGACAATTTCATAGTCTTTCAAGTCGATCGTGACGTGTGCCCATCCGCTACGGCAAAAATAGATGGCCCCCCCTTCCAGTTTCCACAGGCGTTGCATAATTGGAGACAGGTTTTCGTCCATTCCGGCTACGAACGGTTCACGAAATATGGCTAGGCTAGAGTTTTTTGGTTCCATTGTTATTCTTATTTTGGGTACAAAAATAGCACTTTTTCACTAAATATCGGTTTTAATGTTCCTAAAATGAACAAAACTGAAGATACTAAGTCCAGTTTTCAATGAAGAAAACAGTCTACCTTTGCCGCGTTCAAAAATATTTAATAGGTAACAGAAAATGAGTAGAAAGGTATGTAAAATGAAGCAGGGATTATTGTTGCTCTGCTGTATGATTGCTGCGACAGGCTGTAAACAGGCTCCCCCGGCACAAATGGAAACAGAATACGAAGTGATGACCGTTGTTCCGGCCGACCGGATGATTTCAAGCGCCTACTCGGCAACCATCCGCGGACGCCAAGATATTGATATTTATCCCCAGGTGAGTGGTACGCTGACTAAAGTCTGTGTGACGGAAGGTCAACGCGTGAAGAACGGACAGACGTTGTTCATCATCGATCAGGTGCCGTATGAAGCTGCTTTGCAAACGGTAGTGGCAAACGTTGAGTCGGCAAAAGCCTCTCTGGCTACGGCACAACTGACGTATGACAGTAAAGAGGAACTGTATAAAGCGAACGTAGTTTCCTCTTTCGATTTGAGTACCGCGAAAAACTCCCTACTGGCTGCCAAGGCACAGTTGGCGCAGGCAAAAGCGCAGGAAGTGAGTGCCCGCAACAATCTTTCTTATACGGTTGTGAAAAGTCCGGCAGACGGTGTGGTGGGTACATTGCCTTACCGCGTAGGCGCTTTGGTAAGTTCCGCTCTTGCCCAACCGCTGACAACGGTTTCCGACAATTCGGATATGTATGTTTACTTCTCCATGACGGAAAACCAGTTGCTGGGACTCATCCGCCAATACGGTTCCAAAGAAGAGGCGCTGAAAAATATGCCTGCCATCAATCTGCAACTGAACGATAAATCGGCTTATTCCGAACAAGGACAGATCGAGTCGATTAGTGGAGTGATCGATCGTTCGACGGGTACGGTCAGTCTGCGTGCTGTTTTTCCGAATAAGGAAGGATTGTTGCATAGCGGTGGTGCGGGCAACGTGATTGTTCCTGTGCAGAAAACGGGAGCATTGACCATTCCGCAGGTTGCCACTTTCGAAATACAGGATAAGAGATATGTGTATAAGGTAGTGGACGGTAAAGCTCAATCAAACCCGGTACAGGTGACTCGCGTCAACGGCGGTCGGGAATTTATTGTAGATGAAGGCTTGGCACCGGGAGATGTGATTGTGGCCGAAGGCGTAGGATTGCTTCGTGAAGGTACTCCGGTCAAGGCGAAGGCTGCTCAAACTCCAGTGGCAGGAGTGACAGAGGCCAATCAATCCTCATCAGCGGAGACAATCAACCAATCCTCATTAGCGGAGACGACCGCTCAATCTCTGTCGGCAGAGACAGCAGCGTCTTCAGCAACAACTACTGAAAATTAAACCAAGGAGGAATCATTCATGAATTTAAGAACCTTTATAGAACGCCCCGTATTATCGGCAGTCATTTCTATTACGATTGTTGTAGTGGGTATCATCGGGCTGTTCAGTCTGCCTGTTGAGCAGTACCCCGATATTGCTCCGCCTACCATTATGGTGAGTACCACCTATTATGGTGCCAGTGCGGAGACTTTGCAGAAGAGTGTAATCGCGCCTTTGGAAGAGGCGATCAATGGGGTGGAGGACATGACCTACATGACATCTTCCGCCACCAATGCCGGTTCGGTGAGCATCACCGTCTATTTTAAGCAGGGCACCGACCCTGACATGGCGGCTGTCAACGTGCAAAACCGTGTGTCGCGCGCTACGGGACAGCTTCCGGCGGAAGTAACCCAAGTCGGTGTGACCACTTCCAAGCGGCAGACGAGTATCTTGCAGATGTTCTCCTTGTCCAGTCCGGACGAGAGTTATGACGAGAACTTCCTGTCCAACTATATCAGTATCAACCTGAAACCACAGATTCTCCGCATCTCCGGTGTGGGCGATATGATGATTATGGGTGGTGAATATAGTATGCGTGTATGGATGAAGCCGGATGTGATGGCACAGTACAAACTGATTCCGTCCGACATCACCGGCGTGCTTGCCGAGCAGAATATCGAATCGGCAACCGGTTCGTTTGGCGAGAACTCGAATGAAACGTACCAATATACGATGAAGTACAAGGGACGTCTGATTACTCCCGAAGAATTTGGCGACATCGTTATCCGTTCTACCGATCATGGCGAGGTGTTGAAACTGAAAGATATTGCCGACATACAACTGGGACAGGACAGCTACGCTTACCACGGCGGTATGGACGGCCATCCGGGTGTGTCCTGTATGGTGTTTCAGACGGCAGGTTCCAATGCGACGGAAGTAAACCAGAACATCGACAAATTTCTCGATGAGGCACGCAAGGATCTTCCGAAAGGAGTGGAGCTGACACAGATGATGAGCTCCAACGACTTCCTGTTCGCTTCCATTCATGAGGTGGTGAAGACGTTGATCGAGGCAATTATCCTCGTGATCCTTGTGGTGTACGTTTTCTTGCAGGACTTCCGTTCCACATTGATTCCTTTGGTCGGAATCGTTGTGTCGCTGGTAGGTACGTTCGCTTTTATGGCGATAGCGGGATTCAGTATCAATCTGTTGACACTGTTTGCGCTCGTGCTGGTGATCGGTACGGTGGTGGATGATGCCATTATTGTCGTCGAGGCGGTGCAGGCGCGGTTCGATGTGGGGTACAGGTCGTCCTATATGGCAAGTATCGACGCGATGAAAGGTATCAGTAATGCCGTTATCACTTCTTCACTGGTGTTTATGGCGGTATTTATTCCGGTGTCCTTTATGGGCGGCACTTCCGGTACGTTTTATACACAGTTCGGGTTGACGATGGCGGTGGCAGTAGGTATCTCGGCCATCAATGCGTTGACCTTGAGTCCGGCTTTGTGCGCATTGCTGCTCAAGCCTTACATCAATGAAGACGGAACGCAGAAGAACAACTTTGCAGCACGTTTCCGTAAGTCCTTCAATTCGGCTTTCGATGTGATGGTGGATAAATATAAGACGATTGTATTGCTCTTTATCAAGCGCAGATGGCTCACATGGTCGTTGCTGGCTTGTTCCGTAGTGTTGCTTGTGTTCCTGATGAATACGACAAAGACCAGTCTGGTGCCGGATGAGGATCAGGGGGTGATTTTCGTCAATGTAAGTACGGCGGCAGGCAGTTCGCTCACTACGACGGATGAGGTGATGGAACGTATCGAAAAACGCCTGATGGCGATTCCTCAACTGAAGCACGTGCAGAAAGTGGCCGGTTACGGTTTGCTGGCCGGACAGGGAAGTTCGTTCGGAATGTTGATTCTCAAATTGAAGCCGTGGGACGAACGACCGGATGACGCGGATAATGTGCAGTCGGTGATCGGACAGGTGTATGCCCTTACGGCCGATATTAAAGATGCCAGTGTGTTCGCCATCTCACCGGGTATGATTCCGGGCTACGGTATGGGTAATGCGCTTGAGCTTCACATGCAGGACAAGATGGGCGGTGATATCAATGAGTTCTTCACCACTACCCAGCAATATTTGGGAGCGTTGAACCAACGGCCTGAAATAGCAATGGCTTATTCGACGTTCGACGTGCGCTATCCGCAATGGACGGTAGAGGTGGATGCGGCTAAATGCAAGCGTGCAGGTATCACGCCCGACGCTGTGTTGAGTACGCTGTCCGGCTACTACGGTGGTCAGTATGTGTCCAACTTCAACCGTTTCTCTAAAGTGTACCGCGTTATGATTCAGGCCGATCCGATGTTCCGTCTGGACGAGACTTCGCTCGACAACGCTTTTGTGCGTATGTCCAATGGTGAGATGGCTCCGTTAAGCCAGTTCGTTACACTGACCCGCAGCTATGGTGCCGAGTCGTTGAGCCGTTTCAATATGTATAACTCCATTGCGGTGAACGCGATGCCGGCTGATGGATACAGTACGGGAGACGCGATCAAGGCTGTGCAGGAAACGGCGGAACAGTCTCTTCCGAAAGGTTACGGCTATGACTACGGAGGTATTACCCGTGAGGAAAACCAGCAAAGCGGCACAACGATGATTATTTTCGGTATCTGCTTCCTGATGATTTACCTCATTCTAAGCGCGCTCTACGAGAGCTTCATTATTCCGTTCGCCGTTCTTTTGAGTGTGCCTTGCGGATTGATGGGTAGCTTCCTTTTCGCCCGGATGTTCGGACTGGAGAATAATATTTACCTGCAAACGGGTCTGATTATGTTGATCGGCTTGCTGGCAAAAACGGCTATCTTGCTGACGGAATATGCTGCCGAACGCCGTAAGGCTGGTATGGGACTGATTGCTTCTGCTGTCAGCGCAGCCAAAGCCCGTCTGCGCCCGATTCTGATGACGGCTTTGACAATGATTTTCGGTCTGTTCCCGCTGATGATGTCTAGTGGAGTAGGAGCTAACGGTAACCGTTCATTGGGTACGGGGGTAGTTGGCGGTATGACTATCGGTACGCTGGCACTGCTCTTTATCGTGCCGACTTTGTTCATTGCTTTCCAATGGTTGCAGGAACGTCTTCGTCCCGTACAGAGTGCCCCTACGCATGATTGGCAGATTGAAGAGGAGATCAAAGTGAGTGAAGAAGAAAAGTCCAGGGCTGGAAAAGAGTAATTCTGATTTTTAGACAGAAGAACATAAGTACAAAAGATAAAGTCGATGTAGTCATATAATTAATATAATCATATAATCGATGTAATTAATATAAGTATATCACCATCATTAGTTTATATCATAAATTCAGGTACAGATTAGACAGTTGCTTAATAACAGCCATCATTCGAGGAACCATGTAATCCGCGTAATCCGTGCCTGATAATATAAGATTAGTATGCAAGAGTACTTAGTTGATATAATGAATACAATCGATGTAATAGAACGTTGACAATGACTTCAATATTTGTTCTTTTGTTCTTCTGTCTGAAAGATAAAATAAGTATTTAATTAGGATACAGTGAATCTGTCCTCCTCATTAGTTTATATCATAAATTTATAGTTGAATGAGAAAAATAATAATTCTGTCCGCAGCAACACTCGTTTTGAGTAGTTGCGGTATCTATAATAAATACAAACCGGTGTCGGAAGTTCCCGAAGGACTTTACGGCAGCGAGTCAGTGGCCGCCGCCGATACGGCAAACTTCGGCAACCTCTCGTGGCGGGAGGTTTTTACCGACCCGTCTTTGCAAAGCCTGATTGATTCGGCACTCGTGCGCAACACCGATATGCAGACTGCCCACTTGCGTGTGAAAGAAGCGGAAGCTACCTTGTTGACGTCCAAACTGTCTTATCTGCCTTCTTTATTCCTTGCGCCGGAAGGAGCTGCCAGCAGTTTCGACCGTGGAAAGGCGACGCAGACTTACTCTCTGCCCGTGACTGCTTCGTGGGAACTGGATATTTTCGGAAAAGTGACCACCGCAAAACGTCGTGCGAAAGCTGCTTACGAACAGAGCAAGGAATATGAACAAGCGGTAAAGACACAATTGGTGGCATCCGTTGCCAACACCTATTACACTTTGTTGATGCTCGATTCGCAATATGAGATAGCCGTTGCTACCGAAGCTGCCTGGAAGGAAAGCGTGAACGCCACCCGTGCCATGAAAAAAGCTGGTATGGTGAACGAGGCGGGGCTGGCGCAGACGGAGGCCACTTATTATAATATATGTACCACCGTGCTCGACCTGAAAGAACAAATCAACCAGGCGGAGAATTCACTGGCGTTGTTGCTGGCTGAAACTCCCCATGAGATACAGCGTGGCAAACTGGGAAACCAGCAGTTGCCGGAAAACTTCTCCGTAGGTGTTCCCTTGCAGATGCTTTCCAACCGTCCCGATGTGCGTAGCGCAGAATTCTCGTTGGCGCAGGCTTTCTACACCACAAATGCCGCCCGTGCCGCTTTCTACCCTTCCATCACGTTGAGTGGCAGCGCAGGCTGGACCAACAGTGCGGGTAGCATGATTGTCAATCCGGGTAAGTTTCTGGCTTCTGCCGTAGCTTCTCTGACGCAGCCTCTGTTTAATAAAGGCGCCAACATCGCCCAACTGAAAATAGCGAAAGCCCAACAGGAGGAAGCCCGCCTTAGCTTTGAGCAAACCTTGCTGAATGCAGGTGTGGAAGTGAACGAGGCACTGGTACAGTATCAGACTGCCCGCGAGAAAGCCGACTACTATGACAAGCAGGTAGCCTCTTTGCAAACAGCCGCCAAGAGCACAAGTCTGTTGATGAAGCATGGCAACACCACTTATCTGGAAGTGCTGACGGCACAACAGACGTTGCTCAACGCGCAACTGTCACAAGTGGCGAACCGCTTTACCGAAATTCAGGGTGTGATTACGTTGTATCAGGCTTTGGGTGGCGGCCGTATGTAGGGAGGTATGTTTAAAATGGATGGCATCCGTTACATTGACTAACATCTGGTACCTGATCATTTGAATGTTTGTGTATGAAGAGAAAGAGGTGGGCTACCCTGTGAAGGGGAACTCACCTCTTTTGTTTTATTCGTTTGTAAACGATTTGTTTACTCTATAACCCTTTTCCTGTACGTATGGTTTGCAATCGCATATTTTGTTCCCTTTTGCAGGTTATGAGTTAGATACTTCTGTCTAATAGTGATTGGAGTTATTACTAACAATAAGGTAGGAAATAAAATACTGCAATAATCAGTTGTACGACACCCGGGTCTCATGACGCCTGACACCCGGGTGTCAGCATGCTCAACACCCGGGTGTCGGTATGTATGAGACCCGGGTGTCGTACAACTTAATTCTACTAAGCGAAATAGATCCAAAGCTATACTATTTTAATTCGGTCTAGTATAAATTTACTTCATGTATCGTTTCAATTTTTTCTCGTCTTTTCCCTTTTTCGTATTCCGAAAATACTTTTTCGGAAACATGGCGGAAACGAGAATTTTGATGATAATTTTTAAAAGGCAGAAATATTTCTTTAATTTTGTATAGAACAAAAGAAAATAAATTCCCACTTTTGTAGCTGCAATAGGGGATAGACGGCCTGTGAATTGTCTGCTTTCCGGAAAAAGAATAAACGGATTTGGAATATTATCCACGTTAAAATCAGAAAAAAGTTTTCCGTTTTGGAAAACTTTCTGTATCAGTGAGAAAGAATAGTTTCCCGAAATTTAATGTTAAAAGCTAACCAAGCTATGATATAATCTCCTATCTTTGTATCCGGTTTCGGAACTAAAAAGAGGTTTAGTCAATGAGGGAACGCTGTGCAAATCGGCGACAGTACCCGCTGCTGTAATTCTCTAAGAATCCGCACAATAGGCCACTGCATCGATGCCGGTGTGGGAAGGTGTTGCGGGGGAGGGATAAGTCAGAAGACCTGCCGAAGAGATTTTCTATTTTTAATTTATTAATGCTTTCGGGAGTTAAAGTTATGAACTACGCGGAAATTTGTATCATCAAACGTGATGGTAAAAGAGAAGATTTCTCTATCAGTAAGATTAAGAATGCAATCAGTAAAGCATTCAGTGCAAGTGGAATTCAGGATGAGCAGCAGTTGGTTGCTGACATCACCATGAATGTTATCAGTCAGTTTGCTACCCCCACGATCACCGTAGAAGAGATTCAAGACTTGGTAGAAAAGTCGTTGATGAAAGTGCGGCCGGAAGTAGCGAAGAAATACATCATCTATCGCGAATGGCGGAATACGGAGCGTGATAAGAAAACCCAGATGAAACAGGTGATGGACGGCATTGTGGCTATCGACAAGAACGATGTCAATTTGAGCAACGCCAACATGAGCAGTCACACGCCTGCCGGACAGATGATGACGTTCGCTTCCGAAGTAACTAAAGATTATACCTATAAATACTTGTTGCCGAAACGTTTTGCCGAAGCGCATCAGTTGGGAGACATTCATATCCACGACCTGGATTATTATCCGACAAAGACGACAACCTGTATTCAATATGATATGGACGACCTCTTTGAACGCGGTTTCCGCACAAAGAACGGTAGCATCCGCACCCCGCAAAGCATCCAAAGCTATGCTACGCTGGCTACCATCATCTTTCAGACCAACCAAAATGAGCAGCATGGCGGACAGGCGATTCCGGCTTTTGACTTCTTCATGGCAAAAGGAGTGGCCAAATCTTTCCGCAAGCATCTGGCATCGTTCATCAACTTCTATGTGGCTATGGAAAACGGAAATCAGGCCGATGAAAAATCCATCCGTACGTTGATTAAAGAATACCTTCCGTCTATCAAGTCCACCGAGGCCGAACGCGAAACATTGCGCATCGCTCTGGTCGCTTTACAGATCATTATAGATAAGGAACACCTTGCCCGCATCGTCGAAAAAGCCTACCAGCAGACCCGTAAAGATACACATCAGGCAATGGAAGGATTCATCCACAACCTGAATACGATGCATTCTCGTGGCGGTAACCAAGTGGTATTCAGCTCCATCAACTACGGAACGGACACTTCTGCCGAAGGCCGCATGGTGATCGAAGAACTGCTGAAAGCTACCATTGAAGGCCTCGGCACCAGAGGAGAAGTACCCGTATTCCCTATCCAGATATTCAAGGTGAAAGACGGCGTTTCTTACTCGGAGAAAGACTTTGAGAAAGCAATGAAAGCGGAGAACATCGAAGCGGCAATGACCGACAGTTACGAGGCTCCCAACTTCGACTTGTTATTAAAGGCTTGCCAGACTACTGCGAAAGCGTTGTTCCCGAACTTCATGTTCCTCGACACACCTTTCAACCAGAACGAGAAATGGA
>ERZ833822.2471-NODE-2471-length-11392-cov-2.779218_pt1 | contig 11392 bp, 11 predicted proteins | sample MGYA00519913_ERZ833822 | MGnify/ENA primary metagenome ERZ833822 (study PRJEB31850, sample SAMEA3708746) | human gut metagenome | biome: human gut; feature: human-associated habitat; material: faeces | place: China | collected 2014 ... | reverse complement strand
AGGCAACGGACTCTGACTCCGTCATTTCAAGGTTCGAATCCTTGTAGCCCTGCTAATGATACCTCAGCAGTGAGAACTGCTGAGGTTATTTTTTTTGCCCGGGGAGGCGCAACAGCCAGTGGTCACAGACAGAAAATTTCGAATATCCCTACCATAACTCAGAAAAATGTGGTAGCATAACAAAAGAACAAAAACAGTAAAGCAGTTATGGACGTTTCAAATACCCGGAATCGAGGCATCGTATGTATAGTTTTAGCAACCGTGTGCGTTACAGTGAAGTAAATAGTGAAAAGGAACTGACGTTACCGTCATTATTGGATTATCTGCAGGATTGTTGTACGTTTGAGTCAGAGGATTTTGGAGTAGGTGTGGATTATCTTGCAAAAGAACAGGTGGCATGGATCTTATCTTCCTGGGAAATCAAAGTTTACCGATATCCGCAGATGGGACAGCATATTAAGGTCAGTACATGGCCGTATGCATTCCGTGGATTTTATGGGTACCGGAACTTTTGCATTGAGGGAGAAGATGGAGAAATATTTGCAGAGGCAAACTCGGTGTGGGTATTTATGGACACTGAGAAAATGCGCCCGGCACGGGTATCGGAACGGATGCAAGAAGTTTATATACCGGAGATCAGGGATGAAATACCGGGAGAATGGGCAGATCGTAAGATCAGTTTACCGGATGAGGCAGTGCAAAAAAGTGTCGAAAAGGAACCGGTACGTGTTTCCCGTTTTTACATTGATACAAACCATCATATGAATAATGGAAAATACATTCTGGTGGCGGAGGAATATCTGCCGGAACAGGTTTTTGTCTGTGGACTTCGTGCGGAGTATCGTAAAGCTGCAATGTTAGGAGATATGCTGTATCCGGTTGTCACGATGGAAGAAAAACAGATTACAGTTACTTTGGCAGATGAAAAAGGGGCGTCATATGCCATCATCTGCTTTCAGATTCAGAAAAAAGAAAGGCAATCATAAAAATGCGATTAGGTGAATATCAGAAACTTGTTGTGATAAAAAAAGTAGAATTTGGCGTTTATCTCGCAGAGCGCATGGAGGATGAAACCCGCGTGTTACTGCCGGAAAAACAGGTGCCGGAAGGAACGAAGATCGGGGATGAACTCCGGGTGTTTCTCTATAAGGATTCTAAGGACCGGCTCATTGCGACGACAAACACACCGAAGCTGACATTGGGAGGTCTTGCGGTGCTGACTGTAAAAGAGGTTGGAAAGATCGGTGCATTTCTTGACTGGGGACTGGAAAAAGATCTGTTTCTTCCATATAAAGAGATGACGAAAAAGGTACAGCCGGGGGATGAGGTTCTGGTGACGCTCTACATCGATAAGAGCCGCAGACTCTGTGCAAGCATGAAAAAATTGTACGACCTGATGCGCACGGATTCTCCTTATAAAAAAGGAGACACGGTAAACGGACGGATCTACGAGTTCGGTCATGATTTCGGAACGTTTGTGGCGGTGGATGACTGCTACTCGGCGATGATACCGGCACATGAGGACTGCAGCCATCTTCAGATCGGCGATGTGATTGAGGCGAAGGTCACCGGGGTGAAGCCGGACGGCAAGCTTGACATCACGATGCGGGAAAAGGCATATCTACAGATGGATGCGGACGCCGAGAAGGTCATGGAAGTGATTGAGGAATTCGCGGGCGTGCTTCCGTTTACGGACAAGGCTTCACCGGAAGTCATCATGCGTGAGACGGGGCTGAGCAAAAATGCATTCAAGCGTGCGGTCGGCAGACTGTACAAGGAGCGCCGCATCGAGATTACGGAGCGCGCAATCCGCAAATTATAGTAGCATCGCTGTTTTAGGTGTGCTATGATAGATGAAACCGACAGACTATAAGAAAGAAGGAATACAGCATGAAAAATGTAATCAGCACGGACAAGGCACCGGCAGCGATCGGACCATATTCCCAGGCGATTGAGGTAAACGGCATGGTATACACTTCCGGTATTATTCCGGTTGTACCGGCAACAGGCGAGATCCCGGAGGGATCTGTGGCGCAGGCAAAGCAGGCGCTGACGAACCTGTCCCATCTGCTTGAGGCAGCAGGCACCAGCATGGCGAACGTGGTAAAAACAACCGTATTTATTAAGGAAATGAATGATTTCGCAGCGATCAACGAAGTATATGCGACATTTTTTGAGGGCGCGTACCCGGCGAGAAGCTGCGTTGAGGTGGCACGTCTTCCGAAGGACGTTATGCTCGAGATCGAAGCGATTGCTACCAAATAATTGCTGCGACAGGAACAGGAATACCTGAGACTGCCGGAGGAGATCCGGAACATAAAAAGACGCGGCACACTGTTACATCGTGTGCCGCGTCTTTTCTTTTCAGAGAGCATCTGTTACATGATCCCTATACGTACATATCGATATTGCCGCCGAGCTCCGGGTTCACCGAATGTTCCATCATCTGAATCATGGAGGCTCCCATCTGCTGGGTCAGGTCTAATGACTGACTGAGAACGGCCGTGCCGACTGCATAGGCGAGACTGCCGGAGCTGACAGAAGAACCGGAGTCGTAGGCCGTCAGTGTGCCAAGCGCCAGATCAACATTGGAAAAATCCATACGAATCCCACCTTTCCTTCTTATGATGGCTTTATTATGCCACAGATGGAGGAGAATGGCAATTATGAAAAATGCAACAAACTATAAAACCGGAAAGGCATAAGGCAGCAGCAGGAAGGGAAAATCTGGGAGCATATGTAACCCGGATTTGTCGGAAAATGGCGCAGATTGTGGAAAAGACGTGTCGAAAAAGAAAATATTGTGTAAAATCTGCGGAGTATTACAAAATATAGCGGGTTGACATCATATAGACGCTTTGTTATAATAACCATGTAATAAATGTAACAAATTTGTAATAAATCCGTTGGAGGCATTCATGAACAGAAGAACACTGAGAGCTACAGGGATTGTATTGACTGGAATGTTATTGGCAGGAGATCCTGTATCTATGATATATGCAGCACCGGTTGCGGGTGTGTCCGTTGCTACCACAGCAGAAGCAGTGGCAGTCGGAACGGGAAGCAGCAGCCCGAGCGCAGGCGTTTCGCTTGCAGTGGCAGATTGTCTGGTCGCAAGCAATGAGGAAGTGGCGCAGGAAGCAGCAGCGCAGCAGGAACAGGTAAGCGAGAATGAGACACCGGTGGTAGAGTCCGAATATGCAGACATTGCCATTGCGCAGGTAGATAACTACGTAAACGTGCGTACCGAGCCGAACACAGAGAGCGAGGTAGTCGGTAAGCTTTACAATAATTCAGCGGCAACGATTTTACAGACCACAGAGGATGACTGGTATGAGATCACATCTGGCAATGTTACCGGTTATGTGAAGTGTGAGTACGTGGTTGCCGGAGATGAGGAACTTGCAAAGTCTGTAAGTACCCGCTATGCAAAAGTTACGACGACAACGCTTTATGTGCGTACAGAGCCGTCCACAGATGCAGCGGTTTTAACCATGGTTCCGATTGAGGATGACCTTGTGGTAACCGATGAGTCCATTCCGGGCTGGGCACTTGTGACGACAGAAGAGGGAGACGGCTATGTATCCACCGATTATGTCACATTGACGACAGAGTATGTGCAGGCGGAGTCCAAAGCAGAAGAGGAAGCACGTCTTGCGAAGGAAGAGGCAGAGCGTGAGGCGGCGGCAGCAGCGGCAGCTAGCGCCAGAAAGAAGAACTCTGAGAGTTCATCCAGTTCATCCGGCTCCTCAGATTCCAGTGCATCCTACAGTGCACCGACCAGTTCAAACGGTCAGGCAGTTGCAAGCTATGCATGTCAGTTTGTCGGTAATCCGTATGTATATGGCGGAAGCAGCCTTACGAATGGAACGGACTGTTCCGGATTTGTTATGAGTGTGTATTCAGCATTTGGAATTGGTCTTCCGCATTCATCCAGTGCGTTGAGAGGCTGTGGTTATGAAGTAAGCCTTTCATCTGCACAGCCGGGTGACATTGTATGTTACAGCGGACATGTTGGAATCTATATCGGAAATGGAACGATCGTGCATGCCAGCACACCGTCCAGCGGTATCACTTACTCCAGTGTTACCTACCGCAGCCCGATCTGTGTAAGAAGAATTTTCTAAACGAGAATATAAAATGGGACTATCACTTGTGATAGTCCCATTTTTGCGTCATAAGAAGAGGAAGAGAAGAGGAAGCTCTTTTGATTTTCAGCTACATTCTGCCTGATAACGAAGGGACATGATTTTCTCAATATTGCACCCCAAAACGCAGGATTATTGCAAAAAATGAAGGAATAGGACAAAAGGCACAGTCTATACAATATGCACAAATTGTAAAAAATGAAAAAGGAAAACTGACTAAATGAGTGTGAATTGCAAAAAAGTTATCCACAATGCAGAAACGGAAAAACAGGAAAAATCGAGTTATACACGAAGTTATTCACATTATCCACAGAAAAGTGGGAAAAAAATCTGGTTTACATAGTAAAATAATCGAATGTCTGTTTTGTGAAGAAATAATAAAGTTGTCCGATTTCGTGGAAAGTTTGGAAAAGTTATTGACATTTCAAATATAAAATAATTATAAAAAAGCAGTAAAAGAAGTCTGTAAATTTGACTGGAATGGAAGAATCTTGAAATACGAATACAAGTTTGCTATACTAAAAACATATCTTTCGCAGACGAAGGTATGTTTTTTCAAATAATGGTAATGATATAGGTGCACAATGATTAAAAAAATAGATATTATGGGGATCGGTCTTGACAACTATACCGTGCGGGAATCGATGCGGCAGGTCGAGAACTATCTGAGTAATGATGTTTTAAATACAATCGAAAACATTTCCATGCAGATGCTGATTGCGTCAGAGACGGACCCGGTGCTACACAACGTGATCTCGGAGCTGGATCTTTCCGTCATTGGGGAGAAGGAGATCTTAAAGGCGGCGGATGCGGACAGCATGCAGCGTGTGCAGGAGACGGAGCAGAATGATTTTTCATATGAATTCTATCGGAGGATCGAGCGCAATAAGCGGAGCATTTTTGTGCTGGGACAGACGGAGGAGGGCGTGCAGAAGGTCAAAGCGGAACTGCAGGAAGCATTCCCGAAGCTGATTCTGGCGGGAGAATATGCACTGGAAAATTGTGTGGGGAATCTGGATGCCGTCATCAATGAGATGAATGCGACGACGCCGGATGTGATCGTTTCGATTCTGCCGTCTCCGCTGCAGGAACATTTTTTCGCGGAGCATAAGGATAAGATGAGCGCGACCATATGGTTCGGCATGGGAGAACTCGGCGTTCATGGAAAAAAGCATGGACTTGGAAGTTTCGTTAAGAACCGGCTGCATCTGGGAAGATTGAAGAACAGTATGAACAAGTATCACGATCAGGAAAAGTTCGGGGAAGCGGAGTGAAAAAGAGGAAATGCATAAAAAAAATGCATTTCCTCTTTCTTTTTTTGCTGTTTTGCATTAAAATATAGCTTAGATATTTTTGTTCCGAGGTAGAAAGGCGGCTTTTTATTGTGAAAGTTGCTCATAGGGAAGAAACACAGTGACCGGACAGAAGAGTTTCAGCAGAAGCAGGATGAGAAGGAGCGGAGCTTATGATTTCAAATCAAATACTTCAGAATACAATCGATGGATTAAAGGGAATCACCAGAATAGATCTGTGCATTATTGATGTGGAGGGGAAGGTGTTAGCAGCCACTTTTCCGGAGGCGGATCAGTACATTGAGCCGGCGCAGGCGTTCGTGGAGTCACCGGCAGACAGCCAGGTGGTGAACGGATATCAGTTTTTCAAGGTATTTGATGAGCACCAGCTTGAGTATATTCTTCTGGCAAGCGGAGACAGCGATGATGTATACATGGTGGGGAAGATTGCCAGTTTCCAGATCCAGAATCTTCTGGTAGCATATAAGGAGCGGTTCGATAAGGATAATTTTATCAAGAACCTGTTGCTCGACAACCTGTTGCTGGTTGATATTTATAACCGTGCCAAGAAGCTTCACATCGACACCGAGGTGCGCCGCGTGGTATTCATTGTGGAGACGAACCGCGACAAGGACGGCAATGAACTGGAGAAGATCCGCGGAATCTTCGGCACGAAGACGAAGGATTTTGTCACAGCAGTCGACGAGAAGAATATTATCGTTGTGAAGGAAGTCGGCGAGAACGAAGGTTACGAGGAGCTGAACAAGATCGCGGAGAGCATGGTCAACCTGTTCCGTGCGGATGCGGACAGCGACGTTCATGTGGCATACGGAACGATTGTCGGCGAGATCAAAGAGGTATCAAGATCCTACAAGGAGGCGCGGATGGCACTTGATGTCGGCAAGATCTTCTTCGAGGAGAAGGATGTAATCGCTTACTCCACACTCGGTATCGGTCGTCTGATCTACCAGCTGCCGATTCCGCTGTGCAAGATGTTCATCAAGGAGATTTTTGACAATAAGTCCCCGGATGATTTCGATGAGGAGACACTGACGACGATCAACAAGTTCTTTGAGAACAGCCTGAACGTATCAGAGACTTCCAGACAGCTTTACATCCACCGCAACACGTTAGTGTACCGTCTGGATAAGCTGCAGAAGAGCACCGGACTGGATCTGCGTGTGTTCGAGGATGCCATCACGTTCAAGATCGCACTGATGGTCGTAAAATATATGAAGTATATGGAGTCTCTGGACTACTAATTCTTAAAATTTGCATACGGGTATTGCAACAACTGCATACATTGAGTAGACTATATGGGATGGGACAGAGCATTTGATTCTCCGGAACCATCGGAGATGCATACAGAAATGAGGTAATTTCATGATAAAGTTAGAGCATGTCAGCAAGTCGTACTCTGCGGGAATTCCTGCACTTAATGACGTGAGTCTTAACATTGAGGAGGGAGAGTTTGTATTTGTTGTCGGTGACAGCGGTTCGGGCAAATCGACGCTGATCAAGCTCCTGTTGAAGGAACTGGAACCGACGGAGGGAACCATTACAATCAATGGCAGAAAATTAAATAAAATCAGACGAAGACAAATCCCGAAATTCCGCCGCAACATTGGGGTGGTTTTTCAGGATTTCCGATTGTTAAAGGATAGAAATATTTATGACAATGTAGCCTTTGCACAGAAGGTCATTGGCGAATCCAACCGCTCCATCAAGAAAAATGTTCCAAAACTGTTGTCGATGGTGGGATTGGCGGCAAAATACCGCTCATACCCGAGACAGCTTTCCGGAGGGGAGCAGCAGCGTGTGGCGATTGCGCGCGCGCTGATTAATAAGCCGAAGATTCTGCTGGCGGACGAGCCTACCGGTAATCTCGATGCGAATAATGCATGGGAGATTATGAAGCTGATGGAGGAGATCAACGAGCAGGGGACAACGGTGGTTGTAGTAACACACAATCTGGAGATTGTGAAAGCGATGAATAAGCGTGTCATCACGATGCAAAAAGGCGTTGTGGTAGACGATACCGCTTCGGATCATTACGGTAAGGATACCTCTGTCGAACAGGACGATGATCTGTTTGATGATTTCTTGGATGATGGAGGTGACGACGACTATGCGAATTAGTACGTTTTTTTATACAATTAAGCAGGGAATCGTGAATATCTGGAAGAACAAGCTGTTCTCACTGGCGTCGATCGCCACGATGACGGCGTGCATTTTCCTGTTCGGTCTGTTCTATATGATTGTCGTGAACTTCCAGTCCATGGTGAAGGATGCGGAGTCCGGCGTGGCAGTGACGGTGCTGTTTGATGAAGGAATCTCGGATCAGCGGATCGAGGAGATCGGGGAGCTGATTTCGGAGAGACCGGAAGTATCACATTATGACTTTATCTCAGCGGATGAAGCATGGGAAAGCTTCAAGGAAGTTTACTTTGAGGGAAATGAAGCGGCGGCTGCAAGTTTTGCCGGCGATAACCCGCTGGCGAATTCCGCGAGCTATGCCATTTACATGAACGATATATCGATGCAGGACTCGCTGGTTACCTACCTGAAGTCCGTCGATGGAGTGCGTGAAGTAAAGCAGTCCCAGCAGGTGGCCAACACGCTGACCGACTTTAACAGTCTGATCGGGTACATCTCGGCGGGCGTCATCCTGATCCTGCTCGGTGTTGCCGTCTTTTTGATCAGCAATACGATCACGGTCGGTATCTCCGTCCGCAAGGAAGAGATTGCGATCATGAAGCTGATCGGAGCGACGGATTATTTTGTGCGCGCACCGTTTGTGGTCGAAGGTATTGTAATCGGACTGATCGGAGCGGCAATTCCGCTTGGCATTCTGTACGCATTGTACGGGAAGATTGTAATGTACATCAGCGATAAGTTCAGCTTTATCAGCAATATGATGAAGTTCCTTAGCGTGAACGAGATTTTCCATAATCTGATCCCGGTGGCATTGATTCTGGGTGTGGGAATCGGTTTTATCGGAAGCCGCATCACAATTCGCAAGCATTTGAGGGTATAATGATAAGATGCCATACAGGAAACACATGAAGTTTACAATGATACGAAGAATAATAGCGCTCGGACTGATTCTGGTGCTGGCGGCTGGCATACCGATCCAGGCATCGTCGGCTTCCACAGAGAAAGTGACGGAGGACGACGCTTCCACAAAATCCCTGCAGGAGGCGCAGGACGAGAAAGCCCAGCTGGAAAAAGCGCTCAAAGAGGCGCAGAGCACGATTGAGGATCTCAAGGATTCCAAGGGTGATATCGAGAGCAAGGTAACAGAATTGAACCAGCAGCTGATAGATATATCCGCGCGGATCACGGATCTTGAGAATCAGCTGACGGCAAAGAGCGAGGATATCCAGGAGACGAAGGACGAGCTTGCCGGAGCCAAAGAGAGGGAAGCACAGCAGTACGCGGATATGAAAGTGCGGATCCAGTTCATGTATGAGAACGGGCAGACCTCTTATCTGGAGGCGCTTTTATCTTCCAGAAACATTTCTGAATTTTTAAATTCCGCAGATTATATCGCACAGATACAGAGCTATGACAGACAAAAGCTTACCGAGTACCAGGACACCGTGGAGTCGATTGTGAATCTGGAAGCCCAGCTGGAGCAGGAGTATACCGATCTGGAGGCACTCAAGTCGACGGTCGAGAGCAATAAAGCGACTGTTGCCGCCATGATGCGGCAGAAGGAGTCGGAGCTTGCGGACATCTCGGGAGATATTGAAGATGCGCAGAGCGACGCCGACTATTATGCGGCGGAGATTCAGGCGCAGGAAGAATTGATTGCGGCGATCAAGAGAGCGGAAGCGGAGAAAGCGGCAGCCGGGGTGGAGGAACATCCGTATACCGGAGGAGCGTTCCGGTGGCCGTGCCCGAGCAGCACACGGGTGACCAGCGATTATGGAACGAGAGTATCCCCGATGTCGGGAGCGTCGTCGAACCATAAGGGAATTGATATCGGAGCATCGGCGGGAGCGGACATTATCGCGGCGGCGGATGGAACGGTAACAGCGGCATCCTACAGCAGTGCGGCGGGCAATTATGTGATGATCGACCACGGCGGAGGACTCTACACCGTCTACATGCACGCATCATCCCTGCTGGTATCGCCCGGACAGACCGTGTCGGCGGGAGATGTGATCGCAAAAGTCGGAAGTACCGGCATTTCAACTGGAAGCCATCTGCATTTCGGCGTCTCTTTAAATGGAAGTTACGTCAGCCCGTGGAGTTACCTGGGCGGCTGATGGAGAAAGTACACGTAGGTATTGACCGAAATTCCCTGTCCTTGGACAGGGAATTTTTACATATCTTATTACGGATAGCATACAGAAATGAGGGAAACTATGGACGAACAAAGAGAAAATATGCAAAACGGCATGATAGAAAATGAGACAACCGGAGAGCAGAAGCCGGACGGCGGAAAAGAGCGCAGACGCCGTGGAATGGGAGCCGGCATCCTTCTTGGAATCTGCGGAACACTGGTCGTCGGAGCGCTTGGCATTTATCTGACCTGCCGCTTTACCGGAAGTCAGATACTCATCACCAATGCAGCGGCAGATACGGACGGAACGACCCTGCTGGATGCAAAGACAACGGCAAAGATCAACGAACTGTCAGCTTACATTGATCTGTATTATTATGAAGATACCGATGTTCAGGATTTGAAGGACGGTCTGTATGCGGGACTGCTGGAGGGACTGGATGACAGATATTCGGTTTACTACACGGCGGATGAGTACGCGCAGACGCAGGTCAGCATGACGGGTCAGTATTACGGAATCGGGGCAGGGCTTGCGCAGGATAAAGATACCATGCAGGTCACAATCACAAAGGTTTACGAGGGAACACCGTCTGAGGGTGCGGGACTTCGCAACGAAGACGTAATTCTGTCGGTGGACGGAACCGAGGCGGATACGATGGATGTCACGGATCTCGTGAAGCTGATCCGCGGGGAAGCCGGGACGACGGTACATCTTGAGATCTACCGCCCGTCTACCGGAGAGAATCTCTCGTTTGACGTGGAGCGTGCCGATGTGACGCTGCCGAGCGTATCTTCACAGATGTTAAACGATACGATTGGTTATATCCGGATTGAATCTTTTGAGAAGGATACGGCAAACCAGTTTGAGAAGGCGCTTGCGGAACTGGAAGGGGAAGGGCTTACATCGCTGGTGGTCGACCTTCGCTATAACGGCGGCGGACTTGTCGATTCCGTGGTACAGATTCTTGACGATATTCTGCCGGAAGGTCTGATCGTCTACACGGAGGATAAGAACGGACACCGCGAGGAGTACCGCTCCAGCGGAGACACGCATTTTGACTATCCGATGGCGGTGTTAATCAATCAGGACAGCGCCAGCGCTTCCGAGATTTTTGCAGGAGCCATCAAGGATTACAACTACGGAACGCTGATCGGAACGACGACATTCGGCAAGGGCATCGTGCAGAGCCTGTTCCCGTTGGAAGACGGAGACGCCATCAAGCTGACAACCGCGAAATATTTTACGCCGAACGGCAACTATATCCACGGTGTCGGAATCGATCCGGACATTGAACTGGAATATGAGTATCTCGACCCGGACGGAGAGCAGTATGAGATCCAGTACGATAATCAGGTGCAGAAGGCAATCGAAGTGCTGAGTGAGAAGACACAGAACGACTGATCGGAGTGAGGAGACGGGATGAAGCTTCGGATATACCGTGTGATAACAGGAGGACTTCTGCTTCTTTGTATGGTGATGATTTTCCGGTTTTCGGCACAGCCGGCATCAGAATCGGAGCAGGTCAGCGGTGGGGTTGCCTACCGCATTGTGGAAACATGGAGTCATCTGACAGGAACAGAATATACACAGAGCGAGATGGAGGCATATGCCGACCGGATTGATTATCCGGTGCGCAAGCTGGCGCATATGACAGAATATG